>Ga0307987_1000441_pt1 | contig 25009 bp, 12 predicted proteins | sample EllFjometagen181_FD_203157 | JGI IMG/M metagenome (GOLD analysis project Ga0307987, IMG submission 203157) | Marine microbial communities from Ellis Fjord, Antarctic Ocean - #181 | ecosystem: Environmental > Aquatic > Marine > Unclassified | place: Southern Ocean | collected 2014-10-08 | reverse complement strand
AATATAATCCCTCCGGAACCATGCCCATCTCGGACAATAACTTCGTCCACGCCCGCATCCAACATCCCGTCTATGGCAGCATTTATCTCACCAGTAAGTAAACTTCTGGAATTTTCATAATATTTTCCGGTAGCATAAGTATGGTCATCAAAAGTCACCACGCCAGCAACGCCTTCCAAATCAGTCATCATAAAGACTTTCATTGTATTATTCCTTTTATTTTTCAATATCCACTAATCAACACTCAACATCCAAACAAGGACATTAAAGAACGTCCAACATTCAACATCGAACATCCAATAATGAATAAAAGACACTGCCGTGGGCAGGTACAAACTTTGTTCTTGTTAATGTTCCTAGGGCGTTGCCCTAGGCTATGTTATTTCGCCGTAGGCCATTCGCAAGCTCATTACTTTATACTATTGTTTATCTTTAATGTATAAAGCCGTTCTCACAAGTTCGAGTCAGGGCTTCTTAATTGCTTTGCAATTGTATTGAGCCGATAGGCTCTTATTCAGAATTGGACGTTGAACGTTCGATGTTGGACGTTCTTAATCCGTATAAACCTCTGTCTCATTTTTTCATACAATTTTTGACAGCACCTGTCATTTTCACACAAAAGGGGAGATCAGCCATAAAGCTGGTTCTCTCTCCAGTAGATTCAACAATATATACATCATTACTGAATTATAATAACTGTACCGTCGGATGTAGTAAATCCTGACTCATAACAGCCCATATCATTTTTGCCAACCGGTCTCGGAACAAAAATGATATCAGTTGTAACATATGACAATGTCAAGCCAGCATTAACTGCAGGTGAATTGGCCGTTAGTTGATAGCTACCGCTACCCACAAATTTTGGGTCACCTGTAATATTTCCGCCATCATCATAAGTCTCGCCAGTAGGATCTGGATAGGTGAGAGTATTGGCTATACTGACAGCAGACATATAGTTGTTTTCACCGTCAGCATCTGTATTCCCATAAATAATGCAGTTTGTTGCCATCATGGATGTCGTTGTGGTATTAAAGGATTGACGGCATCCGCCAACGCCGGCATAAGTAGCACTCGTAGACTGATCACACGTATTTCCAACCATAGTGCAATTAACAAATTTAACTTTACCAAAAGATATACCTCCTGCTTTGCCTGCACGATTACCGGTAATAAGGCAGTTAACATAAGTGCCCTTTGTTGTGGCAGTTCCGTATGTGACTCCACCGTATTGTACTGCATAATTATTACGAATAATACAACGCGTGGCATTGCAGCTAATCGTGATTGCTCCGGCGTTGGCATTGACACCTGTAGATACATTATCCGTAATTACACAGTCAAAGAATTCTGATACACCAGCACCAGCACCTCCACCAGTTGAGTTAGCTGTATTGTTACTGAGAATACAATCATTAAATATACCGCCGGAAACACCGCCACCTCCTGCGCTACTCGAATTCCCACTAATGATACAGTCATCCACAGTCTCCATAGACGCTAAACCACCTCCAAGTTTTGCCGTACAATTCTTAACGACACTATCTTTGAGGGTTAAAGCGTGACCGCCGCCACCATACTCTCCTGAGTGACAGTCTACAATTACGCAGTTACTCACGGTAACACGATTGTCAATAGCCCCTTTGAATCCTCCTCCAGATTTGTCATAGTAGGTGTTGCCTGTGTCAGCAGATGCCAATGTATATCCATTTGTAAGGGTAAAACCAATAAGATAATTGGGTAAAAATATATGCCCTATTTGAACACATCTTATTGCCTTAGGACCTAAACCGCCAGTATCAGGGTCAGGTGCACCAACAATCACTGTATCTGCAGGATTTGTACTGACCGCCTGTATTGTAAGTTTATGAGGATAATGTACGCGATTCGTGAGCGCATAGGCTGTAGCACCGTACGTGCTTACTGCGCCACCTTCATTATAGACGCCATTTGTCACCATCACCGTATCGCCGGCAACCGTAATATCAATTGCTCCCTGAATCGTATGCTTAGCTGTCACCCAACTTGTGCCATCTCCTGTATCATCAGGCTTGGCGGCATCAACATAATATGTTGCTGCTCCCTCTACCGAAATTAATGTGCAGAGTAATAACGCTATTAACAATATACCTTTTATCTGTAACACTTTCATTCTATCTCCTTGTTTTATAATTTTATTCCACTTTTCCGAGCTTTACATCATCAATATACAAAGTTTTATTTAAGGACATACCTTCGTTTTCTTTGCCTATTATATAATAAACCAATACTAACTTGCGAGTTTTTTCTGTAGTTGTAAATGTTCCCTTGTATTCTTTCCATTCTGTACCTGGTCGAATACGCCCGACAGATGTTTGAATTGCCTGACGATCACTTTTAGCCGCCGTCTCAGTTTTCCAACCAAGAACTTTCACATCAACCCATGGAACATCACCTTTTGCCCAGAAAGAAAATGTATATTTGGTATTCGGAGAACAGTTCATTGCCATTTCGCCATTAACCCCTTTGCACATATTTCCACCGGCTATTAAGCCGCCGCCAACACTATTTGCGCCACCAGCTTCTGTAAACTTTAATGTCGTTATAAATGCACTCTGACTACCACTGAACGCTTCATCCTGAGTTGCACCCCAGTCAATTTTACCAACCCCCTTCCAGCGACCCCAGCCTAACGGAAACCGTGCTCCGTCCTCTGCTGATGAATTAGGCATCATGTTTCCAGTTTCAGATGCCAGCGCAGGTGTAGTAACCGCAACACTAGGTGCCACTGGTTTGACAACCACGGGTGCTATTGCTTGTGGTGCAACAGTAGTATACGATTCCCCATCTCCAAGAATGGTTACATCATCAATATAGAGTGTCTTGCCAGTGGTCATTCCCTCATCTTCATACCCCATAACATAAAATGTTAGAACGGCCTTCTTTGTATTATCGATTGTAGTAAATGTCCCTTTGTACTCTTTCCACTCTGCACTCGGACGAATTCTACCCACCGATGTCACAATTCCCTGACGATCACTCTTGGCTGCTGTCTCACTCTTCCAACCAAGCACTTTCACATCAACCCACGGCACATCTCCTTTTGCCCAAAAAGAAAATGTATATTCTGTATTCGGCTTACAGCTTATTGCCATCTCACCAGTAACCCCTTTACACATATTTCCACCGGCAATAAGAGCACCACCAACATAATTACGCCCTTTCAAATCACCAAACGCCAGCGTTTTTAAATATGCGCTTTGGGTTCCGCTACGCGAATCATCTGCAGTTGCACCCCAGTCAATTTTACCAACCCCCTTCCAGCGACCCCAGCCCAACGGAAACCGTGCACCGTCCTCTGCTGATGGATTCTGAATCATATTTTCAGTTGCCAAGACCGGTACAGATTGAGCTGTCACAACACTAGATGCCTTCGATTTTGCCACCACGGGTGCTATCACTACCGCTTGTGGTGCAACAGTATTCGACTGCCCATCTCCAAGAATGGTTACATCATCAATATAGAGTGTCTTGCCAGTGGTCATTCCCTCATCTTCATATCCCATAACATAAAATACTAAAACTGCCTTCTTTGTATTATCGATTGTAGTAAATGTACCTTTGTATTCTTTCCACTCTGTACCAGGACGAATTCTACCCACCGATGTCACAATCCCCTGACGGTCACTCTTGGATGCCGTCTCAGTCTTCCAACCAAGAACTTTTACATCAAACCACGGCACATCGCCTTTTGCCCAAAAAGAAAATGTATATTCAGTATTCGGCTTACAGCTTATTGCCATCTCGCCAGTAACACCTTTACACATATTTCCACCAACAATAAGAGCGCCGCCAACATAATTTTGCCCTTTTATCTCACCAAAGGTCAGCGTTTTTATATATGCGCTTTGGGCGCCACTATGCGAATCATCCGCAGTTGCCCCCCAGTCAATTTTGCCGGCACCCTTCCAGCGACCCCAGCCAGACGGAAACCGTGTTCCCTCTTCTGCTGACGGGTTTTGAATTAGATTTCCATTTGCAAAAGCCATAACGCTTTGCATGCCGACTGCTGTAACGATCGCCGCTACAGCACCGCGTTTACTTCCTTTGTTCATCACCTTCTCCTCTGCTTGCGGCGTAACCTTTGCGCCCATTAATTTTTCCTTTTTCAATCGTTCGTCCCAACTTGGAAGATCATCACTATTTTTTACAAAAAATACTACACCATAAACGGAGACATCTTCACCTCGAACAGTAACTCTATAAAGGCCATCCCCCTGTTTTTCCAGTTTAACGGCACGTTTTTCTTTATAATCAGGTGAAACTATGAATGCATTTTTCTGCCCTTCAAGATTTATATCAAAAACCAGATCATCAGTAATTGCAGGGAATGTTTTGCCACGATGTGCTCCCAACAATTTTTGACCTGGCTGCATATCTACACCTGTTGCATTCAACAAATGCACCATAATTTGTTCTTCCGGCTCAGTTTGCCGATAAACAGAAACTACTACCTTTTCGGGCATAGACACTGCCTGGAATCCAGGAGACTCCAGTTCTTCGGCAATGAGTTTGACCAATAATTTATGTAAATCATTCTTGCGACTGTAAGACCATGTTTTTCCAACTCGTAATTCTTGTTCTGCATTAACCGTTCCTGGGTTCCATGGCATGTATATAGTTTGCCCTTTACCGTATGAATGCGTAATTACCCCCGGACCTATTTCAGTGCCAGATTTATCTTTTAATACCGCCTTAATCTCGGCGGCTGAATCCGCAATAACCTGCGCTTTTAGTGCTGATCCTGAATATACAACATCCGCAGTACCTGCCACCTGAATTTGTTCAGCAACTGTAACAGAATCTTTTTCATTAACATCAACACCTAACACATCACGTAACTGCAATCCACCATTTACGCTGAACCCTGTTTCATTGAACATAGAACTGTTACCGGTACATAATAATGTTCCACCATTCTTTACGTACTGCGTTACTACAGCCACATGCTCGGGACTCATACACATAACAGATGGCAATATTAACATTTTATACTGTGATAGAACTTCCTGTTTAAGTTGCTTTTCAAGAATAAAATCATACTGAATATGTGCATCACTCATAGACTCAGAAATCCCTAGGGCTTCATTACGATGGTGCATCATGCGCCCGAAATCTCTACTACTCTGCGAAAACAAAATTGCCACATCAGCAATAGATTCAGCATTACTCTTGCGCATCTGCCATGGCCATTTAACATAATAATCTACATCAACACCATCTATCGTTGATGATAAGGCAGCCTGATTATTCATGTGCTGTAACGCCCATCCAAAATAATTTAAATCTGCATTACCAACAGAATAAACAAAGGCAAATATCGGTGCACCGGAAATTCTACCCACCGCAGATTTCATCTTACGATAACTCAATACAGAACGATAAGAGTCCAATATATTTCTGGTCATAATTTCTGTGCCTATAAAGTCACAGCCACGCGTATTCGCAATCATATCTGTACCAAGATCATTTGGTGCCCAACGATCTGAAAATCCATAATGAGTTGTGTATTTCATAATAGAAATATCCGGCCTTACTTTTGCAAGCGTACCCTTTACATCAACCCACCAGTCGGCAATGGATTTCTGACGCCACTTCAACCATGCCGCCCATAACGGACTATCATAATTAAAAAATACATCAGATGTATTGTCCATTGGTAGTATCAGGCCTGTATCTTCTGTGAATTTTGAGCGACAATATTCGCAGCCACAGAAATCCTTGCCGGAAAATGTAACTTCGTCCAACATTACAGCATCAATATCAGTTGCTCTGGCATAACCTTCAAGGAAGTCTAAGAATAATTTTCTGAACCCGGGATTATTAAAACACATAACACGAAATGTAGGTTCATCATAACGGATATCACGCTGTGCCCAATCAAGATGCTCAAGCAGAAAGTCAAACCCGGTACCACCATAAACGATACATGGCACATCAAAATGATCAACAACTTTTAAACCATACTTATGGGCAATTTCAACCCGCCTTCTAGTACTCTCCGTCCAGTCATCAAGTTTATCCTGCATGCTCGGCCACATATGCCAACCATCGAGCATAATTGCAGTATATCCCTTACTCTTAATCTCTTTTATTCGCCGTTCAATATTCTTTGGCGTTACAAGACAATTTCGTGTGTCATATACCGAAATACCAAAATGCGTCATGCGTACGTTCCAGCGCCAATCTTCTACAGTAGTTTCAGGCTCAGCAGTGACTATTTCTGTTAGTTCAATCTTATCATCATCAGTAATCACCATACTATCATCATTAACATCAGGCAAATCTTCAGCCATCCACATTTGACGATCAAGAAAGAAGTCCTCATTTTCATAAATCACGGTTTGTACAGCAAGGCTATTGATACACCAGTTCTTATCACTACTAAATTCAAGGCGCAACTTACCATCCTTTGCATAAGTCTGCATGAGAATAGTTTTGCTTTCACCTTTGCTTAGTGACATCGCCTGTGTGTCATCTTCTATCACACCATTTAACTTCACACTAAAAGGTCCTATATCGTCCTTTTTATTACAGAAACGAGCAGTTAACACATAGTATCCCGGAGGAACATCCATTAAGAATACATTTTTCCCGCCTTTAGAGGATAAAACACAATTATCCAGAATCCCGTTTCCATCACCGGTTAACAACTGCAAGCCATTCGGGTTTTCCCAACCCCAACCACGAGTGGTCGCATACGGCAGCATATCGGCAGAAACAAGCCCTTCAGACAATGCACCAAAAGCAAACCGCTTGCGTGGTTCGGTTGCGCCATGGTAACTAAATTTATCATACGGATGTTTTTCCTCAAAATCCCATTGTCCTTCACGGATAAGAACTTTTCCGGTTGCCGTACCGCCAAAGAAAGTATCACTACGCCCATAGGCAAAATTGATAAAACCACCACTAACTGACATATTCCAACGCGCAGTAGGAAAACCCCACTTACAATAATCCTGCCAGTCACTGGCTCCATAAGTATTAAAATCAAATATTAAATCTTTCTTACCGCCAGAAAATGCAATATAACGAATTCCACTGAGAACCTCACCAGCCTTACCAGTTACAATCGTCGTTCTCGCACTTTTTCCTGTCCAGGCTTTAAATGTTGCTCCTTTCAGCATGGCAATAGGCACAGAAAAAGTATAAGCAATACTCGGTCCGGTATTATTATAAGGCGAAAGTCTCAGACTAGACGTAATTTCAATTTGTCCATCAGAATGTAATGCGACCTCACGGCGAAACTTAAAACGTTTATCGGCTAGATTATAAGCATTCAAAACCGGTACACCATTAACCTCAGTGCTCTTTACTACCGTTTTTTCAGGATCAGTAAGACTACCGTAAGATGTCTTATCTGCAGCGATCAACACATCATCGCCAATTTTTACATTCAACAATGCACTTTTTGCAACTGATATTTGTCCCATCTTCAAAAACTCATCTCCTTCTGCTTTTAAACTCTGTCCCACAGCAATACAAATAACACTCATTAACAGTAAAACCTTACCTAACCTCATACCAATTCCTTTGTTTTTTAAAATGGCTCTGTCACGGTTTCCGTGGGTCATGCCTTTTTGTTCGCCCCCTTCCATGCTTCACACTACGGTTACGCAGGACACAGTCAGGATTGTATTGGTTTATTATAACAAACCCCATATTGCATACGGGGCTACTAAAGTTTGACTACTTCATAGTCTTAGAACTGCGAAGCTGTTCAATATTACTAGCCATGTATGAAATGCATGGTTACTTAATCATTATCAATGAACGACTGCAACGCAGTCGAATTTAATCTTTTTTACTTATCCCGTCGAATAACGCTCCTTAAGACTCATAGGTATTTCCACACCTTGAGCTACTTTAGCTCCTGTAGTCATCAATCTAAAAAGCATATCAATAGCACGCACGGCAACCTCTTCAAACGGATAGCAAAGTGAGCTAAGCGGCGGGTTGTAATCAGCAGCCTCCGGCAAACCGCTACCTCCTATTACTATTGCCTGAGCCGGGATAGAAACACCCAGTTCATGACAAGCTCTACAAGCACCAGATGCCAAAAAATCCCCAGCCCCAAAAATACCGAGACGCTCTTTAAATGGATTTTTTTTAAGAAAATCAACAACTGCGCGATAACCATCCTCAACTTCTATGCCATCAGCCAAAATAATATCAACATACTTAGATGGCACATCGTTTATAAGAAGAGTTTCCTGAAACCCTCGCATCCGCTCTATTGATGTTCCTCCTGGATGCATCAAATACAAAAATTTCTTAATATCTTTATCCTGCATCAACTTAGCAACATCTGCACCACCATTATAAAAAGATGCTGTAACATAATTTGATGGCGCCGGTCGATTTGGTTTGCCAATGCTAACACTAGGTAAATTATGAGATAGAATCCATAAGGCATCTTCGGTATGAGAGCCAGCCAGAACCAGTAACCCATCAAAGTTATCTTCATGAATACCAAGGGTCTCAGCTGTATCATTAACATCAAAAGGAAGTAGTGATGATGAATAGCCTCTATCCATCAATTCATGCTGAAGAGCAGTAACAAGCGTAGCAGTCCACGGACCACGGGCATAATTAAGCATGTGTTTTGCCCCAGCATAAAACGGTATTGCAATATTTCGCCTAAGTGTTATTGAGCGTTGTGTGGGATCGCGACGATCGGCAACCGTTGTGCGAGCGCCTTGCGAAGTAAGCAAGTATCCATTTTCTGTTAAATCGCGCAATACACGCCGTATAGTTATAGAGCTTACTCCGAATCGCTTTGTAAGCTCGCTTACAGTAGGAAACACATCACCTGCAATCCATTCCCCCGCTTCAAACTCGGAGAGTAAAGTATCATGCACCTGCGTAAACAAAGCGACAGGAGATCGTCGGCTAGGAACACGATGATTATTCTTATTTATAGGCTCAAGTACATTTGACATAAAAAACTCCACGAATTAGAAAATAGTATTTGCATTTGCGCAACATTGTATACTATTATACAAACATTGGCAAAGGAAAAAATAATCTTTTTTTAAACTAAAAATATTGGAGTTAACAATGATGCCACTTTTTATATCAAGAATCATATCATTTAAAGCCGCGACCACAATTATACAACGCACTATATTTATTGTAGTATATATATTATTCCTCAGCTTTACGGCATCACTATACGGCATAGAAGAAAAACAAGAAACACGCACCTGGACAAGTTGTAAAGGTGAGAAAATTCAAGCTACGTTTATCAATATACAAAACAATAATGTCACCTTAAAAGACACTAACGGCAAATTCATAAAAATCAGATTGGGAAATTTCAGCACTGCCGATCAAGTGGCAATAAAGAAAATAATCCCAACACCTACTTCTCCATCAAAAGATGACATGCCCACAGGCGCCATAACACCATCGTCTCCCACTCACCTCGCAACTTTCAGTGATGGCAAGTGGGAAAAATATAATACCATATTCACAAGTCCCAAATATGATGCAGCAATGGATAAAGATATGAACATAACTCTTTATCTTAAAGACAACGATAATCCACTTGGAAATACCGTTTTTCTGCGCTGGGGCGTTATTTTTCTGGAAGGAGTAGCGCGAAAAAGTATTTGGTGCAAAACATCAGAACTAAAGACTAAACCTGAGCCGGAGATTATTAAACGCACCACCACCATAGAACTAAGCGCAAAACTGGATAATAATATTGATTTAGAATTAACATATATTTTTAGCACCAAAGGAATCTCTATTACAGGAAGAATAAAAGAGCCAAAAAGCCGACAAAATCCATCCAAACTAATCTATGCAGTTGAATTCAAACCAATAAAGAGTATAAAAGACGAAATGAGCGGCCAGGAAATAAAAAGTACACTTGCTGGCTATTCTCTTCTTACTACAAACAGAGATGGTAAGAAAAAGAAACTCCTTTTCTGGGAAAGCTTGCAGCCTGGCCCTGTAAGAGAAGTCACTACTATTGGACCATGGGGGGCGCGTAAAGTTATAGTTAAAACCCCCATGGAAAAGAAAAAGAAAACACGCCAATCAACTTGTGGTATCATTTCAATTTATTCAGGGAAACCCCCATACGGTGGTTACAGAATTACTCGCACTGCTTCAACTGACAGTAAAATTGAGACTCAAATAAGTATAGAATAAACAAAAGGACTAGCAAAATTCTATGAACAAATATGAAAAAGAATTTTAGTTAGATGGTTAGATAGTTAGATATGCTCTGACGGAGCATTTGGTTTTAGCCTAGGGTGAGCGACCATCGGGAGTGTAACCCTAGGTTTATTAAAGAAAAAGAAGTTATTCCTGCTCACGGCAGTGTCTTTACTAATAACTAACAACTGATAACTAACAACTATTTTCGAAGCCTACAAACTTTTTGACAGAACCTAAACAAAATAAAAGGCAAAAAATAATGAATTTAAACATTGATTTAAACCGAATTGCAGAACTTGAAAAAACACATGCAAAACTCTGGAGTTCAGCACCACCAAAAGAACGCCTTGTAACATTCGGATGTAGCAAAATACCAGAAGCTATAAACTGGCAACAAATGTGGGATGACCCGCAGAAATTATTTCAATTTTGCATGCAGCGCCTAGAGCATATCCTCTCAACTGGCGATGACACCATTCCTATGGTCAGGGTTGATTTAGGAACAGTACTATTTCCTATGGCCTTTGGTTGTGATGTGCATATTGAAAAAAATGGCATGCCCGCAATCTCATCACATCCAATAACAACGCCGGAAGCACTCGAAAAAGTTCGCAATTTGGATCCGTTAATATCAGGACAATTCAAAAAAGCTTATGAGTTTATAAAATATTTCCGTAAGAATCTTCCAGCGGGAATACGGCTTTCCCAATGTGATTCCCAAGGTCCATGGAATATTGCACATCAACTTGCCGGTGATCAGATATTCTTTGACATATTTGATAATCCGGCCTTTGTAACCGGCCTCCTTGATACTGTATCAGATTTTATTATTTCAGCCATCCCGCCCATGAAAGAGGCCGTCGACGAAAATCCCGATAAGTTTTATCTACAAGGAACCTGTACTCCTGGCGGAGGAAGAATATGCAACTGCTCAACAGATATGATTTCTCCTGATTTCTACGAAAAAGTAATACTCGAAAGAGATAATCGTGTCCTCGAGGCCATTGGTGGCGGAATGTTGCATAATTGCGCTAGCAATATTAAATCTCTTGCTCATGCCAATAAAATCAAATCACTCAAATGTGTAGAGATAGCATTCAATTACGCTGACCTTTTTGAAATAGCAGATATTATTCGCGATGACATTGTTTTAATTGCCTGCGGCCCAGTAGACCCGCCACTACTTACTCCTCTTGGAGAAAAAACTCTAAATAGATTTGCCAACGGAGTATTCCCTGATAAAACAAACATCCTTTACCACCTGGACGACCCGATAGATGATGACAGAACCAAATGGCTTTTAGATATAATCAAAGGCTAAAACCAGATTCGCAATTTCTAAATTCCAGAGAAGAATAACATGAATATTGATAAACTAAAACATGAGATTAACCGCGACAAAGATATTGCCATCGCGCTTGATTTTGACGGCGTAAATAGGGTTTACTGTTTAATGTGAGATGGACGCTAACGCTGCTGTCGCAAGCTCCAGCCTCAGCAAGCTAAAGGCGAAAGTATCTTATGGCACGCGAAGCGAGGCTTTAGTTTATCTAAAGCAACGAAACGCAGTGAAGTGACAATATCTCACGCATTCTAGCATTAAACAGGAAGCCCTAACGTATTAATCGAATCAGTATCCCCCCTACCTACTCGTCTTCAAATGATAGGACAACAAATCGGTCATTGTTAAAGATGACTTTCATATTGAGTGGTTTTACGTGGCGGCTATATGAGTATTTCTTTATTCGATTCTTGTGAATAACAACATAGTTACAGCCATTCTTTTCTGCAATATCCAGGACATCCTCTGATATAATGTTACTATTCGGTTCCGCAAGCATAATGCTCTCCCAAAGTTTGGTTGATTTAGCTGAATATCCGTTCATAAGATTAATATTCATGAATTCAGTAAGATATATCATTCCCCTACTATTATGATGCCAAGGAGTAACAGGTATCATAATGTATAAACCAGAGTGTTCGTCAAAAAATGTTTTTTCAAGTTCGGTTGGCATAACTCCTGTTGGATATCGATATTTAGCAAAAATTTTGACTGGTAATGGTTCTGCAATCTGAATGGTTAATAAAATTATTGTCAAACATACTGCAATCTTCTTTTTCTTTGCAAAGCTCATATAAACAAAAACTATTGAAAGCACAATTGCAAAGAGTAACCCTTGCCCAGGAACACACATTCTCCCAATAGCACGCATTGAGCTTGCTCCGGGAATGATTTTTGTCAGAATACCCCAAACCGACGGATTAATATTGCTGTCCAAGAAATGTTTACTAGGTCCAAATGCTATACCATAACAACATATTGTACATAAAATAAGAATTAGAAACATATTTTTAAGGCTACGTTTATTCACTCTATCAATTAGCTTACAGAAAATATAGATTATAGTTCCTAATAATAGTATCATTCCTAGAATTGCTGCAAAGGTATTATTCCTCATATATAAAAAGAATACCCTATAAATTATTACGAGAGCAACAAGAGTATATAATTTGTAGTTCTTATAGTTAGTTTTTAAATATTTCCAAATGTGAGGAATTGATATACCAATCAGAATTAATATTCCCAAAACCAGCCCCATACCAAGATAACTGGGCGACTCAGGATTTTTATGCAATCCCAAGTTCCTTATGCTGAAATCAAATATACCATGAAAAGGAATATAGAACTCATAAAGGTGTGCTCGTGACAATCTATATACATATTCTTGATATTCAATTTTATCAACTTTCATATAGTGATATGCCAAAAAACCAAATAGACCAGCTGAGATTAAAATAGAAACAATATTTTCTTTAAAAGTAACAAAAACATCACGCCATTCAATGGATACCTGCACAAGAAACCAACATAAAATAAAGCAAATACCTAAAACAGCAAAATATGGAGTGGAATATAAAAGTGCAACTTCCGAAAAAACCATTCCTGTAAAGAATAGCTTTCTTTTATAAAAGAAGTAACCAAGCATACAAACGAAAAGTAATACAGAAAAACAAAATGCAAGATTCTGAAAATGCACAAAATACTCAAACTTTGATATCGAAAAGTTTGTAACATATGTAAAGAAAGGTATGAGAAAAACTCCATTTTCAGGGATTTTTCTATAGAAATCATTTATAATTCTAAAAATCAGAAAGAATAACATTAGATAAGACAGATAACTGATTACGGACAACAATATTCCGGTGTAGTAGGATGCGGTCAGTGGATTTGTAAACTGTCGAAATGGAATGTAAAAAACAGTGGGGACAAAAAGGTTGTCAGACCACAAAAGAGTATTATTTTTATCGGATTGGAAGATACGTCCATCAAACAGATTAAAATTTCCCTGCATTATGTTCTGATAGTTATGCTCAAGTATCCATATATTAAAGAAACCATCTCCGGTATCTCCAAAGAACGCAGCCTTATCCCCCTTTACAGCAGGATAAAAATGAACTGAACTCAAAATTAATAAACCAATGGTCAGTACCCAAAATATAATTTTCTTTTTCATTAACATATTTATTAAATAGTTGTTAGTTTTATTTATGGCCGAACTCAAACTGACACGACCTAAAAGACGAAATGAATATCCAATATCCAACACCCAATATCCAACATCCAAGGGAGGACCAAAAGAACATCCAACACCCAACACTCAATATCCAACATCCAAGGGAGGACCAAAAGAATATCCAATATCCAACACTCAATATCCAACATCCAAGGGAGGACCAAAAGAATATCCAATATCCAACACTCAATATCCAACATCCAAGGGAGGACCAAAAGAACATCCAACACCCAACACTCACCCGACCAACGGGAGAGAGGCTTTTGCAACTAAAAATAAAATTGCAAGAGCAATGTAGCGAAGCGAAATGGCAATTCCAATGCTCAAGGATGGACACTCCCGTCTTCGCTCTACGAGTTACGCCTGCAGGTGCGAGCTTTGCTCGCTTTTTTCTCTCCATGGGTTTACACCCATGGCTACATTATGTCGCTCCTTTGGAGCTGTAATCAGATGCTCGTCAGAGCATTTAAAGTGAAGATGTTTCCCGTCATTTTCACATTTTCGCATTTGTTATATCCCCCACCGTTCCGCCACTATCTTCTGCTTTTCCTGCATTAACCATTATCCAATATTCTTTTCACAGTCTCAACTGCGGCAACACCATCTGAAGAATAAATAGCTCCAATTGATTCAGCAAAAGATGGTGTAATAACGGCTCCACCAACCATAAAAGAAATTTTTTCATTAACTAGTGTCTTATGAACATATCTTATGATTTCAGGCATTCTAACCATAGTTGTTGTCATTAATGCAGACAAACCAACAATATCTGGTTTGAATTCTTTTATTGCTTCAACAATCTGTTCTCCTGAAACATTCTTACCCAGATCTAAAACTTCAAACCCATGGTTCTGCAAAAGTAGAACAACAATATTCTTGCCGATATCATGTATATCCCCTTCAACGGTAGCCATAATAACTCGACCCGCACTTTTTGAAACATCCTTTTTCTTTATTAATGGTTCTACAAGTGCAAAAGCAGCTTTCATTGTTTCTGCGGAAGCAATAAGCTGTGGCAGAAAATATATCTGCTGAGCAAAAAGGTCACCTGTTTTTGATATTGCTTTAATCATATATTCATTGACAAGAACATCTACATCAAATTCCTGTTCAACAGCTTTTATAACAAGTGGCTTGATCTCATCTCTTATTCCATCAATGATTCCCTGATAAATCTGCTGTTCAAGAGGTAGATGTCCAAATTCTTCTTTTCTTCTAGCACCAGCAATATTATCAGAAAAACGTTTTACATAGGCTGTAGCATCTCTATCTTTATCAAGTAAAAGATCTGATGCCGATTTGATGTTCATGAACTCATCATCACACGGATTTGATATGGCTGATGTTAGTCCATTGGCAATACCCAAAGTTAGAAATGTAGAATTAACCCATTTACGTTGTGGCAACCCAAATGATATGTTTGATAATCCAAGAGTTGTCATCAAATTGTTATCCGAACACCATTTAATGGTCTCCAAAGCAACTTTCCCTGCCTTTGAATCAGCAGAAACAGCCATAACAAGAGCATCAACAACAATATCATTCGTTGATATACCTAGTTCTTCAGCTTTTAATATGAGTTCCTGAACAAACTTAATACGTTCTTCACTCTTTTTAGGTATTTTATTGTCACTTAGTGGTAAAGCAATAAATGCAGCGCCATATTTTTTTGCCAATGGTAGCATTTTTTCAATGCGTTCGTTCTCAAGAGATATGGAATTTATTAATGCTCTGCCTGGATAGATTCGCAATGCATTTTCCATTGCTTGAGGATTGGATGAGTCAAGAACCAACGGCAAAGGAGAAAACCCAGACAAAACTTTAACAACCTGCGGAAGGAGATCAGCCTCGTTGACATTAGCCATTCCAACATTAACATCAAGTAGTGTGGCACCTGAATTATATTGATCTCTTGCCATTGTTCGAACCAAACCAAACTTTTCTTCAAGAAGCTCCTGCTGCAACTGTTTTTTACCGGTAGGATTAATTCGCTCTCCAATTACTGTGAATTTATTATCTGATGATATTCTTTCAATATTTCTAGCTGAACTAAGAACAACACATTGGATAAGCTTTGAAGTAATCTGTGGTCGGCTATCTTTTAATGCAGTTTTAAGAGCTTTAATATGTGACGGAGTTGTTCCACAACACCCTCCGATAATGCTAACTCCGGTATTAATAAAGTCTTGAGCATAAGAAGCGAACTCCTCGGCATCCATCTCAAACACTGTCTCTCCATTTTCAATCCTCGGCATTCCGGCGTTTGGCTTAACAGCTATAGGAACTTTTGCATATGGCATCATTTGTTTAACATATTCAAGCATACCTTTCGGTCCAACAGAACAATTTGAGCCAACTGCATCGGCTCCAAGAGCCTGCAAAGTCACTAAAGCGGCAACTGGTGATGTTCCATTCAATGTGCGTCCATCAGGCTCATATGTCATAGTTACCATCACAAACTTATCTGTACACTCTTTAACAGCTAATAATGCAGCTCTAGCCTCCTGTATGTCCATTTGTGTTTCAATAACAAAAAGGTCAACACCACCGGCATCAAGTCCTCTAACCTGCTCCTTGAAACACTCAACTGCATCCTCAAAAATTAAATCACCAAACGGCTCAATAAATTTACCTGTTGGACCGATGTCTCCTGCAACCAAGTCTGCTTCCCCAACAGATTCCCTGGCAATTTCGGCAAGCCTCTTATTAACTGCAAAAACATCAGCAGATTCATCATATTGATTTAACTTATATATATTAGCGCCAAAGGTACATGTGTACACAACATCTGAGCCTGAATCTAAATAATCTTTATAAATTGAAGATATAACATCCGGATTTTCTATGCACCACAACTCAGGAGAAACACCATTAGGCATTCCTCTCTCCTGTAATAATGTTCCTGTTGCGCCATCTAAAACCAATAACCGATCTTTTAAAATTTCTTTTATCATTCTTCTTCTCCTTGTTTTCGTTTAGGTAGCACAACCTTCTAGGTTGTAGGCGTTCTGCACATACAACTAAGGTCGTTGTGTTACCACGAGAGCGGGACAGCACAAGCTAGTCGGGGTGTCGAGCCAATCAGTCGGCGAGGACGCCCCCCCCTCCCATTGAAGCTGCAATTTAACCGTTAGTTTGCAAGCATTACACATTTATTCTCATTCGTAATTAGTAATTTGTCATTCGTAATTAATTTCGCCTATCTAACCACCCAATCACCTAATGTATTCCACAAAACCCTGTTACTGATTTTTCCGGAACAAGCATTCCTGAATCCAAAATATCAACATCAATTGTATCCATTTTAAGTAACTTATAAAATATATGCTGATACTTTATGTCCAAATCAGCATACCCTACCGACCACCTCTTATCTGTAAGCTTCATCTTGCTTCTAAAAACAAGTCTCCCAAAATACTGTTCTAGATATTTTAATGCCTCATCTGCCGCAGATGAAGCAACTGCATTGATAATAATTGCTTTTAATAAATTTTCATCTTGTAGACGGTTAATTTCAACCATAACATCACTACCAGATGTAGCTCCCATCAACAATATATGGTTGCAGCCATCTAGCCATTCACACATATATTTACTAGCAAAATCATATCCTCCAGATATTGTTAAAACATCACCTGTATTACCAGTGATTTGCCTTATACATCCAACTCCACTAATCTCCAAAAGGGACATCGCATACTCTAGATTATCAGACATTATTCTTTCAATATCATCTTTTAGCTGTGTCTTTTTGATGTTATAACGTAGATATCTATAAACATCTTTTTCTACAATCTTAGGCTCTAGGTTTCTCAATACGACTAAATCTTCACTAAACATTTAATACCTTTATTGAGAGTTCATTAATTAAATCTAAATTGGCGTCTTCAACTGCTTTAGAAAATAGCTTTGCAAACTTTAAAACCTCAAGATCCGAGGTCTCTGAGGCAAAACCAAGTAATTCTTTGCTCAAAATTATATCATAATCAAGATTAAAAAGTTTATGTCTCTCAATAAAACGTTCTAAGAATTTATTTCTGATAACCTGAATAGTCTCTTCATAGAAATCTCTTCCAAACAATGTCACTTTCTTCTCATTTAGTCTATCAATAATATTTGCAAATTTAGCAAAAACTACTGGTTTATACAATACTTCTCTAAAAAATGATAAATCATATTTCATTTTTGCATTTAAATCAGAGGACACGGCAATAACAGGTGTATGTAAATGTTTCTCTAAGTTTCTAATCCCCATTATTAAATCGTTCCATCGACCACCTTCAAGAAGCTCTGAGACAACTAAGTTAACATCATTTATTTTCAAGTAAATTAAAGCATCTCTTACTAACGAGAACCTCAAAACTTTATACCCTAATGTAGTTAAATAATAATATACATTATCAAGTTTATCAGAATTCTTTTCAACAATAACAGCCCGCATCTTAACTTTACTAAATTTCTTGCTATCAGGTTTTAGCTTCTTAGTCCTTATATCATTTGTCTGTAGATTTAGAAGAGATATTTCAAACTTAGTTCCAATACCAACCTTACTTTGAGCCGAAATTTCTCCTCCCATTAATTCTACCAGATTCTTTGAAATAGCTAATCCTAGACCTGATCCACCAAATTTACGAATATCATGATTAGTGGACTGTTCAAATGAATTAAAAATATTTGGCAAATCCTGTTCTGAAATTCCAATACCACTATCAGCAACCTTAATAAGAAGTTCAGCACAATCTTTTGAATCACAACTTAATATAATATCAAAATTTATGGAAATAAAACCATTCTCGGTGAATTTAAAAGCATTGGAGACTATATTAAATATTACTTGGCGTAAACGCACAATATCAATAATTACCTTGACATCTTGATAAGAGATATTTGTAATAAATTTTATCCCCTTCTCTTTTGCCTGTGGATCAAAAACAGTGTGTAAATCATCAATAAACTCATCTAAGCTTACCAGACTTGGAGATAAAGCAATCTTCTTTGCCTCTATTTTTGAGAAATCTAGAACATTATTCAATAATGAAAGTAAATTTTCTGCAGATGTATTAATGGCATTTACATAATCAGAACAATCTCCAGAAGGTTGTTTGCCTTTAAGAATTGAACTAAAACCAATAATAGCATTAAGTGGAGTTCTAACTTCATGACTCATAGTCGCTAAAAATGAACTTTTAGCTCTATTTGAATTAATTGCAGCTGCTCGTTCCTTTTCTAAAGTCTCTTCGTATAGATGCTGTTGAGTAACATCAAGAACAGTTCCAAAACGATACAAAAGACCAATTACATTATCCACCTCAACACATATGGTCAACTTCACCCATCTGACATCATTATTACTTCTGATTACTCTTACTGTAAAAACTCTTTCCTTATCACCTTTTCCAAAAAAAACCTTTCTTTGTTTCGTAATTAGAACTTTGTCATCTGAATGCAGCATATTGATAATTCGGTCAATATTTGCTTCCATGGTGTAATTTTGCCAATCGTCCAGTTCGAAAAGCTCAACACATACATCTGAGAAAACAACCTCTCCTGTATCTATTCGATTAATCCAATATCCCATACCAGAACTCTCAACAGCATAACTTAAAATATATTCATTAACCCTTAGCCGATCACTTGCAACAACATGACTTGTTATATTAACAACAATACCAACACGACCAATAACCTCTCCTCTGTCATCCACTCTATTAAAACTTCTAACTTTTAAATATAATAATTCCCCTGTATCTTTAACAAATCGGTACTCCAGCAAATGTTCTTCTCTATATCCAAGATCAGCTTCAACATACTCCATGAATTTATCTAAGTCATCTGGGTGAATATGCTCAATGTATTCTGTACCATCAAAATATGTTGTAAGACCTGTTATATTTTCAAAACTATCACTAACCTGCAAAGTTCCATCAAAATTTGTACTCCAATAGAAAAAATCACTATTAAAAGATGCTTCTCGTATAACTGAACTTAAAAAAGCAACTTCTGCATCCTGTCGTTGTTCAAAATCAATATCTTCAACTGTACCAATCAGAATATTGGGATTGGATCTTATATGAAAATTTGCTTTACGCCAATAGAACACATTATCAATCCTAACACGATACACACTCTCAAAACCAAGCAAATCTCCCGCAAATATATCTTTAACATTATCTATATAACTAGAGGCATCATCCGGGTGAAAAGTCTGAGTCTCCTTCTCTACATCATATGAAGAGACGCTAGAAATATATTCAACACCATTTAAATCATAATACAACTTATTCTTTTTAGCCAATGAAGTGGTAAGATCAATTTCAATTGTTCCAACATAGTCTATGTCTTCTGTATAACGGGTAAACTCATGCCCCACCATAGCTCTTAAGATGTCACTATCCAACCGTAAGTCATCTAAAGAGATACAGTATATATTCAAAAAATCATCGTCAACAAAGGGTTCTGTCTTTATAAAATAGCTGTGATTTGATTCATCAACATACTTAAACTTTGTAGCTCCATCACCATCAACAATTCGCTTGATATACTTATAGAGTCTATTGTTTAAATGTTTTTTCCCGTTTTTATCCAACTCCACAAAAAAATGAGCAGCACTATTATAGTAAAGAATGCCACCGCTCGTGTTAATTCTTAAGATTGATATGAAACTTTTCTCGGTAAGCTCAACTATATGCGTTAAATCATTAAAATCACCAAATACTGCATTATCTATTGATACAATATCATCTTTGATACCGGCAGAATGTAAAAGTTCACTCTGTCTTTTACACAGTTTTATCAAATCTTTTTTCGTCATATTTTGTAAATTCATGATGAAATTATATTATAAAATAAAGTTAAAGTCAATCTTAGGTGTTGCTCCGCAAGCTTAAACAAGTTATTAGCTTTTAGTTGTTAGTCAAGACACTACGTGGGTAATGAATAGCCAACAGCCAATGAAAGACAAATGAATATCCAATAGCCAACAGCCAACAATCACCCGACCAATGGGAGAGAGGCTTTTGCAACTAAAAATAAAATTGCAAGAGCAATGTAGCGAAGCGAAATGGCAATTCCAATTTTCCTGGAAAGACACTACCGTGAGTAGTAAAGAACTTTGGTTTTGTTATTTTACCTAGGGTTACACTCCCGTTGGTCTTTCACCCTAGGCTATGTTATGCCGGGCTGTCAGCCCTTTTTGACGATGAGGACATCGTCGCTCCCAGCTAGAAGAGCAAACGCCAATGATTTGCAAGTTCTTTAGGTCGCATAAGTTTCCAGCTTGTTAGCATTCTACACCTGCAACGAAGATCGTTGCGTTACCTTTTTCCGTGCTCTATTTACTATTTACCAACAACTATTTACCAATCATCACGCATTTATTCTCATTCTTAATTGATTCAAGCCGTAGTCGGCTTTCCTCAATTTGCGCATTTTCGAACTTGAGCATTTTCGCATTTATTTTGATTTTCTAGGTCCCACTGTAGAGATGTCAATTGGCTTGAAACCGGTTTTATATGCAGGTGAGTCATCAAGCATCGTAAAGTCACCATTTAAAGGATCTTTAAAACCAGGGTCTTCAAATACAGTAAAATTGTCATAACCCATTTCCTTCCACTTTTCAATAGTGAAATCAGCCTCCTTACCATTTTTCACAACATCAGAGGTATCGTTCTTTGTTTTAGCTATATTAATTTTTCCTGAGAGATCCCATATTGTATTCATTGCAGTATCAAATGGCAGAACTTCATTTTCACCGAACGTGACCCCGTAACCATCACTATATATTGGAGAGCCGTGTGATAAGAAAATATTTCTTTGCATTGTAAAAGACAAATGTTCTTCCTGGCGACTTAAAGCAACAATACACTCATCCCCAAAGGCAAAAATATTGTTTCGAATTGTATTTTCTCTTCCATAATGCTGATGGAATCCACTACAGTTACATGAATAGACCACGTTGTTTTCGACAATTACTTGGGTACTACCTTCGTCAGGATAAATTCCCCAACCACCATAGGTGGCGGATTTTATGTCGTGAATTAGATTATTTCGTATTACCGACCCAGGCTGAGATCCTAAAACATAAACTCCACCCATGTCACTTAAAAGTTCTTTTCCAATATTGTAGAGGTGATTATATTCAATAATATTATTTTTACAAACACTTGGTCTGTAACCCCACATCCAACCAACAGAAATTGCAGAATAATATAAATCATGTATGCTATTATGAGATATCAACATATTGTACGCGTGCATTGCAATAATCCCAACTGAACAGTGATAGTATCCGCCTATATCATGAATATGATTGTCTGTTATCCTTATATTGCCTGTGCGCTCTTTTGGATTTCCATTATAATCAGAACCATTAACCTTAAATCCTCCAGCAAAGCAATCTTTTACCTCATTTCCAACAAGTCTTATGTTCTGACAGCCTATCTCAACGTCAATGGCATACCAACCCAAGCCTGAAAATGTACAATTTTCTATGCTGCAGTTCTCTGTGCCTTCCATATATATAACACCAGGAACATCAACAGCTGCTTGACAAACAGCTGCTGTTGTTCGCTGAGATACACTTTTCGACTTTACCACACTACGACCTGAAAACCTGTCATCTCCCGGCCACATGTTCAATGTATGCTCAAAGTTTATCTTTGAAAATTTAATCCATCGTACAAGTCTTTCCTTTTCAGTGTCTCCTTTAAAACAAAGTAACTGAGATATATACGGTGCTATAACCTTCACATCATTAAGAGTTTCTTCACTTAAAGGAATATAATATAACTTGCCAACAGATGTATCTGCATAAAATTGTCCAGGCTTCTTAAAGTTTTCAAAAACATTCTCAAGATAATATGGACATTGTGAACCGTTCCAGCTACCGACTAATGGTTTATATGATGGATATAAAAACTCTGCAGTTGAATTTTCTTCATCAACATTCTTGATTCTTAGATGCTCCTCAATCCAGTAATGCAGAGCAACCATATCAACATCCTCTAAATTATGAAAATCGAATAGGTCATCTTTCTGAAATTTAAAACATGAACTGCCTTTTTTAGCTTTCCATCCTGCATCTTCCTCATCAGACATAGAATCTTCCACAACAAGAAAACCTGTTTCTGGATATCTAGGGCGAACTGCACGTTTACCATTAACAAAAAGTTGACTTATATCTGATGGATTATCTCTAAATACTTCAGGAATTTCTGCCTCCCAGCAATTCACACCATTGATTATGGAATTTTGCCAGCCATCAATTAAGACACCACCATCAAAATATACATCATCTCCATCAGCAGCTTCAACTGTAATTGGCGCTGAATCTAAAGACGTTAAAACTAATGGTTTATCAAAAAAATAGCGGCCGCCATGGACTATAATTCTAGCATTTCCAGGAAAAAAGCCCGGACCATAATGGTTTACAGTCTTTCCCGTGTTCTCTCCACTTCGTAAATCTCTTAGACGACTAAAAGCCATATGGATTGTTGCTAGAGGGCCAACACCATTTTCTATACACTCACTAGAAAGTCCATCATTACCATCAGAACCTTGAGTGGATACATGTAATATTAATTCTTTTTTCATAATTATATAAAAAAAGATGCACCGCAGTGCATCTTTTTTGTAGTTTTAGATTTATTATATTCTAAACAACATATGTTGACGCAGAAGTTGATCCGCCTTGACCTGTCCAGTTTGTGTGAAAAAATTCACCACGCGGCTTGTCAACTCTTTCATATGTGTGAGCACCAAAATAGTCACGCTGAGCTTGTAGCAAATTTGCCGGTAAACGATCACATCTGTATGAATCATAATAGTTCAAAGCTGTTGACATTGCAGGAACAGCAATCCCCATATCAATGGCAGTCTTAACAACATTTCTCCATGGTGATTGTGCACTCACAACAACATCTGTAAAATATGGATCTAACATAAGATTTGCTAGATTTGGATTTGTATCAAATGCTTCTTTGATGTTACCAAGAAAACTTGCTCTAATAATACATCCTCCACGCCACATCAACGCAATCTCTCCAAAATTAAGATCCCAACCATACTCTTTTGCAGCAGCAGCTATTAATTGAAACCCTTGTGCATAAGATGTGATTTTAGCAGCAAAAACAGCATCTTTCAACTGTTCAAGCAAAGCAACTCTATCGCCGTCAAAAGTTGGTACAGGACCAGAAAGAACAGAACTAGCAGCAACACGTTCCTCTTTTACAGCAGAAAGACATCTCGCAAAAACAGCTTCTGTAATCTGTGGAATACCAATACCAAGATCAAGACCAGCTTGTGATGTCCACTTACCAGTACCTTTTTGACCAGCTGTATCAAGAATAAGGTCAACCATTGGCTTTCCTGTTTCTTCATCTTTCTTTGCAAGAATATCTCTTGTAATCTCAATCAAATATGAGTCAAGTTTGCCCTTATTCCATTCAACAAAAACATCATGCATTTCATCAGCACTCATCCCCAAGCCTTTTGCCATAATCTGATATGCTTCACAAATCAACTGCATGTCGCCATATTCAATACCATTATGAACCATCTTAACAAAATGCCCTGCACCACCTTCGCCAACCCATTCGCAACATGGACTTCCGTCAACATGTGCACAGATTGATTGAAAAATATCTTTTACATGTGGCCATGCATCAGGATGTCCACCTGGCATCATTGAAGGTCCCTTTAGGGCACCCTCTTCGCCACCAGAAACACCAGTTCCTATAAATTGAATACCTTTTTCTTTCAAAGACTCATAACGACGAATTGTGTCTGGAAAATGACTGTTGCCACCATCAATGATAATGTCATCTTTATCCAGAAAAGGAATAACTTTTTCAATAAATGCATCAACAGGTGCACCGGCCTTAACAAGAAGCATTACCTTGCGCGGTTTTGCCAAATTTGACACCAACTCTTCAACTGAATGACAGCCAATAAAATTCTTGCCAGCACCTCTACCATTCATAAACGCATCTACTTTTGCAACAGTTCTGTTAAAAACAGCAACTGTAAAGCCTTTACTTTCCATATTTAAAACTAAATTCTCACCCATAACGGCAAGACCAATCAAACCAATGTCTGCTTTTTCTTTCATTTAAGTTTATCCTTTATATTTTTTGTTTTCAAAAACCTTACATTACTTTCCATAAAAATAGTCATTTTGTCTTGTTGCATCAAGCACACCTTTCCAAACACTTGAATGTATATCAAGTTTT
>Ga0307987_1000438_pt1 | contig 25047 bp, 8 predicted proteins | sample EllFjometagen181_FD_203157 | JGI IMG/M metagenome (GOLD analysis project Ga0307987, IMG submission 203157) | Marine microbial communities from Ellis Fjord, Antarctic Ocean - #181 | ecosystem: Environmental > Aquatic > Marine > Unclassified | place: Southern Ocean | collected 2014-10-08 | reverse complement strand
GTCACATCTACGTCCAGCATCAATTCGCCATCATACTTTCCCTTCAATCCAACGGCTGATGTTCCTGTCCAGTTCAAGGTTATACCGCCGTTGGCAATCACGCAATGTTTGGGAATAGGCAACTTCCAATTTTTCTCAATTTCCTCGCGGTTCTCAAATTTTTCGGTAAAAACAACGGTTCCAGTGGCAGCCTCTTTTTTGAGTTGTGGCAGATTCTTCATTATTTTAGAATTAATCAATCTATAAGCTTCCGTGAAATTTTGCTTTACGATATCCTTCTTGATTAGCTCCATGCGTCTCACTTGTGCGGCAACATCGGAATTATTCTTGTCGAGAAACGTTATCATCTCTTGCAAATCAGCACATTGATCCTCGTACCACTTCTCAACTGCTGGAGAGATGCTCAAAGCACACTTCTCCGGAATAGCTCCACCATCCGACACAAATAGGCTTTTAAGTTCGAATGGTTTTAATTTAAACGAAATTTTTCCGTTTTTAAATGATATCGACTTACCGGTAGCCAACACCTTAATTGTAGAAACTTCTGTGGAGCACCTCAAAGAAACATCAACTGCGAATGGCAGCAAATTAACTGTATATAGATAAGTACCGTTGGGAGTGTTCAAATATCGCCCGACTACGGAGTCTCCTGACATTGAAATTTCTTTAAAATCCCCTACAGGTAATGAAAGATAGTTTCTAGCAAACTCGCGTGAAATCTCATCGCGCCCAGTCGTCCCCAATGGTTGTGCGCCGATTAGAATCTGCTCGGGATCCTGAGCGGCCATGGCAACGGCAAAATCCTTCAGAAAATCCCGTCCCGCAGCTTTTGGATCGGAGTTTTGAAAATAGGTGGCGTAATCCTCAGGTTTCAATGAATTCATAAATGATTCGAAATAACGCAGATATATCGAAGCAGCGGAATTCGCACCGTTTTTGAATGGACGGTATTGTGAAACATCGGATTGGAGTTCGAAAGCGATGTTCTCCCCGCCCTTGTTCCAATGCTTGATATGGCGATAAAGGGTTCCGTCTCGCACGGGAACTACTGTAACGGATGCTAGCTTTCCCAGAGCTTCAAGATCAATGGAATAATTTTCATATGCAAATTCTGCGAGATCAAAATTATCAGGCAAGTCAACATCATGTGCTCGAATACCTGTCTGCCACCATCCCAGCATGCTTAAATAAAGGTGCTTGCTTTCTCCAGCTTTCGAGAGTATTGCGTCGATTTGCGTCATCATCGATGTCGTTTTACCGGCACGCCAAGCCAACCATTCCTTGCGTTTAGGGCCTGTTAAAAATTCGTAACGTTTCAAAAAACGTCCGGGATCTTTGGATGTTGCATTTCCCTCACTCGACACTTTTGCGGAACCAGAAGCCTTGATTCCAGTCTCTCGTTCGAACAAGCCTACGGTGAAATCACCATACCCATATTCCAATGACTTGAAGACACAGGGTGTGTGTAACCACAGGTCTATTCCTTTGAATGCGGGATGCGGGCCAAATCGCCGAACCACCTCGCTTACTTCTTTCATAAAGCACTCTCGCACATTTGGATGCACTGGATTATTACCAAAGCTCCATTCTTTGGAATATATTTTCATCTTGCCGGTGTTGTCATACAAAAAATAGCCTTTTTCTTTTCTACTTTCCAGTGGCAAAACGTCTTGCTCATTCCCATTTGGAATCGTAGATAAATTAATTTCGGCCAAAAGTCCCTGTCCGCGTGATTCCATCATATCGAGCATCAAATTAATCCATCCCGTTGTTCTCATTCCGCCCCCAACTGGGTTCACAGGAGGTGAATCGAGATGAGTCCACCAGTATCTGAGAACAGGGTAAGAAATGATATTCTGCCCAGTGTAGTCGTTATAGTCTAGAAGACGTTCGATAACTTTCACCGGATACCCGAAACGAGACTTGGTCTTCCTGTCTGGAGCAAGCAAAATCTCGAAGCTCTGATCCTCATCTAAATGCCCAAAACGTCTCCGAGGAAACTTCTTCGGATAATCGATCGCTAATTTTGGGAGTCGTTCAGCCAACTCATATATTTTCAATCTTGAAGCGGCCGCTGGTGCACCTCGATAAAGCGTGCGAATCTCAAACAAGTATTGATCTTGTTCAGGGTAGAATAGATATCTAGTTGTTTTCATCTTATTGGAATTGAGATACTCCCCACCACACTGAACACCACCGGAAAGTCGATCCCTGTTTTGTTTTTCTGGAGATTTCACAATCATGTAGAACGACATAGCGCGCTCTCTATCATCCGGCCAAGTGACTTCAAGCATCAGTGGAGTGTGAGTGTGATCGGGAAGGTTAACGTCCCAAGATGCACGCGCCCACTTTTTGTCGCCCATCTCAATGTATGGGACATCTTCAAGTTGCGCTATTTCAGAAGGAGCGTTCTCAACGAATCCATCTTCCTTTTTAGCGAGATCAATATCAACAATACACTTTCCGAGCGCTACTGGTTTCGAGGAAACCTTCGGTGCCACGAGTTGACTATAAAATGTCAATGGGAATGAGCGTTCCAAACATCCTTTATCAGTAGTAAAAGAACAATGAATGCGATAATCCCCTTTCGGCGATGGCGGAAGATCAAAAGAGACAGTCATACGTTTATTCAAATCCAGCTGATATTCGTGTTGTGATATTACGCGTTCATCAGAATCGGCGATAACTCTCAATTTAAGCATCCCCAAAACTGGAAGAGCTACTCCAGCGCCTGGCGCCACTTCGATTCGCAATTTTTCCTCTGAATCGGCACAAATAAACCTACGTTCCAGTACGAAATCCAAAGGTGCGAACGTCCTGTATTCTCCCTTTACTTCCTTATCGCTTAGAGCTCGGTCGAATATCTTTAACTCATCAAAAGCCGCATCAGCGCCACCGTATCTGCCACCAACAAAAAAACGTGAAATATCTTTCACGTCAATCTGAGATTGCTTCCCCATGGGACATCCATTGACGAATAATTTAACATCTTTTGCATTCCAAGTAAACGCCAGATGCCACCAATCCCCCCGCAACCAGGCACTACGGAGCCAATTGGAGCCGGATTTCCAACTAATCATAAAGTTCTTGTTTTTCTCTGTACCCACCAAGTCGCACCTCAACCAATTCCACATCCAAAGGCGCATTTTCATAACCGGACGCTTAGCATCCTTCTCGTTTGGAGCTAAAGCCGAAAAGAAATAATAACTTGAAAATTTAGTAGTGCTAGTTTTGTATCCATCCCAATTCGGGCTCACCCAAAAAGAAATCGTTCCGGAGGAAGACGTGAAACAATTCTCAGCTGCATATTCCAGCGAAGCCTTCTCGCTGGTTTTTTTCGACAAATTGATATACACCGCCTTACCAGAAACTCCATCAACAAATTCGAGATTCTTGGCGACTAAAGGAGTTGCAGAGCCACCTTTCGCGATTGTCGCAGTGGCGTTACCATCAAATGGAGCATAAAACAACAAACCCGATTCAGAGGCAAAGGCAGATACCACTCTGATGAGAAAAAAAAGTAAACCAATTTTATATACAAATTGTTGAGTAGACATATTATATTTCTCTTTCTTTTATTTTATTTATTAAGTCTATAGAGTCGTGCAAAATGCATTCCTTTGTAGGATAACCGCATATCCAGAGCCTAGTCGGCAAACCTTCGGTTGTCCTTAGTTTCAATGGTCTTCGCAACGTATCTTCCCTTTGCAGGTTCCCGTGTATTTGACTATCGGAATTTCACTGTCATTGCATACATTTTTGATGACAACATTTCTGATATCGGTTTCAAAAAAACTGAATAAAGCTTTGGGTTCGCCAGGCACAGTACTCCGTGCAGAGTAATAAACATTTTCAATCATTACATTTTCCGCAACTGTCGGAGCAAGGTTAGGAAGTAGATAAAACTTATCTATTTCATTCTGACGTGAAGGAATAAAAATAAATGGCTGAAGATTTACATCAAATCCACCGCACACATAGACGTTCTGCCCATCTTCGAGCAAATGTATATTCCGTGCTGTTAAATTTTTGATGGTTCCACAGGTTATTATTGCCGTCAATGCCCGGGTATAAAGATTCTCAATATGAATATTAAATATTTCTCCGTGTTTTATTTGATTGGCCTGATCGTTTCTATAATATCCGGTAACAGTATCCCCTATGCGTATTGCCATCTGAGTCTTATTTTCAATCCCCGGACAGCTGGATTCCACAATGTCGCGCATTGTTATATTGTAAATTCTGTGTCCAAAATGATTAAGCAGACGGATAATTGCACACATATTGGTTATGCCGCGAATATCATGAATGAGAATATCATGAATGTCAGTTGCTTTGCCCTCAACAGTATATTTCTTTTCAAAGGCAGGGCTTTGTAATGCCGTTAATGCAATCAGATCATCTCCCACTTCGCCACTTATCGCCCTAATGGTAATATTGTTGCAACCTACACGTAGGTCAATGCCATCCTGATTACGCCACTGAGCAAAACTGTCAATATCATGTCGTGTCAATTCAAATCGTATTCTTTCGATTCGTCCTTTTTCGCAAAACATTAATGCTATTGCCCACCAGCGTTGATCTACGATATGTATATTCTCAATCAAAAAATTCTCGACATTATGCAGGAATATTGTCAAATTCTCAGAAACATGCGGAAACTCATCTTTCTCTGACGTAAATTCAGACAGACCATTGGGTACTCCCCCATCCAGTATAGCTTTACCACGTCCGACAATGCGGATGTTCCGTTGTCTCCCTTCCAGAGTATTGCCAATTGGGGTACGGGCATTTTGATTACGGAACATCTGGCAGATAACACCGTCTGCCATCTGCAAATGCGCATCTTCTAAAACCAAAGTTATATCCGACGGTAATAAAACAGTTTGCGAAATCGTCCAAATCTTTTTACCTGTTCGCGCATTTAACTCGGGAATCACAACGGTTTTAACGCCATCGTGTTTCGCCACATCAATCGCATTTTGAATCATTGTCGAATCATTCGGAGCTTCTTTAAAACAGTTTGCAGATATACAGGTTTTATTATTTAACATATTTATCTTTCCGAGTTTTCTTTTGGCAAAATCATTAATGGCAAAATCATTTTCTTTAATCATTAATATAAAGAATTCTTGTGATAACCCCAGTCTACGGTAAGACATCCTTCATATCTTCTTAATTAAAACATAAAACTTTTTCTTTAAAATGATTTTTTCTTTTAATTATCCCCTCTTCAAATGATTTTGTCATTCAATGATTCTGCCATCAATGATTCTGTCAAAATCTTCCCGCTTGCGGACATTAAATTTCTTTCTTAAAAAATGATTTTGTCGTTCAATGATTTTGTCGTTTAATTATTCCCTCTTCAAATGATTCTGTCATCAGATTATTCTTTCTTCAAATGATTTTGCCATTAAAATGATTCTGCCAATAACTATTTTATTCTTTCTCCGGAATGATTTCAATAGCATTGACCAACTTGACACTTGGATCATACTCCTTGTCGTTGATAAATTTGATTTCAAGTAAACCATTCTTTGCTTCTATATTATTGAAGTCCTTAATTATCACCTGACCAAAATCGTTCTCACAATATGTAACTAAGTCGAGATTATCTAAGACTCGTTTCCCCTGAACATCAACACTAAAGACAAAACAGCCGGGTTTGAAGCCTTTTTTATAGGCTGCCTTTAAATAGAGGCGAACCTTGTATTTACCATTCGGTACTTTGAATTTGTAGTTATCAATGGCGTATGCTTCTGTCATAAAAAGCTCCGCATCGGGGGTCTTGATTCCATCGGTGTTACGCGTAACACTTAGGTAAGCTCCCGAATAGCCGTAGTTTCCTTTTTTAAATGCCTGATCAGGAAAGAAAAGTGTTCCGTTTTTGGCCTTGTAAAAGGTTGTAGTTCCACAATTGACGGCGTAATTCCCGCGTCTGATCATCTCTGCCTGCTTTGCGAAGTTCGCAAAATTATCTGCCTTGTTCATAACATCGCTTATTGAAAGCGAGAACAACAAGCGATGAAGTTCGGCAAATTGAACATCTTTCATTAGTTTCTGCATTATTTTAAGTGTTGTTTTTGCATCTCCACAATCGATTTTTTCAGCAGTTAATATGGCAATTGCCTTTTGCAATCTATCAAGTTTTCCATGGTAGTACTTTAATACATCTTCAGTAACGACTGTTTTAACTTCAGTAATCTTCAAGTTTGGATCTGTCGAATAAAAAGAACGTAACTCAAATGCCTTGAGTTTGATTTGTCCATTCGTGATCTTTTTTCCAGTCGAAAGGTCTGTAATTGGCACCTTCGATGAAATGGTTAACGTGCTTTCACAGTCGCTCCACAACATGGACACTGCATATAAATAGCTACCTTTGTCTGTGTTTAAATAGCGAACTGTAACCGGATCCTGTGCTCCTGGAGCGTTCTCAAAAGGCAAGGCTGGAAGAGCGCAATAGGCTTTGGCAAATTCACGTGATTCAACGTCACGCCCCCAGGTTCCCAACGGCTGTGCGCCAATCAGAATTCGCTGGGCATCCATGCCCGAAACAGCATATGCCAGCTCTTTTAAAAAGTAACGTCCAAATGGCTTTACATCTGCATTTTGAAAATAACTCGCATATTTATCATTTTTCAATGACTTGCAAAAACTCTCAAAGTAATTATGGTAACCATCGACAAATCCAAGCTTGCCATTCATAAAGTGAGCGGTTTGCTTTGGATCGAAAATCAAATCATTACAGCCATCGGCAGGTCTGCCAAAATGCATCAACCAACGATGCGATGTGACGTTAGATGTCGGAACTAGATAAACCCCTTTAATTGCCTGAAGCTTCTTAAACAGGGCCATCGGAGCAGCCGCACTCGATTCATGGGCGGCTGATCCAGCAGTCATAGAAACACCCAAATATAGCTTGAGTTTCGGGTTTACCTTATCTATTTCGGCTCGCATTTGGCTAAACAGCTTGAACGAATGTTCATTTCTCCATTTTAGCCACTTAGCAAGCTGAGGTTCTTTAGTTAAAAACTCTTTTCTCTCTTCGGGAGTTTTCACAATAACGTTAACTCCGGTTTCTTTAGAAAAAAGAGTTACGGTATAATCATCATAGCCATAGTCAAGCGAAGGATAGAAGCCAATGTTGCCTGTCGTAAAGTTGATGCCGTCGACTCCAGGAAGGTTACCGTAGCGTTGTGCAGTTGCCCTGACATGACGACAAACCATCGCCCGAATATCCGGGTTGGCATGATTTGGTTTCGTATACTTATTGGGCTGGACTGGTGGGTCGTTGTATTTGGTCAGCGGCCAGCCTTTTTTAATGCATTCCTCAGTTTCGTCCGGCAGCATCTTCATCTCCGGCAGAGTAAAAAGATTGATATTGGGAATCGTGATTTTACCACGACGACTGAAAGCCTCCACCATGTAACGATAACTAGCTCTGTAGGGATAAAGACCATGCAACACTCCCTCCATCGGAAAGTTGTAGCCTGTGTAGCGCATAAATGGATACTGCCAGGTATTTTGTCCGGTGTAATCCAGATAGTCAAGCAGTCGTTCCGTTACATTCTGCATATTTCGATTTTTATAATCCCAACCCAAGTTTTGATCAGAGGTCTCATCCTCATCCAGGTATCCAAATTGGCGCGGTGGCAGGTTTTCAGGATAATTAATCTCAAGTTTTGGTAAACGTCTGTTTTTAATTTCATAGATGCGAACACCGGCAACAGCAGCAGAAAACTTATTAACCATTGTCCGTGCTTCGAATAAATAGTTTGTCAGCCCCGGGTAAAACAAATATTGTGTTTTCTGCATGTTACCGGTGAGTGGATATTCAACACCACTTTGAATACCGCCACCCATCCGATCGCGATGAAAGGCTCTTTTTGATTCCGGATACAGATAAAGGCCCATTGAACGTGGTTTGTCATCCGGCCAGGTAACCTCCACCATCACCGGTTGACCATCTAGATACTTTCCCGCAAATGGTACTTCAAAAGAGAAACGATGTTCCTTGTGTTCTCCTGCTTCAAGGTAGTTACCAATTGAAGACTTGATAAGTTTTACTCCACCGGCATTCAGTATATTTGTGCCTTTAGCATCCCATGAAAAAATAACTTTTCCCAATTCTATCTCATCATTACTTGGTTCCACCGCAGCCAACGGTTTATACGCTAGAATATCAAACGAACGTTGTATCGTTGCAACTGGTTCCGGATTCCTAAAAACATCTATAAATCGTCCAAATGTGGATCGCCCATAGCTGACTGCACATTTGAGACGGTATTTTCCAGCGGAAAGATTTTCAACCGGCATTTTCAACTCGGTTGCTTTAGTCATCTTCAGTGAAAACTCTTTTTCAGCCACTACTTTATCGTCTTTATCTGCAAGTTGCATCTTGATATTTACATTGCCTGTTGTAAATGGACGATCAGCTGGCATTGGGCGCATATAGTAACCCCCAGGTGCTGCCAGCAGGACCAAGTTATCGGCCTTCTCTGCATCAATAACAGTACGATCCAGAAGCAAATCAACTGGCATAAAACTTCTATATTCATCATAAATCTCACCGTTGGAAAGTGGACGTTTATAAATCTTAAGGTCATCAAATGTGGCTTCTCCTGCTCTACGAGAGCCGGTTCCCAAGGTAAACCGTACAATATCTTTCAAGTCAAGATTGTTGAAAATCTGACCGTTGTAGCCGAAAGGTTGCTGATAAGGGAGACCATCCAAGAAGGCTTTATTCCAACCACCATCACTCCAAACCATAGCAATATGGTGCCAGTCACCTTGATACCAGCTCCCACGTGATTTACGCTGCATCTGTTCACCCCTTAAATCACCGGTACGTCCCAGGTTGAAGGATATCCAAAAGTACATATCCACACTCAACTTCTGCTTACCCTTGGAATCAAACCCAGCGCACATCGGATAAACGGGAATATTACCGGTAAAATGCCCATCCCAGTCACTCTTCGTCCAAAACGATATCGTACCATGATTAGCAAAAAGACCCTTGGTGTCGTATTCCAGCATAGGAGGAGTCCGAGGATTTATAAAATCGGTGAAATCTTCTTTTAAATTAAATTTATCTGACTTGATTTCAAGATCATCAATTGCAGTATCGAGCGTGTAGTTGTAATAACTAACCTTGGTTATTGGTGAGAAGGCATGCTTTACCGTACCGACAGATTTGCCATTTACCAGTGCCTCTATTTTGCCCTTACTCAATTTTAGTTCAAATTGGTTCCACGGTGAATCTTCCCCGCCTGGTAGCAGGTTAATTTTCCCGAGGCCTTTATGTACCAGAGACTTTTTGTTTACCGTAAGGTTGTAAAGCAACTCCGGACCACGTGTGTAAAAGCTGATTCCAAAATCTCCCCCACTCAAACTTATACCGCAATGCTGATCTGATTTCGGCACCATTAAACGCTTAAATTTAAGGCTGATGGTTGCATCAGTCAGCTCAGGCAATGCCACCGAAAACGGCCCCCTGCTCTTGTCATTACGTAATTCCAAAGTGCCATTGACTGTCTTCCAGGAGTTGTGCGCGGTAATTGGCGATTTTATTTTATTTTTTGAGGTAACCTTCACCGCTTTTCCAACCAAGCCTGGAACTGATTTTATCTTAAATGCTTGAGATGGAGCAAGCTTACCTTGCGCAGTTACTGCATCCAAGTCTTCATCAAAAGAGGCCTGGAACGAAGGATTTGGATCGGTGGATATTTTTTCCATTTCGGCTAAAAGTGATGACTCTATATCCTTGACTTCAATATCATTGTGATAACCGTAGAGGCTAAGTTTTCTGAGAGGCAGGAGATTGCCACGAACGATTCCCTGAGGCTTACCATCTATATGAATCTCAGTCAGTTTAGGTTGGACATAGAGTTCCACGTCGACCCATTGAGCATCCTTATTGGCAGGGAATATCTTTTTTAAATTCCCTTTAGTAGAGGTGGAATTGAAAGTTTTTTTACCTTGATGCAATGCCGCAATAAAATGTGCACCATCGTGAGAATAAAAATGTGCCCTGAACTTATCACCACCATACAGTTCAACACCAAAGTGACCGGGTTTCACCTCAGATACTCCAAGGCGGCGCATCTTCATCTTGATTTTGACTGGTTTATCAAAATTTAACTTGGCACCAACGCTGATAATTCCTTTATCAACACCATTAATATTTACGATGCCATCCGCAACACTTGAAAATTTTTGTGTGCTGGTTATCGTTATAGGCTCCGAGTATGCAATTATGCTAACTCCAATTAATACTACCATTGTTAAAATCTTCTTCATTTCATTATTTTCCTTTTTTTTTCCATCTTTTTTTGTGGCAAAATCATTGATGGCAAAATCATTCTTTATTATTAATATAAGGGATTAGTTGTGATAACACAGTTCTACGGTAAAAGTTCCTTCATCTTTTCTTGATTAAAATATAAAACTCTTTCTTAAAAAATGATTCTGCCATTAAATGATTCTGCCAAATTTTCCCGCTTGCGACCATCAAACTTCTTTCTTAAAAAATGATTTTGCCCCAAATGATTCTGCCATAACTATTTTATTCTTTTTCCAGAATTAGGGGTTAAGCGTGATAACCCAGTTCTGCGGTTAAAGATCTTTCATCTCTTCTTAATTAAAACATAAACAATTCTTTCTTAAAAAATGATTCTGTCAATAACTATTCTTTCTTAAAAAATGATTCTGCCATAACTATTTTATTCTTTTTACATAATCATTTTGATTGCATAACCGAGATATTCCAAAGCCATTTATCGGATTCACCTGGTTTTAAATTCAGATGAACAAACGGCTCGACAGCTTCGCCGGCATTCAACTGTCGCCAGAGAACGACTTTCGACAAAGGCCTGTCGGTTGATAACCCGCACTTAAGTGTCGAGTTTAATTTAATCTCCACGCCTTGTGCTTTGGCATCAAAATCAACAACTGGTAAAAGCTCATCACTTTTCTTCCAAGCGGCGATAGATGAAAATTTTTCCTTACCCACTGCAAACTCTCGATCCGGCGGATACCGGAAAAATGGATGGAGGTAGCAATTAACATCAATAGTTTTAGATCCTGTGTTTTTCAATTGTTGTCTATACTCAATTACTGACGAACCGCGTTTAATCACAATCTCCTGTTTAAACTCATAGCCATATCCATTCAAATCCAATCCGCTCGGAGTCGATTGGGTATTCACAATAATAAATCCATCATCAGTCGGTTGGAAAGTCGTCTTCCAAGGAAAATGCTCTACTATATCAGCAAGCATGGCACGCTTCGGCAGATAGCGTACCACACCGACGCCAATTCTCAAAGCCACTACATACTTGCCATCCATGCTCAAAGGAAATGCCGAAGTAAATTCCTGAGCACATCCAAATGCGGCATAATCCGGCATAAAGGGATCCGGATTGAATAACTCAATATCTGAATCCTTTGAGTGATGAGTCAGACTGGTGATCCAGCCAGCCTTGAGAAAACGAGTGCCTAGAGCTTCATCATTAAAACTCGAATCGGGAACAGCAAGATTCACGGTAATATCACCGTTCCGAATTGAAATAATCTCTGGTTTTGGAATATTTTTCACTGACGCACACCCTCCTATTATATATAACAACGACACAATCACCAGAAAACTAGCGACACGGGATAAACTAAATTTCATATACTCACTCCTATATTATTTGTTGGTACTGTCAAAAGTTTGCAGGCTGAGCCTGCACCCATATAAATTCGATTCATAAAAGCAACGCTACAGTTGTCAGAGACAACATTAGTAGCTCGTTAATGTAGCGTCCGCTCTGTGAGAGGAAAAATGTTTTAAATTAATAAATATAGACTGTTTTGTTCCCTCGATGAGGGACTAGCAAAGCTAGCCCTTTTTTTTCAATAGCCAATGACAAACATTAAAGAACGTCAAATAATGAATGAAAGACACTGCCGTGGGCAGGTAAGAGTCTCACTCTATTATTAAACCTAGGGTTACACTCCCGTTGGTAGCTCACCCCAGGCTATATTAAAATGCTCCAGCCTTCGCAGTTCCTGTCTACGTCTCGACAAAGTCGCCAGAGCATGTCTACCTATCTAACCATCTGACGAACTAACCCCGACCAACGGGAGAGAGGCTTTAGCCTGTCTAAAGCAACGAACGTAGTGAAGTGGCAATCTACCTAAAACTCTGTTTTCATATTCTTTCATACAATTTTTGACAGTACCCCTGTTTTTCTGTATTTCTATATTTGAACTTAATCTTCCAAGGTCTCAAGTAATCCATCAGGAATCTCGGCAGCATAAACCTGAGCTAGTCCACTTTTCACAGAGTTGTATATAATATACTTATTATCTGCGGTCATGTATGGGTGAGGATGAGCATATTGAGGACGCCCTATTCTTGTTTGCGGATCACATACGGCATAATGTTTTCCAGTATTAATACTACCAACAAAAACATGCCCGCTTCGAAAATCATCGGCAACAAAAAAACGACCATCTGTGGATGAAGAAAGATGATTGAAAGCCAAGCCTCTTGCAAGAGGACATGCCTCTTCTTTTGATAACGAGACTTTGTAAATATTCCCGCCTAGAGCCTTATTATGTCCTGTAAATACATCCACGGTGGTAATTAAAATATCAGTAGAGTTACTTATCCAGCATTCATGCCCTGTCAGAGGCGACGTATTAGGTTTTCCTACAGGTAACGAAATACGTTTTCCACTCTTGAAATCCAGAGCATAGACAGTTGCGCCCAGGTCTCCCACAAGTCGCATGACATTTCCATTGCTATCAAATTCACAACCGCGATTTTGCTGAATTAAAAGATAATCACTATTTTTAGGTTCGAACTGTAGGTGAGGATTACAGATGTCAGCTTGTTCATGAAATATCTCTGAAGTTCCTTTCTCAAGATCAAGACAGGATAATCCGAAAATAGCACCTTTGATATGAATAGGTCCACTGACATAATATCGTCCGTCATTTGAAATTGAGCAGCCTCCTGTAATAGGATGATCCTCAAAGTCAAAAACCATCTGAGTTGTAAGGGTTGCCATGTCCAACTTCATTAATACATTTTGAGCAGGAGAGATCTTTTCGATATAATAAAGGTCATCGCTGAATATATTTGACGTTATTCCAGATGTTACCCTATCAGAAACCAATGCAATCTTACGAGTCCTTAAATCACATACCCATAATTGCTTAACGAATCCAGGAACCGGCGACAGGCTTCGCATAATAGCAATAGTTTTACCATCAACAGAAGTCATGCGTTCTTCACAATAAATATTATTGCTGTTAAAACTACTACTAGTAAGTTGCCATGTACGCATCTCAAAGTGACAGTCCACACCATCAAAAATGGACTCGTTAATCCAGCGGACATTGAGGTTCTGGCTAGGCATAGGTGTTCTTTTCGTCATTTTTTTCCTTTTATTTAGGGTTTCCTGTTCAATTCACAATCTGTTTTCTAGCAATATACTATACTATAATTAACATCTCTAAAGTGCAAGGTTTTTGGTATGTTTTGCAAAAAAAACTTGCAGATGAACTTTAATATAAAGTTCATACAATTTATAAATTTACAATGCGATATCACGAACCAGCTTGCCGAGACTGGAGCCTGCGACAGTAGCGAAGCATCCTATCCCACATTAAACAGTAAGCCCTATGTTATCAATTCATTTTTTTGAAGTTCGAAAGCTTATCGGAGGCAAATTTACCTCATTGTACAAGTTAGGCACTGCTACATTGCTCCAGCAATAACGAGCATTAAGTGGCTTTGCCACATTTTCAGATCTTAAAATTATTTTATTAGCGGAAATCTCCGCTTTTGCCGGATAATATTTACCGTCAGCACCAGCAACCTCAAAATGGCGGATCGCTTCGCCGTCGGAGGAGTGCAACTCCTTCGCGTGCTTAAAGGTTAGAACTAGCGAGTTACCCTCCGAGACAAAGGTCTCAACGCGCGGAAAGTCAGCAGGTATATCGCTCTTGCCGTATATATGCTTCAACGCTAGATTCGAAAGACGAGTGGAAATATATTCTTTGGAACGTCCACCGGGATGCCAGTCGTTGACGTCACCGATATCACCTGTTACCGTCACATAGCTTTTGCCATCGGCATCCGCAAATGCCTGTTGCTGCTCCCACAATTCAGCCAAGCGTGCATTGTCCGTGCCATAGCCTTTGTACGGACACGGCTCGACAATGAAGAATGATGCCTCAGGAGAGCGAAAATCTTTGCGTATCCCATTGGTGAAAGCAACTAATTTTTTCTGATATTCTTTATCTCCGACATTACTTTCACCCTGATACCAGAAGAAACCCTTGATAGCCATAGGCGCCAATGGTGCGATGCAGCCGTTGTAGAGGCAGGTCGGATAGCGGTGCTGCTGTGTTGGATGCACCCGAGGCGGTATCTCCAGTGCAGGAACTAACATCTGGGCGTTATTATTGTCCTTGGCTTGCTGCTGCCATTGCCGGATATAGTCGAACTGTTTATCTGAATGCGTTTTGTATTCCGTTGATCCCGGGCGAAGAATCTCCAGCTTCTTCTTAAAATCATCGAGTCCATCCACTGAATCGTAGCCTACCATCGAGATCCACGGTTCAATCGAGGTGCCAGCCCGAGCCGTTAGGACATAGCCCTGTGGAATCCCCGTAGCCAAGTTGATTGGATAAAGGAAAAACACTGGCAGCGCGAACGAATGCTTGGGATCGCCGGAGCTCCATGTAACGCGCCCGCCCATTCTAGAATCAGGATATTCATTGGTCTTCTCCAGGTAGGGTAGCTTGCCATGCCGGACGGTTGTTGTCTTTGCCATGATTGCTTCTGCCTGTGGCAGGAGCTCTTTGGTGGACGTTCCCCATGGCGTGTTGGACTGACCACTTACAATCCATACATCACCAATCAAAATATCGTCAAGGTCTATTTTGTTATCTCCCTCTACGGTGAGGGTAAAAGGTCCTCCGTACTTCATTGGAGATAGTTGTATTTCCCATTTTCCTTTTGCATCGGCTGTGGAAGAAAGATCTTGACCGTTAAACTTTACTGTAATTTTCTCTCCCGGAGCAGCTGTACCCCAAACAGGAACCTTTGAGTCACGCTGCAGAATCATGTGAGAATTAAATAACTCAGCCAACTGCACGTCAGCAAAAACTGTAATAGAAAACAGAATACAAATATTGAATAAAAGAGTTTTCATAATTATTTAGATCCTTCGTTGGTTAAAAGTTCCGTGGAGAATGCGGCTACAGACATGCCATTCTTACCAACGACATTCGGTGTCTCTTCGATGGCCGCGTTGAGATAACAGTAGGTGGCATGTTCGGGTTCTTCGATATCGGGCGCGGATAGAATGATGCGGTTACCTTCTATCTTGGCGGTCGCAGGGCGATAGACGCTTTGTCCCTTGGCAGTAAGCGCGAATCCGTCAGGATCACGGTCATCAAGCGTTTTTAGGGGCATTGAGAAGTCTAGCGTCAATGTCCCTGCGCTACGCGATACGCTCGTGATACAGGGAACATCGTTTGTGGCTGAGTTGTTGCCGTAGGCAAGTCGATTTGCCATCAGGTACGCACGATGCCCCTTCGCTGAAATGGTTTTCAGAAGCAACTCGTCAACTTTGGCAAACACTTCAATATCATTCATAACAGCAAGAGCAACATTCGGATCCATTTGTGCAATGCTTTGTTGCGCTGCATAGCGGGCATTAAAACGCACTGTGTTCTGGCTATGAGATGCTTTCGCCTGAACCAGGATAACCGGAAGCGCGGAATCGTCAAACCAGTTGCGAAAAGACCGAACCAACAAGTCCAATTTCGCACCATGGTTTGTGGCATCAAAAGGCCTTGGCCCGTCAGGATCATTGAAAATCACTCCCGTTATCGCCAGCGGCAACATAGGGTGAATGGCCCCGTTGTATAGGAGTGAGGTCTTTGTTTCAGCCCATTCCGGGGGTTGCGGATAATCGGGGTGTCTTACTGTCTTTCCTTCGGCATTTTGGAGGATGGATTCAGTCAGATACGCATCCATGTAGGCAATGCGTTGCGCATTCAATTGCTTACCCTCGTCGGAGTAACCAACACAGTACGACAATTTTTTAGCCTCAGCGGTCTTTCCCAATACGGGGTCGTCTACAAAAGCATCCGCGGACAGGTATTCGTCAATCCAATGTCCATAAAGGGAGGCCACATGCACGATTCCAACCGGAATTTTCTTGTCGCGGCAAAGTTCAATGCCTAAATGAATGGCAATACCGGGTGTGAAGCCAAAAATATTATATGCAGCAGGCCCCTTCCAGCTTCCGTTTTCCTGGCGTTGTTCAATGCTATTTTTAGTAGCAGTTCCATAAATTCTCAACAGCGGAAAAAGATCCTTGTTATCCTCTTTCCAACCTTTATCGGTTATTTGAGGAATACTCCGCAAATACCGGAATCGGTAATATCCAGCGTAAAACCAAACATCGCCTGCCTGCATATGGTAGCTGGCATTCTTGGAATCCTTGCCTTGAACGGAGAGATGAAAGCTGTCACCGGCGGCTAATGGATCGAGCGTCACAACCCACTTGCCGTGGCGATCGGCTGTTGCCGTGTGGCTTTGATTGCACTGAGATCCCTTGAGGCCAGTGAGTGTGAGTTGTATCTCCTCTCCTGGGTCTGCGAGCCCCCAAACTGGTGCTGATTCGCCGTACTGAATGATGCCACTGCTACCAAAAATGTTGGCAATGCTGACTTCGGCATGTAGCGGAAGCGCTAACACGATGACGAGAAGGGCCGCAAGAGGCGTAAACATGCGACGTGAAAGATTCACCCAACAACCAATGAAGAGAGTAGCACGTTGACACGCTGTCCCCTTCTGAATGCTGATCTTGTAATTTTTCGTTTTGCGTTTCATAGTACTCCTTCTTAATGTGTCATCCTTCTTGCCATTGGGGGTGGCACACTTTATTTAATTTTTATTTTATAGACATGGCGGGTATGACCGGCAAAATCATCAGTGAATTTGCCGTCCTTCTGCGTCAGTTTACGGTCCTCGAACAAGACTTCGATATTACCGCCGTACTTCAAGTCAACCGGAAGCGTAAAGGTAACTTTATCCATCTGCTCGGTTCCCGTGTTGACGCTAATCACGTACACTTCGCCGTTTAGTTTTTTTGTGCGGTGACGCAATTTCGCGTCAGGCGTATTGATGGCGTCGCATGCGACTTCTTCACATTCATCTTCTGAGCAAATCACATCCGTAAGTGATTGCAGTTCGCGATTGGTACGGACGAACGCGCGCCAATTCGGGAGGGTGCTTATCATGCCATTGTAGAATTCCAATCCGGTTGCGCCGGCAGCAACAACACCGTAGCATTGCGCTACCTGTTCGCCAAAATTGATTTCGCCGCGGGGATGATGAGTTGAGTTTCCATCCACGAGAAAGAACCAGCAGGGTTTGCCTTCGGCTTCGCCTGCCTTCCACAAGATGTCGGCATTTCCTACCACCGATTCCACTGTGCGTGCATCCGAATTCGAGAGATAATCGTCAAGTCCCAGAATATCGGTTTCCAAATCGGCGTAGCGCGCAGGAACACCGAGAACCGTGTAGTTGATGTTGCACGGTTGATACGGTATCTTCTTTTTCATTTTTAGCATAAACTCCTTGGCTGCGGCCGAAGTTAAGGAAGAAATTTCTGGCTCGTCCAATATCATATGTGCCACAATATTGGGATAGTCGAACTCCTGAATAAATGAGTCTATCTCTTCGTCCGTCATTTGCATATATTTAGGCCAGAAATGAACAAGAATATCGTTCTGCATCGCGGCATCAAAAACGAATTGCCCTGCTGGTCGCGTCTTGTTTCCGGAAAGGAGCAGTATCGTCTTAAACCCGTTTTTCACAAAAAACGCACATTTTGCATCCGCATATTCTTTTGTGTAGCGGGAATGAGGAATTTCCAGAAGGCCGAAGAAGAAGACATTTTTTCCGTCATGGATCAGAGAACGGCTGAAACGGTTTATCTGAGTTGCACCTTTTTTGTACGGGCGTTTCACCAGTTTGGCTGAGGTCTGCGCAACGGTTTTTCCCTCTTTTTCCAGCTTCAGAACCACATTGTGCGTGCCGTCGGCAATCTCCTTGAGCGGTAGCGCAAGCTTGAATTTCGGAGAGGCAGGACATTTAACCGATACTTTTCCGCAGGTCAAAACAGCGGTCATCTTTTCGGTTTCCGGAAGTGCTGTCGTTATGCGGAACGGCGCTTCGGCTTCATTCATGTAGTAGTTCAAGCGTTCGAGCATCGAAATGGGATTGCGTTTTTTGAGCGCAACCATCTGAGAACTCAGGGGCACGCTGTTTTCTGTTAGTTTTACGGTAACTTTAGGTTCTTTGACCATCATTGGGAACGAAACACTGTTTGCTCCAGGATTCAGCGTGATTTTCATCTTTTTAATGCCACTATCCGAATCTGTAACTTCCGCAGTGACTTTCCGTTTTTTTTCCGTGTTGTTCACAAAATCAAGCATCACGGAGCTGTCTGTATATCCACCGGAGGCCACGCCAACAGCATAGGCTTTCACAACGTCCGCCGGGAAGTTGACAAGTGGCCAGTATTCGCGACTTTTAAAAGACGGCGTCTGAGATTTGATTAGAGTAGTATTTTCTCCGGCAGCAATATCGTAGCGGTGCAGGTTCAGCACCCACTGCTCTTTCATCCCCGGATTGGCAAAATCGGAAAACGGTATCGCCAGCATGTAGTCGATGCTGGAGTTATTTTCATTCAATTTCACCGTGCTTTTCCAATTCCCGTCCCAACTGCCAACCAACCCAAGCCCCTTGTCGGCACGGGAACCGTCAGGATATGCAAAAAATTGATAATATTTGAACTTTCCCTCGCTGGCCAGGGGATCAACTAGCATTTCGACGGCGTCACGGCTACAATTAACTGTATCGTACTTAAGTGGCTCGATATTGACTTTTGAAAGGTCTTTCACAAAGCATCTGTAGCCGACATAGAAATTGTCTTTATCGCACGCCAGATAGGCTTCTGTTTTGGTTTTTGCTATTTTCTCAAAATTATAAAATCTGTCAAGTTTGACGGCGTAACTTTTCCAGGCGTCAAGATCATCGCCGGGCACAACGCCAGATGGGAGTTTCGGCACCGTGATTTCGGGAGTGCGGGCGACTGCGGCCTTCTTTCCTTTATGGAAGAGGGATTTGTCGCGTTCAGCGGGCTTGTACGGCGTTGCCAAGGCCTTACCTAATTTCAGATCCTCTTCGCTTGGGGCGGAGATGAACTCCGCCTGAAGGTCGTCTATCCAAAGCGTACCATCTTGTTTGAAAGAGATGGAAACCGGAGAATAAACACTCGCCTTCCCTAATTTGGGGTTCACAATCTCGTAACGCTTCCATTCTTTGGAGACGAGAACCTGCTTACCTTTTGCATAGCTGATTGAAACGGGAAAATTGTCTCTATCAGCCTTCATCCAGATACTGAATACGCCCGCGCTGCCCTCTACTATTCCAACGCCGCCGAGCAATGCGAACACGGATGTGGAAAATTCATCTTTGGTGATTTTCACTGATTGTTTACCACCATGTTTTTCACTCGTGTCAAGACTCCATTTTTCGAGATAGTCTTTTTCATAATCCTGAATTTTCATAATATCGCCAGTGAAACGGCGTATCAGATAGGGAGGAAAACCATCGTTATCGTATTCAAATCCGCTGTTGATGACAAGATTCGGGGAATCGTCGGCAGACCGCTTGACAGAGGAAATAGAGAAATTGTCGATTGTCATCTTAACATTGGAACTGAAAATTACCAGCGGTTTTAAGGGTTCCAACCCTCCATTGACATCAGGAAAAGCCATAGGTGCGGCACAGGCGAAATCACCAACGTTTTTGCCGTTTACTTTAAAAATGTATGTCGCCACATCATTCTCCACCTTGCGGACGAGTGTGATTTTAAAAGAATTCCCAAGTTCAAAGCCATCAATCTTTACCTGTTTGCCATGCGATCTATCCCATCCTGGAATCTTCCAAATCATCCATGTTTTACCCGAGGGGAGGATCATGAAGCTGAACCCCTCGATCCTGAATCCACAGAATGTGGAAACCCATTTTGACTTGTCGGGCTGGTGTGACATATCCATGGTGACATCCATCTCCGCGTAAAATTCCTCCGGGGTGTTCCGACGCATCGACAATTGACCGCCATGCGGAAAAAGCACCTTCCCCTCAACCGAGTTGATTCTTCCTGCCCAGCCTTTCCCAAGCACCCAGTTTTCCGCAAAGGTCGCATTGGTGTCGAAACTATCCTGGAAGATGGGCGCACCCCGTTCCTGCGCAAAAACTGGCAGTGCCATCAATACCGTCGTCAATAACAAGATTGTTTTTCTTTTTAACATACCTTACTCCTTTTCTTTGATTTTGTAGACGTGTCGCGAATGAGGTTCGAATGTATCAGTAAATTTGCCATCTTTAACTTTGACCTGACGTTCCTCAAACATCACTTCTGCCTCGTTCGCATACTTGAATTCGGTGGGAAGCGTCATGCTCACACTACCAGCTGGCTCGCCGTCGATATTGCAACTGATCAGATAGACGTAGCCGTCATGTTTTTTTGCAAGGACTCTCATCAGTTTGGGGTCTCCGCTTGCTGTGCTCTCGGAGCACTCTTCCTCACTAGTGATCACGTCGCTAAGACCTATAAGTTCCCGGTTGAGTTGGAGGTAGGCCTTCCAGTTTCCCATCGTCTTTGGCCAACCGTAGAAGTAGCTGAGTCCCGTGCATCCTGCGGCGACAGAACCGTAGGTCTGGGCTACCTGTTCGGCATAAGATGGTTCGCGATAATGCAACGGAAAATTGGCGGCCACGATGAAGTAATAGCAGGGCTTTCCCTCTTCGGCACCCGCCTTCCACATCAAATCGGCGCTGTTGACGACCGACGCAACGGAGCGCTTTTCGGAGTTCGTCAGGTAATCGTCCAGCATGAGGATGTCGGTTTCCAGATTGGCATAGCGATTGGGAATGCCGAGAACCGTGTTATTCATGTGAGTTGGATGATATGGAAACAATGGGCGCATCTTGCGCAAATAGGCCAAGGCTTCGTCCGATGGAATGGCCAGCTCCGGTTCATCCATGACCATCTGCGATGTGATATTTGGATAGTTGAACATTTTCATCAACTCCGGCCATTTGTCCTCCGACACTTGGCTGTAGTTGGTCCATAACATCACCTTGAAATCACGCTTAACCGCTTCGTCGAAAAACGCGATTGCGGATGCAATGGTTTTTTCTTTGCGGAACGTTACCAGCGCGTGGGCATCCTTGAAACCGTATTTATCCAAAATGACCAACTGGTTCCGTACCTGTTCTTCCGTAAATACGTGCGTAAAATGAAAATCTCCCACGAACGGCGCAAATTGGAAAAATGGTTTGCCTTTATGCATCAGCGAGCGAGAGAAATGATTGATTTGCGTGGCGCCTTCCCAGTAGTCGCGCTTTACCAGTTTACCGCGAGTAGAACCAATAATCTTTCCGTTGTCGTAAATAGTCAGTTTTGCCTCATAAGCACCGGGGTTGATATCTTTCAACGGCAGTGCAATTTTGAAGACTGAAGCAGCATCGCATTTGATCTTTTTTCCTGCGCATTCAAGCGTGGCGGTAAGTTTATCTGCATCAGGTATGCTAGTCGTCACCTTGAAGACTGCTTCCGGTTCGTTCATATAAAAACTCAATCTACCTAGCATTGAGACCGGATCAAGTTTTTCCAATACGAAACGTTGCGAAACAAGTGGTTCGCCGTTTTCAGTGAGTTTCAGCTCGGCCTTGCCGGTCGCTTCTTTGACCGAGAACGAGAGTTTACTGGTGCCGGGGGCAAAAGAAAAGACGCGCTCACCGATATTTGTTCCACCCTGTTCTAGATCGAAAAGCTCTGCCTTAACCTTGCGCGAGAAACCAGAAGCGTTGTTTAGGTCGAATGACACGGAAATTCCGTTCATCCCTTCTGAAATAAATCCCTTGGTAGCTCCGAGGGTATAGGCTTTCACCACCTCCGACGGCAACGTGACTTTTGGCCATAAACGCTGCTCCCTATAGAGCACACGGGAGCTTGAAAAAAGCGTTTGGTTCTCTTCCATTGTTCCGTCATTACGGCATAGGCTGAGCAGCCAAACCGCCTTCATCGCCGGAGAAGCCAATTCGGAAAAAGGAATCGTGACGACATAATCAATAGCACTTGTTTTCTCATTCTTCTTGGCGACTGATTTCCAGTTGCCGTTCCAAGAGACGTTTCTCCCGCGTCCCAAGTCCGTTAGGTTATTGATCGAGTCAGCGGCAAATTGGAAGTAGGTACCATCGGATTCAGGACTCAGGAAGAATTCAATACTCTCTCCACCAAAGATCCCGAACCAATCCCGAGCATGCGACTCAACCGATATTTTGGATAGATCCTGAACAAAACACCGGTATCCGATGTACAGATTCTTGGTGTCGCAAGCGAGGTAAGCCTCAGTGTTGTTCTGCGCTGGTCTATTTTTGTAGTAAAAATTATTAAGCTTAACGGCTTGGTCTTTCCAGTTGTCAAGGTCGCCCATGGGAGCTGACTCCACAGGTAGTTTAGGGATGGAAAATGAATCTGCGCGAACCAATTTCGACGCCTTGGCAAATTTATCTTTATCAAGTTCTGACGGACGATACTCGCTGGCAAAAAGCTTGCCGGACTTGATCTCCTCTTCCGTTGGGGGCTTATCCAAAAACTCCGCCTGCATGTCATCGACCCATAGCGTGCCTTTACCGTTTCTGACGCGGAGCGTCACAGGGGAATAGACTCCTGCTTTGGGTAGTGTGGGATTGACCACCTCGTAACGCTTCCAAGCCTTGTCAACACTAACCGTCGTCTTTGCTGAACCATAGGCAAACGTAACTGGAAAATCGTCTTGATCGGATTTCATCCAAACAGATAGCACACCGGGCCGATCAGGTGCCGTGCCGGCACTGTGCGCCCAAATCGTGTGCGACGGCGCTAACTCGTCAGCAATTATCTTCAAGGAATATTCACCGGAGTGCTTTTCCTTGTTATCAGCCGAAACCGCATTTATGAAATCTTCGTAGGGCACATCCACATAATTGTTAAGATTGGCGCCGGATCTGGCCATATACAGTGGATAGCCATCTTGTAAATGTTCGAATGAACTGTTGACCACCAGATTGGGGGATTCATTTGCGTCCTTTTTCACCGAACAAAGTCGAAAGTTATCTATTTGCAGCCGATCTACGCGCCAGGATGTGAAAAATAGAGGCGTATATTTTCCGTCCTTCTTTTCCGGCACCTTCTGGACGAAGGAACCCGAATTGTCGCCATTCACAAAGAATGTGTAGGTGGCCAAGTCGCCCTTGACGGTACGGTAGACCCCGACCCTCACCGGACGGCCCTTTTCATAACCGTCTATATTCAAATATTTGCCGGCAGATCTCTTGCCAGCCATTGGAACCCAAAGCATGAAGGTCTTTCCTTCGGGTTTGAGTTGGAACCGGCAGTCTTCAATCATCATCCCGCCGAATCCCGTTGGACGATTGGGGTCGTCCATAAACAAGGTCAAGTCAAACTCGGCATAGAACTCCAGTGGTGTATCCCGACGCAAAGTCAATGTCCCGCCTTTCATCTCCACCCTGCCGTCTGAGGATTTGACTTGTGACGTGGACACCCAGTTTTCAGCAAATGTCGCCGGTGTATCAAAGCTATCCGAAAATATTGGAGCCCCGGGTTCGATAGCTCCGACTCCGGAGGCCGACAGTAGCACTACCGCACAAATTGCGGCGGAATACCGAAGAAATTTACAACAATTTATCATCATTATGTTTTTCCTTTTCATTTGTTTTCTACGAAATTCGTTTATCGTTTATCATTAAGGCACTGCCGTGGGCAGGAGCGAGCGTTGCTCGTGTTATTTCTCCACGGGTTTACACCCGTGGCTACAAAGATGTCGCTCCTATGGAGCTGTAGTCAGATTCGATCATGGCTCCACGGGGCAAGCCCGAGGTGACCGCCTCCCTCTTTTTCTTATAAAGCTTTAACTTGTTTTGGAATTTTGTGGCACAGGAATTTGTGACAAAGCCAGACAAATAACTGCTCACAAAATAACACAACAAAAAAATTAGCGAAAATTAGCGTCATTCGATGACCAAAACTCTTTCTTAATCTTTTTTCTTCGTGCGTAGGCCATTCGATATGCTCATTGCTTTACACTATTTTTTATTCTTAATGTATAAAGCCTCTCTCACAAGTTCGAGTGGCGCCTTTGTGCGAGAAAACTTCTTCTCTTTTTTTCTTTATTTTTTTTAATCTGCGTAAATCTGTGAAATCTGCGGATAAAAACTCTTCTTTTCTTTCCGTGATTATTGGTGTTCATCAGTGGCTAAATATCTTATCTTTATTCATTCTTTAAAGTTACCATAAATACCTATCTCAACCATAATACTTTACCAAAACAATTCACTGAATCCATTCAGTAAAAAAATATTGCCATATTTTTCAGCTTTTTACAAGAGGTATTTTTGTTTTTTATGAATTTTACATCAAATATCAAAATTCCTGATGATATCATCTAGCGGTCCGGCAAGTTTACCCGCCATCTCGCCAGTAAATGCAGCGACAAGAATAAATCGGTAGGCGTCCAATGCATCATTCTTAGCAGAAATTATTCTCCCCGCAACATAAAGGCAAACTCATCTTAAGTAAACGTGAATCGAGTCTTTAGGTAGGTCATAACATTACGTTCCCTTTGGTCGTGTGTCCTAAAGCAACGAGCACCGCGAAGTGGCTCTGTCACGGTTTCCGTGAATCATTTGTATAATTTAGGACAGGGCATAGAAACTATTCAAACTGAATTTTGAATGTTTTTCACAAAACAAGCATGAAATTTGGAAAATACTTATGGATTTATGATTAAAGACCATGTTTTTGTTATCAACATAAGTTCACCTTGAATTATAGTCAGATAAAGTGTGAAAAGGAGTGATTTTTAACAGAATTTGAGCAAGCTCCGCCCTGAGAT
>Ga0307987_1000437_pt1 | contig 25065 bp, 21 predicted proteins | sample EllFjometagen181_FD_203157 | JGI IMG/M metagenome (GOLD analysis project Ga0307987, IMG submission 203157) | Marine microbial communities from Ellis Fjord, Antarctic Ocean - #181 | ecosystem: Environmental > Aquatic > Marine > Unclassified | place: Southern Ocean | collected 2014-10-08 | reverse complement strand
GAATACATGTCTGGATCATTTTTTTTATACTCTCGCTGCATTCTGTGACTAAGCATATTTTGGTATTGAAAACGCTCTAAAGCGGTATCAATATAATCAAAATGAAGCAAATACCATAATTCAAAGGCTTGGTTTGAATAGGCAATGTTAATACCCACCCTGCGACCGATTTTTTTACGATATTTTTTATTTAGCTGCTCTTCTTCGTTAACGATATTTTCAAATGACTGATTATAATTCTGCAAGGGAAAATCATCTCTATCAAAAACACACCAGAGACGTTCAAAATATTCTCCTTCCGCCGCTTTTTTTTTCCATATAACAATTGCATCCTTTATAAGGGCAATATTACTTTTTCCAATTCCTATCGTGGCAACCTTTACGTTGGTAGTGGGAAATCTCTTAAAATATTGGGGTTCTGTCTTCTCTCCTTCACAAATTATTAAGATACTGTTTTTGTACTCTCTTATTTTTTTTCGTTCTCTTTTGAGTTGCCCCACTCGCCTTTTGTGGTGTAAATTATCAGTCCCCATCATCAATCCTCCGAGATTAATGAGTCAAAACCACTCAAATAAGGAATAGCACCATATTTTCCAAGTAAATAATCTTTGTCATAAGAGGCATCATCACGAACTTTTTTGTAATCATACAAAGAGTATAAGTCAGATTGACCGTATTTATCCTTATCAATAAAATAAATTTGATCACGCCTGAACATTTTTCGATTCATAATATTTGTATTGTGTGTTGAAAACAATATTTGAGCATTATTTCTGTTAGAATCCTTTGAGTTGAACAGGGAAATAAGCACCTCACACAAATTGGGATGAAGCCGAGCATCAATTTCATCAATAATCAATACAAGCCCATTTTTCAAGGCATCTAAAACAGGGCCAATCAGCGCAAAGAATTTCTTTGACCCATCGGATTCTTCTTTATCAAAGTCAAACTCTTCCCAACCAATTATTTCTTTATTTTCGTTGTATTTATTGTGATACGATTTGAGAACAATTTCATGCAGGTCACTTATTTCCTTTTTTCCAAGATCACCTTTAAGGAAATCGGGTAGTTTTGTTATGTCAAAAGGTTTTTTTTCAATGGAAAGATCTTCTATGCAAATATCGGCATTACACAACGCCTTGATAACCTTTTGTTTAAACTCCGGTTTCTCCATTAAATCTGCCGTAATCCCGTAAATACGTCTATCTCCAATTCCGGAAATATCTTTTAATTTTTGAAACCAGGTCATGACACCATTTGTAATTAATGCATTTTCACCTTTTAATGATGCAATAAGTGATAAAAAAAGGGTCGTTTGATTAATATTGCCAATGGCTCTATAGACCCTTTTCCCTTCTATAAATTTTTCACCAATACTAATATTGTTTTCAGTCCGGATAAATAATTTTGACTCTTGGGAAGTAAATCGACCAAAAAGCCACTCTGAATGAATTTTTTCAGAATCAACTTCAAAACCATATCTGAAAACAATATCTTTAATTTTATTTTTATACTTAATGTGAGATGCCAGAAAAGTAATTTCAAAAATTGAAGGCTGTTGATCACAGGAGCTACTTAACCTAAAACCTTTTACATCAATTGCTTCACCAATACGACTCTCACGGGCTGAATGAAAAATCATTTTTTGCATAAATTTGATGGCACTCAGGAAATTACTTTTTCCACTTGCATTTGCGCCATACAATGCCACACTCGAAAGGATTCTATATTTGTCTTTTTCAATAATTGAGGATGTTGGCTCTTTTTTTGACACAGATGAAGAAGCAAGCATATTTAGCTGGGTATTGTCTTTAAATGAAAGATAATTGGCTACTTGAAACTCTAATAACATAATCATGGCCTCCCTATTACCATATTGTGCTAATATGGGGTTTTTACACAAATTGCAATAGAATAATTGACATCCTTCAAAAGTACTTTACATTTTTTTAGATCAGTCCCCATTTGTAGGGGCTTTTCCCAAAAGACTGTAAAGCTCTTTTGAAGTAATATGAAGGATGCCGAATAATTGAATAGATATCACTCTGAAGGCAGTCAGCATCGCGATTCACGGCTGCACATCCGTCGTACAAACTGGATATACTTTTTCCCCATTGCTTTCATGGCAACAGTCCCTTCCATCTGACATTATTTTTTTGACTTCATTTTTTATTGTGGCAAAGAGATACCACGGCCATTGTAAAAAATGATTGGTCTTGACCTCTTCAAGGTTATGAGCTAAGGATTACTTCAATCTGGAATGAAAAAAGAAAATGCACTTCCCAAGCGCATTCTTCAGATCAGCACAAAAGTATTTTACACTTTTGGGAAAACCATTTTCCCAACAAGGAAATTGTTGGTTCAATAAGTGTAAATTAGAAAATGAAGTGTGCCGTCCAAAGGGCTCTATCTCACCATCACCATCTCTAATCCAAGGAGACGTTTAATGCTAAACCTAGTCAGTACGTTTGAGCACAGTGCCAAAGAATTTCCCAACAAAAAAGCAATTATTTTTCAAGATCAGAGTTTTACGTTTTCACAAATACAGGCCATGGTCAACCGGGTTGCCAACGCTTTAAGAAGGAAAGGTATTGGAAAAGGGGACAAGGTCGCTTTAAGCTGCATGAATTTACCCTATTTCCCAATGGTTTATTACGGAATTTTAAAGACAGGGGCGGTTGTGGTTCCCTTAAATATTCTGTTAAAAGGAAGGGAAATTGCCTACCACCTCAAAGACAGCGAGGCTACTTTTCATATCTGCTTTGAGGGAACACCAGAACTGCCCATGGCAAAACATGGATTTGCCGGGTTTAATAAGGTTGACAGCTGTAAAGAGTTTATTGTTATCACAATGGATCCGGCTGCCCCGTCTCCCATTGACGGCACCATGACATTGGAACAGTTAATCGCAGAAGAAAACGAAATCTCCGATACGGAATCGACCAGTCCTGATGATACCGCAGTCATTCTTTATACCTCCGGAACCACAGGTTTTCCCAAAGGCGCGGAACTGTCTCATTCCAATATGACCATGAACGCCCTTGGGTCCCGTCACCTGTTCCAATTGGTTCATGATGATGTCCACGCCCTTGTCCTGCCTCTTTTCCACTCATTTGGTCAGACCTGCCAGATGAATGCCGGATTTTCCATCGGCAATACCCTGGTCATGATTCCCAAATTTATGCCCGAGGCGGTATTGTCGGCCGTAGAGAATAATGGGGCAAGTATTTTTGTCGGGGTTCCCACCATGTACTGGGCGCTTCTTAATTTTGAAGACAAGAAAAACCAGTTCAACCACGAAAAAATAATCAAGACCTTGAGACTTGGTGTCTGCGGTGCCTCTTCATTGGCCATTGAAATCATCAAAGGGATTGAAGAAAAATACAAACTCCCCATCATTGAGGGCTATGGGTTGTCGGAGACCTGTCCGGTGGCCACTTTCCTCCATGTGAACAAAGAGCGGAAACCCGGCTCCGTGGGCACCCCCATCTGGGGGGTGGAAGTTGAGATTTTTGATAAAAAGAACAATGCATTACCGCCAGGAGAGATTGGCGAAGTGGTTATCCGGGGACACAATGTGATGAAGGGGTATTATAACAAGCCCGATGCCACGGCAAAGGCCTTTGATGGCACCACTTGGTTTCATTCAGGAGATTTGGGCAAAAAGGATGAGGACGGATATTTTTATATTGTGGACCGGGTTAAGGATATGATCATCCGGGGGGGGTACAATGTTTATCCAAGAGAGATTGAGGAAGTACTGCTGACCCATCCCGATGTTTCCCTAGCCTCAGTGCTGGGCGTGAAGCATGAGCGCAATGGGGAAGAAATTGTTGCCTATATTATTCCTGCAGAAGGCTCAAGCATCACTGAATCGGAGATTATTGAGTGGTCAAAGGAGGAGATGGCAGCCTTTAAATACCCTCGCATTGTTCGTATCGTGAAATCGCTACCCATGACTGCCACCGGAAAAATTTTAAAAAAGGATTTACGCGCTGAGATGGAAGCCCAAGGCTAAAATCAAATATCAATAACAATACCTTTGCCTTTGCCAAATTAAAAGTCACTATCTGGTTTCATGAATTCAAGACGGCATATTGTATTTCTAACCACTTGAAATATGGCATATAGATTTAAATTGATTTCACAATAGAACTGGCGGAGGTATTGAATAAGGCATTCTTGTAGCAAAAAATCTTGCCTTGATCGTTTATACAAAATTCCGCCTAAGAGACTTCAATAATTTGAATTTGATTTTTGTTTGTGGCAGATAGTTACTGCCATGTATGTTATAGAAAAATGCCGACAGCAAAGGCCCCGGGGGATTTGCTATCGGCATTTTCATTATTCGGTGGCAGTTATTGTTCGATGAGGCCCTTTCGATGCCAATGTCTGGCCAGGTAGAGAAAAGGGGTATCAGCCGCAGCCACCACCCATTTGAGCAAGTAAGTGGTCCAGAAAATCTGCCACAATACCCCCGATGGATACACTCCTGCAAAGGCCACAAAGGTAAAAATCGTTGAATCCATGAACTGGCTGATCATGGTGCTGGCATTGTTTCTCACCCACATCATACGATCCTGGGGAAATCGTTTCCGCCAGAAATCATAGGCCCACACATCGTGGAACATGGAGATCAGGTAGGCCACAAGGCTGGCCCCGGCAATTCTTGGCATAATGGAAAATATAGTGGCAAGGCTGGACTGGGCGAAATCATCGCTGGCAGGCACGAATTGCAATGCCAGTGTCATAAGAAGGGTCATGGACAACAGGGATAGAAACCCTGCTTTCACAGCCCTTGCCGCTTCTTTTTTGCCATAAATCTCCGAAAGGATATCAGTGACAAGAAATGAAGAGGCATACACAATATTTCCCAAGGTGGCAGAAAAACCAAACAGATCCACCAGTTTGACCACTTGGATATTGGCCACAATGCAGGCAATGGGAACCCAGATAAAAAGTCCGATTTTACCGAACAGACGAAAGAAAAGAAGAATCATTCCAAAGTTGACCAGCAACATTACCAGCCATAAAGCTTCGTTCATACTATTACCTCCTGTTTTGTTAAGGCGGGGGTCGTCGACCGCCAAACTCTGGGGAGTTCTATCATGTTATCAGCACTTGTAAAATGCTATTTTCAGAGGTACCGTATATTGTTTTTGTGGAGGAGTTTTTTTTAGACCTAAAAAAGGAGAGCAACTTGCCTGTTAATCTGGGGTAATCGGTGCCAATGTCTGATAAGCGAATCTGGGTAAGTATGAAGTCTTTTGCTTCTGGGCAACCGGAATGGTGAACAAACTTCTTCATACCAAATTCAGAAATAATTGATAAAAGAAGCTCGCTGGAGTCGTTGAGATCCTGCCCCTCAACAACATGGATTTCTTTAGGGGAAGGAATGGGCGGTCAAGGGGAAGTGGTCAGCTATATAGATTTTTCCTGTGGGCTATTCTCACCATCTATTTCATTACACTTCTGTTCCCTAACTTTTATAGACTTTTTGCTTATATGTTAGGGAATTTTTTTAGGGTAGGCAAGTTTATTTTTGTGGAAAACGGGGAATCGCTTTTATTGGTGGGGGTTTTGGGCGTTTTATGATTCCTTAACTTTTATGTAAAAGTTAAGGAATCACCCCAAAAAGCATGAGTTAATGAAGAGGGCCTGGTCAATTATACACCTTTTTCCTGTGGCCTACCCTCACCACCAGAACGGTTAACTCAACTTTCGGAGGAGTGAAAATTCGTTAATCAAACCGTATTTAAAGACTCGTGACTATTTTTTAGCCCCCAGTATATCAACGCTTCCCCCAATACCATGTCAAACATTGACTGAATTATTTCTTCGGACAAGCCATATGCCCTATGCAATCCAGCAATAGCCAGTTGCATAATGCGTTTCAACGCTTCAAAAAATGAAATGTTGACCATTTCTTCATTGCATGCTCGAAATAGATCTCCAAAGGATCTTTGATCTATATGTTGTCTTTGAAACAGGCTCAAAATGTTATACCTGGCTATAACCATGGATGTATGTCCGATAAGGCCGTCATAATTTCTAACTTGTATCTCTTTTACCAATTTCAAGTGCTGTTTGCACATTTTGAAAAAAACCTCGATGTCCCAGCGCTTCCCATATAGTCTCACTATTTCTTCATCAGGAAGAGTCAGATCCGTTGACAAGAGTGCCAATCAACCCCTTTGTTTATCACCCGGAACAAAAATGATTTTAACTTTTTCTCCATTGGGATGCATTACCAGGACACTGGCCTTAATCTTGGCTTTGCCTCTTCTTTTCTTAAGTTTTTTGTATATATCAGATACTCGAAGATTTTTACCATCATATCCATATTTCCATGTAGGGGTGTCTTTCATCATGCATATTACATGGATATGCTCAGAAATTAGTGAGATGAGGCAAGGCATGGAAAACCAGCTATCCATAACTATATGCTTTGCCCGTACCCCTGAATCAAGTACTCTTTTGATCATCGGCACAATAATTTCAGTGCTTTTCGTTATGGCTTCTTGACGGCGCTTATAGCCACATGTCCTTTTGTCTATCTTTGAGCTTATTTCATTATATCGATTCTTTTTTTTTGCTGATGATAAAAGAGCAAAATCGATTCCAAGAAAGCTGTTGCCATCAGACCATCCAAGCGTAAGCATCCGAAACCCTTTTATATATTTTTTTGTTGAATGATCGTATACCCGAGAAAGAAGCTCAACTTTTTTTGATCGACTACGATCGTACGGCGAATCATCCAAAACCAGCACCTCTTCAGATGAATTATCCAGAAGATTGCTTATGACAACATAAATACGGCTGAAAAGAAGAAGTGTAAAGCGTCTCCAGTTGTAAGTGGGAGAATTCAAGAAATTGTATGCGACATCTTTTTCCATGACGATTTTTTTATTCCTCACTACCCCTTCGTATAAATTTTTTCTAACGAATGATAGATTGAACAATATGCTGAAGATGCAAAGCGGTAAAAGCCCTTTGGTTTTAATAATTCCAGATCGATTCAGAAGGGTTCCAACCTTGAATTGATTAAAATAGTGTGTGAAAATTCCCATTTTATCTGGATCTGTGATTTGATTTTCTTCTTCAATCAGGTTATTATGCATTTTGGCGCGTTTTCTTTCTTTTTTTGTATGTTTAGGGGTAAACAATACATATCAAAGATAGGCATGCGCGTCAAATTATTAATATATTTCAGAGCTTTATGTATAATGATTTCAAGAACTTTAAGTCAGAAAGTTGAGATGGTAAGACTTCCTGCCCTCACATTTTTCAGTTTTGGCCTTTATCCTATCCCTTGAGGCCTTCAGTTTCAGCATCAGCCTGGTCCTAAACGCCTGAATTGTAGCCAATTTCGTTGGTGCCTCTGGTTTAACATCCATCTTATGCGGTCTCCTTTAAAACGTTACGAATGGTGCCTCTTACCAGTCTGTCAAACTTCCAGACGACAAGTTTATCCCCATTGCCAATCATATCAAATAAAAAAGGGAAACCCCACCTATGTAGCGGTGTGGGATGTCACGGATAAACAGGTACGCCTTGTGGAGGTAATCTATATTGGAACACACGAAAAAGCACCATATTAAACAAAACATTGTTGACCCAGCTGAAATGGGGGTGGTTCAGTCTGAACCGGCATAATAGTGGAAAAAGAGCCTACCCACTTAAGGCTGGATATTCCCAAGGCTTTTTATTATGAAGGATGCCAAAATTTGAATTAATTTAAATGAATCTATTGGAAATAGTTGAATGACATATGATAGACTCAAAGCAAAATAATTCCCGGAGAGCAATGTCACTTGATGATGACTGTGAAACGGGCCACAGCTGAGCCCATTAAAAGGGAAGATATGAAGATGAGTGAGGATGTTTTTGCCTATATCAAACGAATAAAAGGGAAACACGATCAGACGCTTTATCAACAGGTCATTGGCGCCGCAAACGATTTTAAGGAAGGCGATTTGACCATCGGTGTAGGTGCCACGGATGAAGCCTCCCGAAAAATCGCACGAAAACTTCTGGCGAACACGAAGATCAAGGATCTCTATGCACATCCATTGTCTGTGGACAATTTGCAAAAGTTGATCTGGAAGACCACTGACCAGGCCCAATACAAAAAGGTCAAAGACTGGACCATGGGGGAGCTGAAAAACTTCCTCTTGACCCAATCCGAATCGGAAATAAAAAAAATCATGAATGGCCTGACCAGCGACACCATCGGTTGCGTACCCAAATTGATGACCAATGATGAGCTAATCACATTGGGTCAAAAAATATTCAACCCCATGCCGGGCACCCAAATGGGAACAAAAGGCTATATGGGCGCACGCATCCAGCCCAATTCACCAACGGACCATCCCGACGACGTTATGTGGCAGACGTTTAACGCATTTTCCTATGCCACTGGCGATATCGTCATCGGAGCCAACCCCGTGGACAGCCAGGTCGGCAGTGTCGCTGCTGTTGAAGAGGCACTCAAAGATGTGGTGGATACGTTCAAGCTAAACGATATCATCCCGTGGTGCGTGCTTTCCCACATTGATGTTCAAGCAGAAGTCGCCCGTCAATATCCAGGATCAGTTGAAACAATGTTCCAGAGCCTTGCAGGAACTGATGCCTGCAATAAAACCTTTGATATCACTGTTGATTCGATCTTAAAATATGCTAAAGCCCAGAAAGGAAAGCGATACGGGCTTTATTTTGAGACCGGCCAGGGATCTGAGTTTACCAATGGGGTTGAAAACGGTGTGGACATGATGATGCTTGAATCCCGGAAATACGGCTTCAGCAGGGCGGTGGAGATGGAGTTGGCGAAAGTGCAACCCCAAGGTGCGTGGCTCCATATCAATGATGTGGCCGGATTCATCGGGCCGGAGGTGTTCCAGACCCGTGAGCAACTGGTGAGGTGCTGCCTGGAGGATATCGCCATGGGAAAACTCCATGGGTTGACCATCGGTCTTGATATCTGCTCCACGTTGCATATGTCGGTCACCCTGGACGACCTGGATTGGTGCCAGGACCAGATCCTGCCCGCCAATCCTGCTTACCTGATTGCGCTTCCCACAAAGAACGACCCCATGTTGAGCTATCTCTCAACGGCGTTCCAGGATCATGTCCGCATCAGGGAAAAATTTGGTTACAAGGTCAATGATGAGATGTGGGATTTTTATAAACGGCTCGGGATCGTAGATGCGAACAACAAATATACCCAACATTTTGGAGACCCCCTCTGGGTCTATTACCAATATTGCAAGGCCAAGGGAGACAAGCGTTCCAAAGACGCCATCTATGCTGAAGGTCAGGAAAAAATTAAGGAAGTTGAGGTAAGGGGTGTTGATATTGCAACGGGACACGGTGAGAATATCTGGGATCTTAACCCAAAACTTAAAGCCAAGGTGAACTCCTTGTACGAAGACGCCAAAATTTCCCTCAGATCGGAACTCACCCCTGCCTTTATAGCCAGCATTCCCAAAGCATTACCCGTCAATACCCTGTCCAGGGACCGTGACACCTATATCTTAAACCCCGAATCAGGCGAAAAACTCAGTCCACAAGCCATTACAGCGCTGGAGGATCTCAAGAATTCATGGGGAGCAAAAATTCCCAATGGCCAAATTGTGATCTCCGACGGCTTAAACGCCAAAGCCATTATGGATAAAGGTCATCTGGCACCCTATCTGGATGAAATGAGAAAAATACTTTCAGAAGCAGACGTTTTGATGAGTGAAACAAACATCGTGGTTACCAGCGGAAGGGTCCGGGCGGGCTACCGGATCGGCGAGGTGCTGTTTGAAACGTCAGATCCCCATTCTTTTCAAGGGATTCTTCATATCATCGGCGAACGGCCTGGAACCATGCATCACTCCTATTCGGTTTATATAACGGTGGCCAAGGGCAAAACGTGGACTGAAAAAAGAATTGATCATGATATTACGAAACTTGTGTGCAATATTGCAGATACGGCCCTGGACCCCAGAAAAGCGGCCCATGAAACCATGACTCTCATAAAAGAAATGATAGGCAACAAAGCAAATAAATCCGCCCGGAACAACAAAAAAACGGATACTCTTTAAATTCTATGGTAGAGTTTGATGATCTCAATGAATATTTTTTTAACCTGCTGTTTTTTATTAATACTGAAAATTTATTTTCCATATCAAACAACGTTTACCATGAACTTTCAACAGAATACAAAAAAACGGCAGATTAGTTTTGGAAAAGGATGTAGAAATGAGTCTGATAGTGACAAAAAACCAACGATTTAATATTAGATTTGCCCAGCCACAAGAAGCGGGTCTGGTGGTTGATTATATGAGAAAGCTGGGTACATATCAAAAAATGAGGGACAAAATCATTGCAGAAGAAGAGGAGATGGAAAAGATTTTGTCTGAAAAAAGAGGCGAATCCGTTTTTGGGGAATATGATGGAAAAACGATTGCCTTTGCCTATTTTTATAATAATTCATCTGCCTTTATCGGGCAGCGGGGAATGTTCATAGACGGTTTTTACGTTGATGAAGAGGTGCGGGACAAGGGGCTTGGTAAAATAATGATGGCTTTTCTTTCAGATCTTGCCATCCGCAGAGGATGTAAACGCCTGGAATGGGGATGCCTGGAATGGAATGAACCCTCCATAAAGTTTTACGAAGATTTGGGTGCCTACAGCATTGATAACATGCGGATCTATCGTTTTGCGCCGGATACACTTATAAAAGTGGCAGCACAATTTTAGGGTCTGTAAGGGCAATTCATGAGTTGCCCCTACTAATTGGGTTAACTCTGTAGTAAAGAACAAATGAAAGGAGATTAAGCATGGCACCACCCCTGGCGCTTGAAATATTTTCAGACTATGCCTGACCCTGGTGTTACTTCATTACCGGGCGTATTGAACGACTAAGAAATGAGTATAAAATCCATGTCAAATGGCGGGCGTTTCCCCTTCATCCAGACACCCCTGAACAAGGCCGTACCCTGGAAGATCTGTTCCAAAAAAAGGGCGTAGAGGTGGATGTGGATAAAATGATGGCCCACCTGAAACGCACCGCCGAAAAACTCGGGCTTGAGCTGGGTGACAGAAAGATGACCTATAACAGCCGTCTTGCCCAGGAGGTAGGCCTGTGGGCCGAGACAAAAGGAAGAGGTCATCAGTTCCACATGGAAGCCTTCAAGGCCTATTTTGTACACGGACAAAACATTGCTGACAAAGAGGTGTTGTTAGCCCTGATCAAACGTTCTGGCCTGGATCCGAAAGAGGGGTTACAAATTATTGAAACCAGAGCATTTTCAGATGCTGTGGATTCGGATTGGGCTCTCTCAAAGGCAAAAAACGTTACAGCTGTCCCAACATTTTTCATGGGGACGGATAGGCTTGTGGGTGCACAGCCCTATGAAGCGCTCGAAAAGTTGGTTCAGAGATCCCAACTCCCCATAACTGGCAAAGGAGTGCACCTGGCGAATTAATCCACGCACCATTGCCTTTTGATTAACATTAGAAAGGAAGTCCATCATGTATAACAGACGAGATTTTTTCAAGACAACCACCGCAGCAGCCGCATCTGTTCTTGTGGCTGGCTCACCCATCCCAGCCTTTGCCACCGACGCCGCCCTGTTCACCAACATTGTCTATACCAAGGAGAATCCGGGTAAATGGGGAACAAAAGTGGGCAGCCACGCCCCCCAGGTATCCGTAAGCGGTGCCACGGTTGTGGTCACCACCAAGCACTCCATGTCCAACGCGCATTTCATTGTCAGACATACCCTGGTTCTCGGGGACGGGACTTACCTGGGAGGAACAACCTTCTCCCCCACAGACAAACCGGAATCAAGCTATGAATTACCTGCAGGATACAAGGGGAAAATTTTCGCCACCAGCTTCTGCAACAAGCATGATTTCTGGCTGACCGAAACCATTGTCTGATATTGCTCTGACTACGGGTTCATGGAGGTGTCCATGTCCGAATGGTGACTCACACACGTCGGGAATGGACACGTTTACCGCCCAACATCAACGGCTGGATATTTGAACAAATCCAAGGATAATTGTATGAAAATCAAAAATATTACAGTTTGGAAAGAGGACCTGGAGCTCACACGTCCTTATACCATTGCCTATGAAACCATAAGCTCGGTTGAAAACCTGTTTGTGAGTCTTGAAACTGAAAACGGGATCACTGGCATCGGCGCGGGTTCGCCATCAGAAGAGGTTACCGGTGAAAGTATCGCCTCCTGTGAAAAAACTCTGAACAACAGCCTGGAATCTATTTTGTCAGGAAAAGATATCAGATACAGCCGTTCACTGCTAAATAAACTCAACACCATCCTTTCAGACACACCCGCAGCAATGGCAGCTGTGGACATTGCCCTTCATGATCTTGTGGCCAAGACAATGGGCCTTCCCCTGACTGATATTCTTGGACGGGTCCATGAATCCCTGCCCACCTCCATCACCATCGGGATCATGCCAGTGGAGGAAACCATGGAAGAGGCCAGGGAGTATCTGGCAAACGGGTTTTCCATTTTAAAAATAAAAACCGGCCTGGATGTTGAAGAGGATATCGAGCGGATTCTGAAACTCAACGAAGCATTCAAGCAAACCATACGCATGCGTGTGGATGCCAACCAGGGATATGGTCTTAAAGAATTAACTCATTTTTATGAAAAAACCTCGGATCTGGTGGAGTTTGTAGAACAGCCACTGGCAGCAGGAGATCTTTCGACGATGAGGTCTTTGCCGGAGCATATCCGCCGTATTTCAGCGGCGGATGAAAGTCTTCTGCGTCCCCAAAGCACCATAGATCTCCTTTCACAGCCCCAGCCGTTTGGTATTTTCAACATAAAACTGATGAAATGCGGCGGCATTGCCCCGGGAATGGAAATTGCGAATATGGCCGGACATGCCGGCATTGATCTGATGTGGGGCTGTATGGATGAAAGCATTGTCAGTATTGCAGGCGCCCTTCATGCGGCACTGGCTTCCAGGGCCACAAAATATCTGGACCTGGACGGCAGTCTGGACCTGGCCCGGGATATTGTATCCGGTGGCTTCATTATGGAAAATGGATGGTTAAAAACAACGGATCAACCGGGATTGGGAGTAAAAAGAATCTGATGAGTGCTGAAAATAAGTCTAAAACAAATTCTTTAAACACAAAAAAAAGCTTAATGATGGGAACCGCCGTCGTCCTGACCAATGGCAGTCTGGCTCACCCGGATGCTAAAACTGCCCATGGCCTGATCCGTGGATCTGAGCGATTTGAAATCATCGGAGTTATCGACCCAAACAGTGCCGGCCAGGATGCCGGTGAGGTCCTGGACGGAATTCACCGTAATATTCCTGTCTATTCAGATATAACGGCGTATCTGACCGAAAAGGGGAAAAAACCCGATTATGCCATCATCGGCGTTGCCCTGGGCGGGGGCCTGCTGGATGAACAATGGCTGACTTTAACACTGGATGTCATTGAGCAGGGGATTTCCATTGTCAACGGGATGCATATGCTGCTCGGCGACAATCCGGTTTTTCAGGCAGCCGCAAAAAAAAGCAATGCCAGGATCATCGACATTCGCAGGAGCAAACCCTTTGACCAGCTCCATTTCTGGTCCGGCCGTATCTTTGACATGAAAATTCCAAGAATCGCTGTGCTAGGTACAGATTGCGCCCTGGGAAAAAGAACCACTTCCCGGATGATTGTTGAGGTCTGCCGGAAAACGGGAATAACCGCCGAAATGATATATACCGGCCAAACCGGCTGGCTCCAGGGCAATCCCTATGGATTTATTCTGGATACCACCATCAATGATTTTGTCAGCGGAGAGATTGAGGCAGCCATCATACAGTGTGAAGAGGAGGCAAAGCCCGATCTGATTATCATTGAAGGCCAGTCCGGGATGCGCAATCCCCTGGGTCCCTGCGGCACGGAAATCATTGTTTCAGGGAATGTCAAAGGCGTGATTCTTCAGCACACCCCCTTCAGAGAATTCTATGATGAAACGGAAAAACTGGGATGCCTGTTGCCGGGTATAGAAAGTGAGATAAAACTGATTGAACTGTATGGGGCAAAGGTCATTGCCGTGACACTCAACGGCACCGGTGGCAACAGTGAGCAATTAAGTTCATATGCCCGGTCCCTTGGGGAAGAAACAGGAATTCCGGTTGTCTGTCCCCTGGAAGACCCCATGGAAAACATACTGCCAGCACTCACACAATTCATACAGGATCATGACCAGTTACCGGATAACACATCCCTGGCAAAACCTTTCAACAGCCATGGAGACCACAACCATGCCTGATTTGCTCATTAAAAATACCCGTGTAATTGATGGGAGTGGAGCGGATGCGTTTCGGGCAGATCTTGTGGTTTCCAATGGAATAATCACTCATATGGATTCTGATATCGATATGGATTGCCCCCAGACCATTGATGGATCAGGCCAGGTGGTCTGCCCGGGGTTCATCGACATTCACACCCATTCAGATTTCACCCTTCTGCTGGAACCGTTGGCTCAAAGCCGGGTCAGACAGGGCGTGACAACTGAAGTCACCGGAAACTGCGGTGGATCTCCCGGTCCGATTCCGGGTTCAGATCAGGATGCGTTCATGGAATATATGACAGACCTGGGTAAATATTATAAAGACCATATTCCCCGTAAGAAGTGGAATTGGAAAACCCTGGATGAATTTTATGATAAGTTATCTGCAAGCGGTATAGCTGTCAATGTTGCTCCGCTGGTTGGCCACTCCACCCTGCGGGCCAATGTAATGGGATATGAGGACAGACCGCCCAATGCCCAAGAAATGAAGCAAATGAAACACCTCTTACGAACAGAGCTTGAAAAAGGGGCTTTTGGGTTATCATCGGGTCTAATCTATCATCCGGGCGCTTTTGCAAAGCCCCCTGAACTCACGGAACTTGCCAGGGTTGTCAATGAGTTCCAGGGTATTTATGCAACCCACATGCGAAGCGAAGCGAAATTCCTTTTTGAAGCCGTTGATGAAGCCTTGGCCGTGGCCCGGAAATCCGGTGTATCTCTTCAGATTTCCCATTTAAAATGTGAGTCCCCTGTCATGTGGAGAAAAAGTGGCGAACTCCTTAAAAAAATTGATCAAGCGAGAAAAGAAGGGATCCAGGTTCACTTTGATCAATACCCCTATACGGCCTATCATTGCGGCTTGCTGGAGATTTTCCCCTGCTGGGCCAAGGAGGGAGGCTCCTCAAGAATGCTGGATCTCCTCAACTCAGACAAGACCCGGCAAAAAGTCATGGCTGACATGGCCCACCCATCTGATGACTGGGAAAATCCAATGGAAGGGCTGGACTGGGACCAGATACAGATCGTGGGATATGCCCAGCCGGAAAACCTGGCACTGAACGGACTCACTGCGGCTGCCATGGCTAAAGTGCGAAAATTGGATCCCATGGAAGCCATTTTACAGGTCTTTTGTGAGGAGAAGGGGGGGCTTGGAATGATTGTGTTTGCCATGTCTGAAAACGATCTGGAAACCATCATGCAGCATCCTTACGGCATGGTCGGTTCTGACGGATGTTCTGTCACACCGGAGGGTCCCACAGGGAAATCTCCGGTTCATCCCCGGTTTTACGGCACATTCCCCAGGGTTTTGGGAAGATATGTACGCGAAAAAAAAATCATCTCCCTGGAGCAGGCGGTCCACAAAATGACCGGGCTACCGGCCCAAAAACTGGGGTTGAAGGATCGGGGCCTGATTAAAAAAGGCATGGCAGCGGATCTGGTTCTCTTTGACCCTGAAGTAATAGGGGACAAGGCAACTTTTGCCATGCCCCATCAATATCCCAGTGGAATTGACCATGTCATTGTCAATGGTATTCCGGTTATTCAACATGGTAAACATACAGGAAGGCTTCCTGGTAAAAAACTTTCCAGATAACGACCCTGTCGGCTTACCGGCACAACAAATATTGAAATGGAACCATGCCGCCCCCAACGGGCTATGGGTCCGTCCCGGGACCGTCGGCGGGAAATTTGACTTTTTACGAGATCGAAGAATGTGACAATAACCCCTAAGGAGGAAGAGATGAAAAAAAGTATTGGTTATTTTATTTTCATGCTGTTAACGGCGTTGTTTATTCTTGCACCCGTGCAGGCAAAGGCGGAAAAGGTAGTGTCTGCGGCAGCCAATCCCAATGAACTTGGCGTCACAACATTCAATCCCATCAAAGTGGAATTGAACCACGAAGCAATGTACATTATTTTTGACAGACTCATCGAATGGGGAATAGATGGGAAGTTTTACCCGGCTCTGGCAAAATCCTGGACCATCAGTAAAGATGGACTGACATGGGACATGAAATTACAAGAAGGGGTTAAATTTCATGATGGCTCTCCATTTAATTCAGAAGTGGTCAAATGGTTTCTCAAAGAGATGGCAACAGGCCCATCAGGATATATGGTTGGCTCCATTGACACGGTTGAAATCACAGGCCCTTATTCTGTTATCATCCATATGAAATATCCCGATCCCAATATGTTTTTTAATATGTCTCAGTCCTTTATGTCCGTTCCCTCTATGGTTGCCTATAAAAAATATGGTGAGGAGTTCGGTATCAAGCATGTGGTAGGGTCCGGACCCTATAAGTTTGAATCCTGGTCACCGGGAAATGAACTGGTTCTTGTAAAAAATGAAGACTATACATGGGGACCCGGCTCGGTTAAGAATAAAGGACCTGCCATTATTGATAAAATCATCTATCGAGATATGAAAGAAGAGTCCACACGATTTTTAGAACTTAAAACAGGTAAGCTGGATGTTGTTTTTGCTGTTCCCACCATGTTCATCAAAAAAATCGAAGAAGATAAGAATATCCATATCCTGCGTCTGCCCGGCGATTCATTATATCATATGATCATGAATACCCAGTCAGCCCCTTTGGATGATAAACTGGTTAGAAAAGGAATCGCCCTGGCAATAAATCAGGACAGCATTGCCAAGAGTGTTTTTGCAAATGCAGGCGAACCTGCCTACACCTATTTGGTCGACTCACTTCCGGCAAGTAAAGTGGACCCCAAGGATCAAATTCGATTTGACCTTGAAGCATCCAAGGCTGCCTTTGAAGAAGCCGGATGGAAAATGGGTCCGGATGGAATCCGGGTGGATAAAGAGGGTAAAGAACTGGTGCTAAAACTTTTGGCTAAAAATGAATCCTCATACCGGCGTTCAGCGGAGGTAATCCAGGCTCAACTGGCAAAAGCAGGTGTTGATACAAAAATAACCTTGATGGACCCAAGCTCCATCCGGGCCTATTATAAAAAAGGGGATCATCAACTGGCGGTCCGATCATATGATTGGTCAAATGCAGACATTCTGGAATGGTTTTTAAACTCAAAACGCATGGGATATCCCAATGCAGCCATGTACCATGACAATGAGTCGGATTACCTGATGCAAAAAGCCATGACCCGATCACGGACACAGGAAGAACGGGTGGCCAATTTCAAAGAGTATCACACCTATCTCCTGAATCAATATGTCTGGGCCCCGTTTTACCTGCCAGCCAAGGTTTTTGCTGTAAGCAATCGCCTGATATACCCAGAAGACAGCCTTGACAGGCGTTTCATGGGCATGGGCGTACTGGACTGGGATGTGAAATAACCCCCATTTTTGAATTTTATCCGCTGACCGCTTTGGCGCATCAATACATCAAAGCGGTCAGAAAAAACCAAGCAAAATGACAGATTAAGGGCGTCAGAGTAAATCAATTTAAGGGCCTTGGGAGCAAATAATTATACCAATATGGCGCAGGATTTTAGCTCGTATCCAAGGCGCGCCAATGGGAGCATAGTGAATCTATGTGCCCATTGGTGCAACGCAGGAAACGAGCTGAAAGGCAAGCAAGATTGGTGTAATTATTTGTTTCCGAGGTCCTAACTGCAAACCCGGCTGAAAAGCCGATATCTCAGGGTTTATAAAAACAAGTGGTAAATTGAAACCTTCTGACGCCCTTATTTGATCGGAGAAAAAAATCCATGTGGCAGTTTGTCCTACGCCGTTGCTTACTGATGATTCCGATATTCGTTGTGGTATCCATCATAATCTTTTCCCTGATTCACATTGTTCCCGGCACTCCCATTGACAACCTTATTGGTCCGGGCATGACAAAGGCCCATGAACAACAGCTGGTGGAAAAATACGATCTGGACAAGCCCATACCGATCCAGTATTTTATCTGGTTTAAAAAGATGCTTCATGGAGATTTGGGTCGATCCATCATTGAAAAACGACCGGTAACGGAGCTGCTGCTTCACCATCTGCCCTACAGCCTTTCCCTGGGGCTCACCGCCATTGTGCTCTCCTTTGTGCTGGGGGTATCCATGGGAATCATTTCTGCAGCGGCAAAAAATACTATTTTTGACCATCTGGCCATGCTGGTGGCATTGTTCGGGGTCACCATCCCCGCGTTCTGGCTGGGGTTGATCCTGATTTTGATTTTTGCGGTGTGGCTGCCCTGGTTTCCCATTTCCGGTTCTGGTACCCTGATGTCTTTGGTCCTGCCCGCCATCACGGTGGGGTTGGGGGGGGCCGGACTCATTGCCCGGGTCACCCGGGTGTCCATGTTGGAAGTGGCATCTAAGGATTTTATTGTCATGCTCCATGCCAAGGGACTTGGGAAAAAAGCCATCCTGTTGAAACACATTTTAAGGAATGCATTGATACCGGTTATCACTATCCTGGGATTACGCATCGGATGGGTTCTGGGGGGAACCGTGACCATTGAAATTGTTTTTGGCCGGCCAGGTCTGGGACAACTATTGATCACCGGTCTATTTCGCAGGGATTATCCGGTCATCCAGGGTGCCATGCTGGTTCTGGCCATGGGCATTATGATGGGCACTTTTCTGGCCGATATTCTATATGCGTTTACAGATCCCAGGGTAAGGGATCAACATAATTGAAAAATGAGGGGTGTTTTCAGCGATTAACCATGGAAAATATTCAAACTTCAGAAAATATCAAACCACCTGCCAATCGGTGGCTGAGACGGGTAAAAAAAATAAAGTCCAACATGGCAGGCCTTATCGGCGTTATCATTATCACCGGTTTAATCTTTATTGCCGTAACTGCTGACTTTATATCCCCCTATTCCTACAAGGAACAGGACTTAGATATCATGAACAGCCCGCCGTCCATGGACCATTTCATGGGTACAGATGAATTCGGGAGGGATGTGTTCAGTAGAATCCTGCACGGCTCCCGGATTTCAGTCTATGTGGGTGTCGTCTCGGTGGGTCTGTCTGTTTTTATCGGCGTTATTTTAGGCGCCCTTGCCGGATATTACGGGGGGTGGCTGGATCAGTGCCTCTCCATTGTCACGGATCTGACATGGTCAATGCCAGAAATCCTGGTGGCCCTTCTTCTGGTTGCCGTGGTGGGAGCCGGGATTGAGTGTGTCATCATTGCCATAGCACTCACCTATTGGGCCCAATATGCCCGGTTGATCAGGGGGCAGATTCTGATGCTGAAAAATGAAATTTATGTGGAAGCCACCCGTTCCCTGGGAGCCACAGACTTTACAATTTTGTTCAAGCATCTTTTTCCCAATGCCATCGCACCGGTTATTGTTGCGGCAACCATTGGCATCGGTCAGGCCATTGTACTGGAGGCCACCCTTGGATTTTTAGGCATGGGGGCCCAGCCACCCATGCCCAGCTGGGGTGCCATGATGAGCAATGGGACGGCCTATCTGTTTATTTCTCCATGGGTCATTGTCTTTCCTGGCCTTGCCATGATGATCACTGTTTTCGGATTCAACCTTTTCGGGGATGCTCTGGTGGACATTATGGACATCCGGGAGGATACCCTGAAATGACACTCTTAAAGGTGGAAAATTTAAACGTCTCCTTCAAAACCCGGGACGGGGTGGTAGAACCCTTGAGCAATATCAGTTTTGAGATTGATGCCGGAGAAATTCTAGGACTTGTGGGGGAAACCGGGTCCGGCAAATCCGTCACCGCACAGGCGATCATGGGGCTGCTTCCCTTTCTGGATGGAAAGGTCTCCGCTGGCCGGATCTTTTTTAATGACCAGGACCTGCTTGCCATATCTGAAAAAGAGTACCAGCAGTTAAGGGGAAATCAGATCTCTTTGATATCCCAGAACCCCATGACGTCCCTGGATCCGGTTTACAAAGTGGGGGATCAGATTGTGGAAGGGTTGAAACTCCATATGACCATAACCAAGGCAGATGCCCGGACAAGGGCGGTGGATGTGATGACCTCCCTTGGTATTCCCAATGCAGATAAGGTCTTTAATCAATATCCCCATCAACTCTCGGGCGGTTTAAAACAGCGGATTGTCATTGCCATGGGCCTGTGTGCAGACCCCAAACTTCTCATCGCAGATGAGCCGACCACCGCCCTTGATGTGACGGTCCAGGCCCAAATTATTGAATTGTTCAAACAAACCACCCGGGAACGAAATATCGGGCTGATCATGATTACCCATGATCTGGGTATTATTTCCCACCTGTGCGATCGAGTGGTTGTCATGTATGCAGGGAACGTGGTTGAGGCAGGACGGGTTGAATCCATTTTCGCGGAGCCCAAACATCCGTATACAGAGGCGTTACTCAAGTGTATTCCAAAGCTTGGCATGGCAGATCGATCGTTGCACGCCATTCCGGGAAATGTTCCCAGCGTGCGAACCTATCCCCATGGATGCAGATACCATCCCCGCTGTCCCAAAGCCAAAGCATACTGTATGGAAAACACACCAGAAATCATCCAGGTAAAGAATACACAGGTAAAATGCCATCAATTCACCGCCCAGTGGAGGACAGCCTCATGACCCCGCATCAGCTACAGCACAGGTTGACAGTGCCGCAAGATCAATTCACCGCCCAGTGGAGAACAGCGTCATGACCCCTTTAGTTGAGATTCGGCATCTGTCCAAATTCTTCCCTGTGACCGGCGGGTTGATGCATCGAAAAACCGGAGAAGTAAAAGCGGTAAATGAGGTCTCCTTTGATATTTTCAGGGGAGAGTCCCTGGGGGTTGTGGGCGAATCCGGCTGTGGGAAATCCACCCTTGCACGACTCATTTTAAGCCTGATCCCCCCCACCTCAGGAACCATTACATTTGACGGACAGAACATCAACGGTATCGGCAAAAAACAGCTGCGCCTTTTAAGGCGAAAAATGCAAATGGTTTTTCAAGATCCCCATTCGTCCCTTGACCCTCGAAACTCCATCTACCGCAGTTTAGAAGAGGTCTTTAAAATTCAGAAGGTTCCCCTGCCCCAAGAAAAGATAAATGACAGGATTTCAGAACTGCTGGGCATGGTGGGCCTCAAACCTGAACACTGCCGATCCTATCCCCACCAATTGTCTGGGGGGCAGAAACAAAGAGCCGTCATTGCAAGGGCCCTGGCGCTTACGCCTGAGTTTATCATCCTGGATGAGCCCACGGCAGCTCTGGATGTATCGGTTCAGGCCCAGATCGTTCTCCTGCTCCAGGAATTGGGCGACCAGTTTAATATGACCTATCTGTTTATTTCACATGACCTTGCTCTGGTGGATTATTTCTGTCAACGGATCATTGTCATGTACCTGGGTAAAATCGTGGAAATCACCCCGGCGAACTTGTCCCAAAAACAGCCCCGGCACCCCTATACTAAAGTGCTGATGGAAAGCGTTTTTATTGCAGATCCCCTGGCAAAAACCCAGGCACCCCAGATTAAAGGAGAAGTGCCCAGTCTTTTTAACATCCCTGAAGGATGTTCATTTGAGAATCGTTGTGTCTATTCCAAAGACATCTGCAGGAAAAAATCGCCTGAACTGGTGGAAGCCCAGCCGGGTGAATTTGTGGCCTGCCATTTTCCCCTGACCTATTAAGGAGAGAACTCTTTATAATTGCATGGTCTTTTCCGCTGTTTGGCATAGGATTTCAACGTAGCTGGCTATCTTTACTGCCACGCCGGTTGAATCCGGTGAGCGTCGTCTGCTGTTTTTCGAATTCAGACTGGCATTTGATGCACATACGAACGCCGGGAACGGCCTTTCTCCGGGCATCGGGAATCAATGCATCACAGGCCTCACAATGGGTTATCTCCTCGTCCCCGACCTCTGGCAAACGACTTCTTGCCAATTGTACCGCATCATTAACATTTGCGTCTATCTGCTCCTGTACCGCCCCGTCACGGGCCCATCCTACAGCCATAATTTGTTCTCCTATCTGTATTCACCACAACAACGGCACCCCAACCACATATCTCGATTTTAGCCACGGATACACCCATTTGTTTTTGAGCATAGCCATGGCAATCAGCAATTTGCAATGAAACAACCCAAAGGTGATAGCTCTATTGAGTGGCTGCCCAAAGATTCTCTGTACTCTTTTTCAGTCAATTTCACAAGATTTAGCCAATAAAAATGTGAATTCCTGACCACCGTTCTTGATTGAATCCCCAGGGTCAGACGACGCTATCTACCTGACGTGATAAGGATATTGAGGACCTCTGACATTAATTTTCCAGCAGATTGACTTGAGCAAAATCTCCTGTTAGGGTGAATTTGTTTTCTCTGAGTACGATTCTGGTGAACTCCAGGCAAAAGAACCCGATAAATATGAAACTTTTGACGATCTGATTTCTTCTATTAAGAGCTGACTTCCCTGCACGGTGAAGGATTACCCGCCAGGGAAAAGGAGACCCCATGAAAAACAAAATAAAAGCAATGATCAAAGCGAATTTTGCCGCGGATTCACTGGCATTGGGAGTTCACTGGATTTATGATACAGAACAGATCAAAAATTCCCATGGAGAGGTGAATCAACTTTTACCACCGGAACCCGGGTCCTATCATTCCACAAAAAACCGAGGAGATTTCACCCACTATGGCGATCAGACCCTGGTTCTGCTGGAATCCGTTGCCGCATCCGGTGGCTTCAATCTCAATGACTTTTTCATGCGGTGGCAGCACCTTTTTGATTCCTACGAGGGCTACCATGACACGGCCACCAAAACCACCCTGAAAAACATCCAAAAAGGAAAAGGTCCGGAGACATGCGGTTCTCTTTCTGAAGATATGTCAGCCGCCTCCCGTATTGCCCCTCTTTTTCTGTTCCATGCCAATGATCCTGAAACACTTCTGGAAGCCGTCCGAGCCCAGACAGAAATGACCCACCGGGGAAGTACCGCAGTTGATGCGGCACAATTCTTTGCCCGGTTGGGATTGGCATGCATAAATGGTGAGGCTCCGGCCAGCGCCGCTGTTACCATAGCAGATGAACACTTTGAGTTCAGCCCCATCCATATGTGGGTCCAGCAGGGCATTGCTGCAAAGGATGAAAATCCGATGGAAGCCATTGGTCGTTTCGGGCAGGCGTGTAGCACATCAGAAGCATTTCCTGGTATTATTCAACTAATTTCAAAATATGAAGACAACCTTTCAGGGACCTTGGTTCAAGCGATCATGGCCGGTGGTGAGAATGCGGCCCGGGCAAGAATTGTCGCCATGATTCTGGCGGCCTATCAGGGATTGGACAACGAAACCCAACAATGGTTCCAGGGACTTCAAAAAGAGGAAACGATTAATGGGTTTCTGGAGGCTGCTCAATAGCCCACAGCCCCGCTGTCGTCAAATAAGTTTTCTATGATACAACGGCATACGAGAGTATCCGTTGCACACAAAACACAAAAAAAGCGCACCTCTGCCGAGCAAAATCATAAGTATGAAATTCTTTAGAAGGAGTACAAAATGGACTATGAAATCATAAAAGTAAAAATAGAGGATGAGTTTAAAATTTGCATCTCTTGTGGATATGAGGATGGTTTTCATACCATGCTAAAAAAAGAGGGCGATATCACTAAATGGCTTTTTATTTGCCCTTCATGTCATAGCGTTTTCGATATCGGTCATACATTGTAGTTGAGAAGGGATCTATCCCCGGCTATAGACAACCAATCCTGCAGTACAGCCAACGATACCTGTAATTTCCAGACCACTTAAGTTTTCTCCCAGCAGCAGCCAGACAAACAGTGCAGTGATAACCGGAACGAATGACATGAATAATGTCAGCACCGCGATTGGCCCCTCAATGTGTTTTTTGAATATTTTTCAAATTAGTTTTCCAAATACTTGACGATTTGGCTTTCACATGTTAACTTTTGTGAAAACTAAGGAGACGAATATGAATTCTGCAATTGAAAATATTATTGACCGACAATATGACATTGTCAATTCAACACCTGAACCTTTACCTCTACCCAGATTTACAAGTTATGCGGTGTGTAACTTAAGGGGGGGAATAGGAAAAACCAGCTTAAGTTTCAACTTATCTTATGAGGCGGGAAACTGCCTTGCTGTTGATACATGTCCTCAAGGTAACCTATCTTACTTCTACGATAACCTCTATTTTCAAAATAACACAACAACGGTAAAAGATTTGATTTTGCCATATATGCTCCCTGGTTTAGGGAAAGCATCCAGAGTTGCAAAAAGAGTTTCAGCTTCAAACCCTTTCTTTTCTCAAAAAAACGTATATTATGTCGCGTCCAATAGTGATCTTTATACGTTGCCGTCGCAAATATCTACGGCAATAAACCAAGCCAAATCAATTTCAGGAAAACAACAAGTTACGGTTATTGATTCCATGTTATATTCATTAAAAAATGAAATAATAAGAGAGATGACGGAAACTGGAACGGAAAAATGTATAATTGATACATCCCCTTTTTTTTCTGGAGCCACCCACTTAGCATGGCATGCAACTGACGCAATTATTGTTCCTGTTCGTACAGATCAACAATCTATTAATTCACTTAATTTATTATTAGACACACTATCTAATCCATCTAGCGAATTCAGGAAAGACATGCCTAGCGATGGGCATACACCAAAAATTCAATTGGTGGTATTAACTCATTGCGCTTGGTCAACAGCGGGAGGGGCTCGTAACAGACCAAATCAACAGACAAAAGTTTACGTTGAGAAAGTTCGTGACATTGTGAATCGTAATATTCAGCATTTCACTACAGATGATCCAGATAATCATGTTCTGTTGTTAGACGATTTCTTGGGTA
>Ga0307987_1000436_pt1 | contig 25089 bp, 16 predicted proteins | sample EllFjometagen181_FD_203157 | JGI IMG/M metagenome (GOLD analysis project Ga0307987, IMG submission 203157) | Marine microbial communities from Ellis Fjord, Antarctic Ocean - #181 | ecosystem: Environmental > Aquatic > Marine > Unclassified | place: Southern Ocean | collected 2014-10-08 | reverse complement strand
CCGGCCTCAATGGTGGCCTCCAGCGCGTCCTCCCGCCTGCCTAGGTTCGAGAGCCGAATGCCCAGGTTGTTGAGTGCCATCGCGAGGTCAGGCAAGAACGCGTCCGGTCGAGCCTTCGCGAGTATCCGATAGATGTCGCCGGCCTCAATGGTGGCCTCCAGCGCGTCCTCCCGCCTGCCTAGGTTCGAGAGCCGAATGCCCAGGTTGTTGAGTGCCATCGCGAGGTCAGGCAAGAACGCGTCCGGTCGAGCCTTCGCGAGTATCCTCCTGATGTCGACGGCCTCAATGGTGGCCTCCAGCGCGTCCTCCCGCCTGCCTAGGTTCGAGAGCATCATGCCCAGGTTATTGAGAGCGCCAGCATGAAGGTTCGAGTGGTCGTCAGCGCTCCGCTCCGCGAGTTCCTCGAAGAGCGAGACGGCGTCTTTGGCCGCCCGAAGGGCGTCTTCTCGGCGCCCGAGTGTTGAGAGCTTGTTGGCCCAGGTCCCGGTGAGGCGAGCGATTTCCAGAAGTTGAGCGTCGTCCGGTTCCGGACAGGTCTCCTTGCGCCACTCGAGAACCTGTCGGGTGGTCGTCTCTGCGAGTTCACGGAGCGCTACCGTGCGCTCCGGGCAGAGTTCCATCAGGGTTTTCGCCAGCTCCGGTGTGGCCTTTGCGTTCACGGCCTCTGCGAGCGCGGGCCCAATGGGATCACCCGTCTCCAGCGCTACCTTCGTTGCGAGTATCGCCAACGTTTCCAGCCGGCCTAGCAGAGCCTGGATGAGCCACTTCAGCTCCATGGGCCGGCGTTGAGCGAGTCGCGTCAGGACGGTGAGCGAGTGCTTGCGCTGGTCGTCGGTCGCTTCGTCGAGCGCGAGACCGAGCAGGCCTTTGTCCTTCACCAGCCGCTTGGCCACCAGGTGCTCGCCGAGGATGTCAGGCTCGAGGCCGGAGATCCACCTGCCGTCGTGGCCAGCGTAGAGAGTCCGAAGCACGTCCAGCATCGGCCCTGTTGCGACGGAGCGAGTCCCGGCGTGCTCGACGATTGCCTCGGCATCGGGTTCTGCGCCAGCTCCGCCCCACAGGGTCAGCAGCGGCAACACCTTGTCGAGTGCACGGCGGACAGCCTTTGTTGTGGGTTTGTCGAGGTCTTGGTCCTTTACAGTCTTCTTCCAGTAGGCCTTCTCGTGCTCCAGCGTCTCATCCAGTAGCTCCTGGGCTCCGGAGATCCGCTTCCCGTCCAGCCCTGCCAACGCCCCCATGAGCACGAACAGCGGCTGGGCGAAGTGCGGCTGGTTCAGATCGGGAACCAGCGCATTGACGCCCTCCTTGCCTTTGCCGCACGTTCGGAAGGCGACGGCAGCGCGGTCGAAGAGAGCACGCCGCTCCACCTCGCCGGGCATGAACTCATCGAGGGACTGGATGCGCCCGAGTTGCTGGACCAGCTGCCTGGCATCGTGGTCGTCTTCGCACAGCTGCTGCCACCAGTCTCCTTCCCTGCGGGCGATGAGCACCACACGGAGCCCGGGGGCCTCTGCGCCACGGTCGCGTACTTGGCGCAGCAGCTCTTCCAGCTGTCCGGTCCTGGTCTCGGCGTAGTCGAAGACCGCGACCCGAGGGCCGCCTACAGCCAGCAGGGGGGCGGTGTCCTTTTCGGAGGCGACGAAGCCTGCGGGGATGCCTTGCTTTTCGAGTTGCGAGCACCACTCGATCAAGAGGCGGGTCTTCCCAGAGCCACCGGGTCCGGTGAAGAGCCGGATGCCGAAAGGGGCCCCGTCGTTCAGCCAGGCATCGAGCTGTGTGAGTTCGTCGTCTCGGCCGTAGAGGGGGACCACTCGGGACTGGGCGCGCAGCAGTTTGGTGGGAGAGCTGATGAGCAGGGGGTGGGTCGGCTCTGTGGTGCGGAGCAGATCGATGAGCTCCTTGCGAGCCTTGCGGTCCTCTCGGTCATCGAGAACCCGGTCAAACATCAGTGCCACTTGCCGAAGCATCCCGGCATCGCGACCGTCTGCCCACAACTCGAGCTCTCCACGCGTCATCGCCAGCACCCGCTGGCGGTCCTCCACCCGAAGCATCCGCATCGTGGGCTGGGGGTACGTAGAGGCTCGAAAGACCTCTGCGAGCAGGCGTGGCTCCAGGAGGTCACCAAGGCCCTGGAGCCCTGGGGTGCTCGATAGCTTCTCGGCGCACAGCCGGCGCACCTCGTCGATGTCAGGCTCGTCGAAGCGCCATTCCACCGCCTCTACGAACGCGTGCCATCGAGCAGGGTCCTCATCCAGCCAAGTCACATCCTTCGTGGCGATGTCTTGCAGGAACTTCCGGGCGCTTGCGATCACCTTCTCGCGCTTGTGCTCCTTGTCCCAGTCGCGAAGGAGGTCGATCTCGTCGCCGCGCTGGTTGCGGCGTTGCGCGGTGGTCGTGAACCTGAAGCGTCTGTTCTCGCCGCGCTCATTCAGGGTCCTGTACGCGCTGAGGAAGCCGGCGAGGCTCTTGCTCACTGCCTCGTCACGAATGTTGAGGCTGCCCCCCATGCGCTTGAGCTGCTCGCTCCACTCATCGTCGCCGAAGAGCTTGTCCAGATCCTCATGCCCCTCGCAGAACAGAACCTCGCCCTCCTTCAGCTCCAGCCACCGCAGCACGCCTACGCAGGCTTGGTAGAGGTAGCCGCCTATTGAGGCGTGGGCGGAGCGTGAGAAGGTCTCTTCGGTCAAGGCTGGTCCCCTGCGACCGTGGGTGACAGAAGAGGGAGTATGCCACACGCGGCATCAACAGGATGGGCGTTTCAGCCTGGGTACGCCTTGGCCATTCGCCTGAGGAAGTGGAAGAGCACGAAGCGAAGCGCTGCCTCGTTCTGCTCGGTGCTGGAGCAGCCCTGTTCGCGGCGTTCTTCGAGCTGCGTAGCCAGCAGGAACGCCATGCCGATGTGGGCAGACGCAATGGACAGCTGGAGCCTCCGGGCGGTACCAGGATCCTTCCAATCGCCGAAGCGCTGCTGTCTTTCCCGGAGCCTGGAGTAGAGCCGAGCCCGGCGTGTCTCTCGGACATTGTAGAGCGGCGACCTGTTCTCCGTGAGTCTCCATCCATCGGCATGCTGGGTGAGCCTCGCATCTCCATGCCAGCCCCTTACTCTCGCCCAGCCCACCGGATCGGCCCAGTGCAGGAGCTTGCCCAGGTCGTAGAGCGGGTCGGTCAGGCCAACCGTTGTATTGGGGTCGATGAGGCGTGTTGCCCACCCCCTGGAGCCATGACGCCTGACCATCACGTTGCCGATGTGGGGATCGCCGTGAACGGGGACGGGCTCCCAGGTGCCCGGCAGACCTGCCTGGAGGCGAGCCTGAAGCTCGGGCCAGGAGGGGCAGAGGGAAGCTTCACCGGCCAAGCTCTCATCAGAAACCAGCGTGCCAGCTTCGTTGAGCCACTCCGCAGCCTCACCCATCACGGTCCCGATGAACTCCATCTTTTCGATGATGCGGGTGGTGTACGGATCAGCGCGCGGCGGCAATCTGTCGAAGCCGCTCCGGTGCACCCTCAACACCCACTCGATCGCCTTGCTGGCCAGGCGGTCGATGTCGGTGAGGCTGGTGTCTTTCTCGTAGATGCGGTCAGCAACCGAGTGGAAGCCGACGAAATCCTCCATGAGCAGCACGTAGCGCTCATCTCTTTCGAGGGCTGGGACCTTGCCTTCGTCCAGGTGAACCAACTCGAACACTTCCGGAAAAGTGCGAGGCCTACCCGCATTCACCGCGTTCATCAGCTCCTGGTGGCCCAGAAGTTCTTCGTCCCCGAGCTTGAGCACCAGGTTGAAGTCAATGCGGAGCTCGCCCACGAGCTTGGCCTTCATGCCCCCCGAGAAGCCAGCAAAGTGCCCGATGCGAGCTGAGCGCTTGACCGCGTTCTTCGAGAGACCGTTGACGAGCAGCGCCTGAACGACCGGCACGATGGTCTTCTTGTAGTTGATGCGCTCGAGGGGAGCGAAGGGGTTGTTGGTGACCATCAGGTGTCCTCCCTGCGGGTGTCCGGCTCGGTGTATCGTTCGATTCTGCCAGGATGAGCCCCGGTGTCCAGCGCCCCCTGACACGCTCCCTGTTTGGGATCGTGTGGAGGTGACCCCGTGATCCTGTCCGACCTCCGCGAGAATGACGTGTGTGACCTTGGGGCGAGAGTCGATGTCGTCGTCAGGTCGCCCTTCCAGCGGGCCGGGGTGCTCGCCGGGGACATCATCGTCTTCGTCGGGAAGGTGGAGATGCTGGACACCTGGCACGTCACCAAGACAATCCGGGAAGCACAGGGGCCGTCCATCAGCATCATCGTGTTGTGTGAGGGGGAGCGGCATGAGTTGAGTGTGGCAGTTCCGGCGAGCGAGGGTCGTGGTCGTCGTCATGAGCAGCGCGACGGACCAGCCGAGATTCACGCTCGAGCAAGGTGTCGTGGCTCAGGCTGGCCCTCCGCCCGTTCAACATACAAAACATCACCCCCCGCCTGGCCCCCCATTCCGCTCGCCACAACACCGAAAGCCGATCTCGTAGAAGCGGAAGCCGTCGCCGTGGGTGGTGACCCCCGACTGGCAGGTGCGGGCTTCGGCCCAGTAGCGGCCCTTCAGGTTGCCGTGAAATTCGGCGCTGCCGCCGTCGGCCCGGCGGGTCCACTCCTCGACATTGCCCACCAAGTCGAAGACCCCCGCAGCACCCGCGCAGCCCGGGTTCTCCCCGCCGCCTTCGCCCTGGTACAGGCTCTGCACCTCGTCGGCAGCGATAGCGCCGGATCCGATGGACGCTGCCCGTGCGAAGAGGTCTTCCAGGCTCTCGATCTCGGGCTCGGAGGCGTCGCTGGGCCAGGTGTTGAGCTGGTCTTGGCTGTAGACGAGCCAGGTCTCTTCGTCGTTGCACACACCGGGCTGGTGGGCGTCGCCGTAGGGGTAGGCCTGACCCTGGGCCCCGGCGCAGGCCAGCTCCCACTCCGCATCGGTGCACAGGCGCTTGTCCCGGGCCTGGCACCAGTCCTCGGCTTCGTCGAAGCTGTACATCACCAGGGGCAGGGCGCCGGCCCGGTTGGGGGCCTCGTACAGGTCCATGCAGGCGCCACCCACCAGGGCCATGTCCGCCGGACAAGGGCTGGTGGTGTCGGTGTCGGTGTCGGTGTCGGTGTCGGTGGTATCGGTATCGGTATCGGTATCGGTATCGGTATCGGTATCAGCGTCGCTGTCGGTGGGGGTGCTGTCCCGGGGCGGGTCATCGGGACCGTGACGCTCGGGGGCGCCCGTCACGCAGGCCAGCAGCAGGACCAGCAGCATCATTCGTGGCCGATCTCTTCGAGGAAGTCCTGCAGCAGCCCCTCGAAGGCCTGGGGATCCTCGATGTGGGGGGAGTGTCCCAGCCCCTCGAGCATGGCCAGGCGGGCCCGGGGGATGCGCGTCGCCAGCCGCTCGCCGTTGATGGGGGGGCTCAGGGTGTCCGCGCTGCCGTGGACCACCAGGCAGGGTGCCTGGATGTCCGCAAGCTCGTCCCAGCGGTCGAAGCGGCCCATGGCCTGCCACTGCCGGGCGATGGCGGCGGGCGGCTGGGGGTGGGTGGCCCACCAGCGGGCCAGCCGCTCGAGACGGGCACCTTGCTGTTGGCGGTACGCCGGCCCGAACAGGTGGGGGATCAGCCCGTGCAGCCACTCGTCGGCGGTGAGCACGGCCGAGCGCTCCAGCAGGGTGAGGGCGCCGGGATCACCCGGCGTGTGACCCGCGCCACCTCCCGAGGTGCCCACCAACACCAGGCCAGTCACCCGGCCGGGCCAGGCGACGGCGAACTCCTGGGCGATGCGCCCGCCAAAGGAGACCCCTGCCAGGACCGCCCGGTAGATACCCACGTGGTTGAGCAGGCCCAGCAGGTCCCGGGCGTAGTCCCGGCAGGTCGCGGGGCTGTCCGGAAGCTCCGAGCCGCCGATGCCCCGGTGGTTGAAGCTGAGTACGCGGTGGGTCTTGTTGAAGACCTGGACCTGATTGTACCAGGCCTGCCGCAGGCCCCCCAGGCCGTTGATGAACACGATGGCCGGGCCGGTGGACGCGCCGCCGATGCCGTAGTCGATCTGCGGCCGGGTAGGTGCGAGGGGGGACACCCGACTAGCGGGGCAGCGTGAAGTGGAAGGTCGAGCCCTTGCCCGGCTCGGAGTCCAGGCCGAGCTCTCCGCCGTGCAGGTCTACGATCTTGCGGCAGATGGCCAGCCCCATGCCGGTGCCCGCCCTGCGGTCCAAGCCCTTGCCGAAGGGCTCTATGATGGACGTATGCAGCCGTTGGTCGATGCCGGGGCCTTGGTCGCGCACCTCGAAGCGCACGAAGCCGTCGAGCTCTCGGGCCATCACCAGGCCCCGCGGCGGGCCGTCGTCGGGGAACTGCAGCACGTTGCGCAGCAGCTGCTCGAAGACCTGGGTCAGCAGGGCGGGCTGACCGGGGACCGAAGGAAGCTCGCGGCGCTGCAGCAGCGCCCCCAGTGGATCGGACTGGGGCTTCAGCTGGGTGATGACGTTGTCCACCAGGGCGTTGATGTCCACCGAGGCTTCCATGGGGGCATGCACGTCGATGCGCATCAGGCCCGTCAGGCTGTCGATCATGGTGTTCATTCGGTCGACGCCCGCCAGGGCCTTTTCGATGAGCTGCTTGCCCTTGGGGTCCATGCTGTCGCGGTACTTGAACGCCACCAACTCGACGTAGCCGGAGATCACGTGCAGCGGCTGGCGAAGGTCGTGGGACACGCAACGGGCCAGCATGGCGTGCTCGGCTTCGAAGCGTGCGACTTCCTGTTCGCTGTCTCTGGGGTGGTTCGGTCCGGTCATGGGCCCTCCTGCGGCGCTGCTCGCGGGGCTTCCCGTTATCGCCCGTCGTCCGATTGTGCCCGCCGGGTGACGGCAACCGCCAAGCCGGCTTGACGCAGGGGGCGAGAAGGGGCACAGCACAGTCCCAGGAGCCGACCCATGAAGCGCCAGGACAAGGCCGACCGCATCGCCACCATCCTCGATGAGCTCTACGCCGTACCGCCGGTGCCCCTGCGTCACAGGGACAGCTTCGAGCTGCTGGTGGCCGTGATGCTCAGCGCCCAGACCACCGACAAGAAGGTCAACGAGATCACCCCCGCGCTCTTCGGGCGGGCGCCGAATCCCACCGCCATGGCCGCCGCCCCCGTGGCCGAGATCCGTGAGATCATCCGGGTTGTGGGCCTGGCCAACGGCAAGTCCAAGAACCTGGTGGCCATGGCCGGGCTGCTGCTCGAGCGGCACGACGGCCAGGTCCCGGCCAGCTTCGAGGCCCTCGAGGCCTTACCCGGTGTGGGCCACAAGACCGCGTCGGTGGTGATGGCCAAGGCCTTCGGGGTGCCCGCTTTCCCTGTGGACACCCACATCCACCGCCTGGCCTGGCGCTGGGGGCTGTCCGACGGCAAGAACGTGGTGAAGACCGAGAGAGACCTGAAGCGTCTGTTCCCGCGGGAGACCTGGCACAACGTGCACCTGCAGATCATCTACTTTGGGCGCGAGCACTGTCCCGCCCTGCGTCATGACCCCGTCGCCTGTCCCATCTGCTCGTGGGCGGGGGTGAAGGTGCGGCTGGCCGACGAAGCCAGGCGCGGGCGCGGAGGTCCTCGCTGATGCTGGGGCTCTGGCTGCTGCTGCTCGCCTGCCGGCCTGGCGTGGACGACCCCGGGGACACGCAGGCTGTCGAGCCCGAACCCTGCGGGGATCTCGACTGCGACGGCTGGCCCGACCTGGTGGTCACCCATGGGGGAGAGTCGGAGGTCATGGTGTTCTGGGGTGGACCCGAGGGCTACCAGGACAACGATCATGCGCGGCTACCCTTCGGGTTCACCAAGGGTGTCGCGCAAGCGGATCTCGACCTGGACGGGGATCTGGATCTGGTCATCGCCCGCACCCAGAGCGAAGGCGACCCGCATGGTGAGACGGTCATTCTCACCACCCTCACCACCGATCCCTGGAGCTACGACGTCTCCACTCTGCCCTCCTACGGCGGCCACGGTGTCGCCGTCGCCGACATGGACCACGATGGCTGGCCGGACATTGTGCAGACCAACCACGGCGCCCCTGCGACCGACGCTCCCGCCGACTCCATGGTGTTCTGGGGCGGGGCCGATGGCTTCACCCCCGAGCGCTCCACCGCGCTGCCTACCCAGGGTGGCTTCGGCGTGAGCCTGGCCGACCTGGACGGCGACGGCTGGGAAGAGATCGTCTTTTCGAACTACTACGATGGCGCCACCCGCGAGCTCGAGTCCTGGATCTACTGGAGCCAGCGGGGTGCCTTCTCCACAGATCACCGCACGGCCCTGCCAACGATTGGAGCGCGGGGGAACCTGGTGGCCGACGTGGACGGGGATGGCTGGAACGACATCCTGTTCTCGAATTGCTACGACGGCGTCAGCGGTGAGCTCGACTCCTACCTCTACTGGGGTGGGGCCGAGGGCTTCTCGGTAGACCGCCGTGAGGCCCTGGCCACCGTGGGGGCCCACACGGCCACAGCGGCAGATCTGGACAACGACGGGTACACCGATCTGGTCTTCTCCAACCAGCGCAGCGACCAGACCTGGACCTGGAATCCCGATTCGTGGATCTACTGGGGCGGGGCGGAGGGCTTCTCCGCCCAGGAACGTACCGCTCTCGAGACCGAGGCGGCCGCGGGGCAGGTGGTCTTCGACGCCGACGACGACGGCCACCTGGACCTGTTCTTCGTGAACTTCGGCCACACGGATGAGGGCCAGCCTTCCCCTCCCTCCTACCTGTACTGGGGGGGCGACGACCGCTTCGAGAGTGGCGAGCGCCTCGAGCTGGCCACCTACGGAGGCGACTCCGTGACGGCCTTCCCAGGCGAGCAGGGGTTCTAGTCTCGCAGTCCGTGTCGAGTGTGTCGGTGAGCCTTCAGCCCAGCGCCGCCAGCCCCTCGAGGATCGCATTGCGCTCGGTCTCGTAGCCGGCTCTGCGCTCTTGCTGCTGGGCGACCACGGCGGGGGGCGCCCGCTCGACGAACTTGGGGTTGCCAAGCTTGCGGTCGCAGATGGAGATCTCACCCTCGACCCGCTTCAGCTCTTCGCTCAGGCGCTGGCGCTCTTCTTCGGCGTCGATGGCGTCGTGGACCAGCAGCTCGAGGCCGCCTACCACCTTGCTGGCCATGCCGGGCAGGCGCTCGGCCTTCTCCACCACGTGCACCGCAGAGAGGTGGACCAGGCCTGCCACCAGGCCCATGTGGGGGGCCAGGGCTTCGCCTTGCGCTGCGGGGGCCTCGAGGGTGATCTCGAGGGCCTGACGCAGGGGGATGTTCTGGCTGGAGCGGAACTCCCGCAGGCCGCGGGTGATCTCCTGCAGCGCGCCGAACAGGGCGCGGGCATCAGGGTCTTCCAGGGCCGGCACGGCCACCGGCCAGGGGGCCTGGATGAGCTGTACGCTGGCGGGAGCTTGGGCGATGGCACCCAGCCCACGGGCGGGGACCATGGCGTTGAGCTTCTGCCACAGGTGTTCGGTGATGAAGGGCACGAAGGGGTGCAGCAGGCGCAGCACCTGGTCCAGGGCGTAGGCCAGCACGGCCCGAGCCACGCCGGCGCTGCGGCCACCCGCGGCCAGGCGGGGCTTGATGAGCTCCAGATACCAGTCGCACAGCTCGCCCCAGAAGAACTCCCGGGCGGCGGTCAGCGCGTTGGCGGGGTTGTACTCGGCCAGGCCCTGCTGCACGTCTGCGATGGCGCCGTTCAAGCCCGCCAGCAGCCAGCGGTCCTCGAGCTCGAGTTCGTCGCCGGTCACGTCGGTGGCCGGGGCTTCCTCGAGGTTGAGGAAGGCGAAGCGAGCCGAGTTGAACAGCTTGGTGCAGAAGCCGCGGCCCACGTCGAAGCGCTCGGAGGTGAGCGTGGCCTTGGGCAGCTGGGGCAAGGTGCCCAGCACGTCGAACTCGGCACCGCAGCCACCCTCGCGGGGCTTGCCCTTGTTCGGTCTGCCGCACTGGTAGGTGAACACGGTGCTTCCGTGCTTGGTGTCGCCCAGATCGTTGGCATGGCCGCAGGCGGGGCAGGTGGCGGTGACGGGCAGGCGGATGTCCTGGGTGCCTGTCTGCATGTCGCACAGCACGTAGCGCATGGCGTCGGTGCCGTAGGACGCGATGACGTCCACCGGGTCGATGCCGTTGCCCTTGGACTTGGACATGCGCTCGCCCTTGCCGTCCAGGATGTTGGCGTGGATGAACACGTCGCTGAAGGGGATGTCGCCCACGCAGTACAGGCCCGCCAGCACCATGCGCGCCACCCACAGGGTGATGATGTCGCGGCCGGTGACCAGGCAGGAGCCCGGGTAGAAGAAGTCCAGGCAGTCGGGGTCGTCGCCCTGAGCGCCCAGGGGACGCTGGCCGGCTTCGATGGGGGCGGTGGGTGGGTCGGGCCAGCCCAGGGTGGAGAAGGGCCACAGGGCCGAGCTGAACCAGGTGTCCAGCACGTCGGGATCCCGGACGAAGCCGGCATCCTCGAGCACAGCGATCTGAGCCGCGTCGTCCTCGAGCAGGCATACGTCGGTGCGATCCTCGAGCTGTTTGACCACCACCCGGTGGTCCTCCAGCAGGCCAGCGACTTCGAGCTCATGGACGCCCGTGCCTTCGCGGCTCCACACGGGGATGCGATGGCCCCACCACAGCTGGCGGCTGACGGGCCAGTCGCGCTTCTCGGCCAGCCAGTCCATGTAGGTCTTGGTGTAGCGGCTGGGGTGGATGGTCACGCGGCCGTCGTCCACGGCGTCCATGGCCGCCTGCACCAGGCCCGCGGAGCGATGCTCCCGAGGGGTGCCTTCGCCCATGAGGATGCCGCCGGGCACGTCACCCATGGTGATGAACCACTGGTCGGAGAGGTAGGGCTCGATGGGGGTCTTGGAGCGATCGGAGTGGCCGATCTCGATCTCGCGATCCTCGACGCGCTCGAGCAGGCCGGCGGCATCCAGATCGGCGACGACCCGGTCCCGGGCCACGAAACGATCCAGGCCCTGGTAGGGACCCACCGCGGCGTTGAGCGTACCGTCGGTGTTCAGGATGTTGATGCTGTCGATGTGATCGCTGTGCCGCTTCCAGACCTCGTAGTCGTTGGGGTCGTGGGCCGGGGTGATCTTCACGCAGCCGGTGCCCAGCTCGGGCTTGGCCCATTCGTCCAGGATCAGCGGCATGGGCCGGTCCATCAGGGGCAGCAGGATCTGGCGGCCGTCGGTGGCCATGTCCCGCAGCTGCACTAGCAGGGGCAGCACGGTGGCCACGCGATCTTCGAGGTACTCGATCTGGGCCTCGAGGGCCGGGCGGTCCTTGTCCTTGGCGCGGGCGAGTTCGGCCTTGGCCTCGGCGATCAAGCGTTCGAGCTCGCCGGCGGGGTCCGGGTGACAGGCCACGGCGGTGTCGCCCAGCATGGTCTCGGGGCGGGTGGTGGCCACCACGACGTGGGTGGGCTCGCCGGGCTTCGGGTCCATGACCGGGTAGCGCATGTACCAGAAGTGGCCCTGCACGGTCTCGTGGTAGACCTCATCGTCGCTGATGCTGGTCTGCAGGAAGGGGTCCCAGTTGACCAGGCGCTTACCGCGCACCACCAGACCGTCGGCGAAGAGCTTGTGGAAGGCGTGGCGGACGGCCCGGGCGCAGACCGGGTCCATGGTGAAGCGCTGGCGGTCCCAATCGCAGCTGCAGCCCATCTTCTGCTGTTGGGCGATGATGCGCGCCTGGTATTGGTCCTTCCACTGCCAGATGCGGTCCACCAGGCCCTCGCGGCCGATGTCGTGGCGGGTCTTGCCCTCGAGCTCCTTGAGGCGCTTTTCGACCACGGCTTGGGTGGCGATGCCGGCGTGGTCGGTGCCGGGCATCCACAGCGCGTTGTCACCCATCATGCGGTGCCAGCGGATCAGCAGATCCTGCATGACGTTGTCCATGGCGTGACCCATGTGCAGGGCGCCGGTGACGTTGGGCAGCGGCATCATGATGACGTAGCGCTCATCCCGGGGGCGCCCGTCGGGCACGCCGGCGAAGGCTCCGGTGGTCAGCCACATCTCGTAGATGGAGGACTCCACATCGGCGGGGATGTAGGTCTTGGGCAGTGCGCTGGCGTCGCTCATCTGGGCACCTCGTTCCTGGGAGGATCGGCGGGGGCATGTACGCGGATCAGGGCGTGGAATCAAGTCTCGAGGCGTCTTCTCTGGCGGTGGACCTCCCGAGCAGGCCGGTCGAGCGTGGGATAGGAAGAGTGTTCCCTTTGGCAGGAGCTTGTCTCATGAGTCCGGATCCCAGGCTGGCAGGCCGCATCTCGGAAGAGCTCTCCCCACAGGCCGAGGCTCAGCCTGCCGCCCCCGACGCACCCCGCGCGGTCCCCGAGCGGGAGAAGTACGAGAGCCTGGCGTTGCTGGCCGGTGGCGTAGCCCACGACTTCAACAACCTGCTCACCGCCATCCTGGGCCACGCCGAATTGGCCATGATGCGCCTCGAGCCCGACGCCCGGGCTCGCCGCCAGGTCGAACGCATAGCCTCGGGCGCCCGCAAGGCCGCCGATCTCGCCAGTGAGCTGATGCTCTTCGCCGGCCGTGGTCCGGTCGTGGTCGAGCGCCAGGATCTCACCCTGCTGGTCAGCGAGGTGATGCAGCTGCTGCAGACCACCCGCGGTCGTGCCACCAGCCTGCGCCTCGAGCGCGCCCCCGGTCCGCTCTCCGTCGATGTGGACGCCGTGCAGCTTCGCCAGGCCATCACCCACCTGGTCACCAATGCCCTGCAGGCCTTCGAGCATGACGCCGGCCAGGTGCGGCTGCGCACGAGCACCTGCAGCATGGATCAGGAACAGCTGGATCGTTGTCTGGTGGCGGCGGGCTCCCCAGGGGTCTACGCGCGGCTCGAAGTCACCGACAACGGTCGCGGCATGGACGCCCAGCAGGCGGCCCGGGCCTTCGAGCCCTTCTACTCAACTCGGCCCGAGGCACGCGGCCTGGGGCTGGCTACGGTCCTGGGCGTGGTGCGTTCCCACGGCGGCGCGCTGTGGCTCAGCTCCGCCCCCGGCCAGGGCTCCACCGTCACCGTCCTGCTGCCCCTGGCAGACGCGGCCAAGCACGCCTCGAGTGGGCGCGACATCACCCTGAGCGACGCCGTCACCCGCTGTCTATTGGTGGTCGACGACGAAGAGTCCGTGCGCGACGTCATCTCCGACATCCTCGAGTGCGCGGGCTACCGGGTGCTGCTGGCTGCCGATGGCCGTGAAGCCCTCGATCTGTACCAGGCCCACTCGCGAGAGATCGACGGTGTATTGCTGGACATGACCATGCCCCGCATGAACGGCCAGGAGTGCTTCCGAGTGCTCCACCGGGACCACCCCCAGGCCCGGGTGCTGCTAATGAGCGGCTACACCGAGCAGGACGCCATCGGTCGCTTCGACACCACGGGCCTGGCAGGCTTCGTTCAGAAGCCCTTCGCCGCCCGCGGCCTGCTCGAGATCCTCGAGCGCACCCTGGGCTAGCGCTGGGCTTCACCGCCGCCGCGGGACGATCAGAAGTCCACCTGGGTCAAAGACCACTGCTTGTCACCGCTCGAGGTGGTGACCTGCACGCCGTCGCCGTAGGGGGTCAGGCTCTCGATGTAGGCGGCGCGTGTGCTGGTGCAGGCTTCGTCGGTCATGGACGAGGCGTGGGCCCGACAGACCTCGGCGTCACCATCGCCACCCAGGCGGCCCCAGTACAGCCAGCCGTCGCCGGACCAGATGGGGCGCACGTGTATGAACACGTTGCCGCTGTCATCGGTGGCGTGAACCGAGGACCAGCTGCCTTCGCCCCCGGTCAGGGAGGTGGAGAGCAGGTGGGTGCCGTCGCCGTTGACCGCGTGGTAGGCCAGGTGGATGTCACCGCCGAGGATGGTCAGGGCTGCGTCGTCGATGCGCTCGTAGTGGCTGCCCGAAGCGTCGACGTAGCCCGAGGCGAAGCTGTGCTCCCAGACCTGGTCTTCGCCCTGGGGCCAGCTGACCTCGTAGACGTCCACGTGGCGGCTGTAGCGGCCCTGGCCGTCGGAGCTGCCGGCGGACCAGGCCACCCAGGCCGTGCCCTCGTCGTCCATGGCCAGCCCGGGGTGCACGGGGAAGTAGGCGTCGCCCGTGTAGGTGTCGCCGCCTTCCCAGCCTGTCTCGGCGTTCCAGCGGGCCAGGTACACGCCGGTGCCGGCCTGGGCGTTGCCGCTGGTGTTGCCGGACCAGGCCATGTGTAGGTTGCCGCTGGTATCGACGGCCAGGGCCGGATCCCAGTAGGGCCAGACCAGCTCGGCCATCGGCTCGCCCATGCTCTGCCAGTCACCGCCGTCTTCCCGGATCTTGCAGATGGCCTGCCAGTTCCAGAAGTCCTCGTCGGTGGCCACGGTGACCTCGCGCCAGCACGCGTAGTCGGCGCTGTCCGCGTCGAGCACCTTGGGCCGCTCCACGTGGATCGCTTGGGTGTTTTCGAACACCGTACCGTCCACAACCACCTCGGAGCGACTGCTCTCGTCGTCGCGCCACCGGTGGTAGGCCAGCAGGTCGCCGTCGCTGTGCACGGCGTGGGGGCCGCTGCGCTGGGGGATGTCGGGCTCGCCTTCGAGCATCTCCGTCATCACCAAGCCGGTGGCGAAGGGCATGCGGATGCCCATCAGCCAGGCCACCGTCGAGCCCACGTCCTCGAGGGTGTAGGGTCCGGTGACCTCGACACCCTGGCGCACACCGGGGCCCAGCAGCATCAGGGGTACCTCGCGGCAGCCCGAGCAGCCGTCGCCGTGGTGGGTCCAGGTCGGGTCGAAGTCATCGAAGCGGTGGCGACCGTGGTCGGAGACGATGGCCATGACGGTGCGATCGGCCAGATCGCTGCTGCCCTGGACGGTGTCGTTCCACAAACGGACCAGGTCGTCGTCCACCTCGATGATGGAGGGGACGTGTTGCTCCGGGTTGTAGTGGCCCATGCGGTCGATCTGGTGGAGGTTGACCAGCTGGAGTCGCCAGCCCGCCTGGATGTGCTCGGCGACCAACTGGATGACCGGTGGATCCTCGGCAGGCTGCTGGGTGGGGTCGTTGCCGCCGCTGCTGTCCACGAACACGTAGCTGCCCGGCTTGTCGACACCCAGCCCCGGGTAGAGGCTGTAGTCGATGGCCTGCAGGTGCAGGGTGTTGCCCGTGAAGCCGACCTTGTCGGCGTCGACGCTGGAGTCCTGGTCGCGCAGGTGCTCCCACATGGTGGGGAGCTCGGGCCGGTACAGGCCCGGCTCGTTGGCCGTGGCCGGGTGGTGGCCGTGGGGGGTGCGCTTGCCCAGGGCCATGTCCACGTGGCCCGGCAGGGTGATGGTGATGCCCGTGGCGTAGGCGGGCTTGGCGATGGCGCCTTGGGGGTAGAGCTCGGCGCGGATGTTGGACATGATCTCGGCGGTGGGGCCTCCGTAGGCGTCGCTGTAGCCTTCACCCCAGGTGGTCTCGTCGCCGAAGGTCTCCTCGATGCGGGTGCCGTCTGGCACCATGATCAGGCCGTACTCGGCCACACCGAACCAGTCCCCCGGTGGACCACTGCTGTCATGGGTGTCCGGCCCGGTCTCCGTGGGCGCGCTGTCCGGTGGCCCGGTCTCTGGGGGCGGGTCGAAGCGCAACGGACAGCCGATGGCCGTCACTGCGCACAGCAGGATGAGAGGATGTCTGGGCATGATCTTTGCTCCGGCGCGCAGGTTATCCGGGGTTTTTCCAAGTCACAAGCGCGGTGTCGCTACTGAAACGATGGGTTTCGGGGCTCTGTCAGTCCACATTCGCTCTGGTGCTGTGCAGCATGGCCCCCACATCCAGCGCCCGTCCCAGGTGACGAAGTAGATCGGTGGTTCCGCAATGCCCTGCTGCAGACCCGCCTCGAGGCGGTGCTGTGGCGGCTACCCGCCATCCTCATCGCGTCGCTGCTGTTCACCCTGTGGCACCTGCCCCCCCGCTACTTGCTTTCCAGCGGGGTCGAGGGCGCCGCGGGCGACCTGGGCTCGGTGCTGCTGGGCACCGGGCTGCCGGTGTTCGTCGTGGGACTGATCTTCGCCTGGGCCTGGGCTCGCTGGCGATCCCTGCCTCACCTGGTGTTGGCCCACTGGGCCATCGATCTGCTGCCTTCGGTGAGCAGCTTCGTGGGTGTGATGCACTGAGGTGGAGGGGGACAGCGCTTGGCCAGATGACAGTTCGTGACGATTGGGTCGAGGGATTCAGTGTACAATTCAATAATAGTTGTACTCGCCGTCCTCCCTCTCAAGGTTCACCATGTCCTGGTCCCGTCCCGTCATCGTTGGGTTCGCCAGCTTCGCCCTCGTGAACACCGCCTTCGCAGGCACGGTCACCACCTTCGACGCTGGCTCCATGGTCATCCCCATGGACACCGCGTGGCAGGACGACGGCATCCTGGATGCCTACGGCTTCGTCTACGCTCTGCTGAAGGAAGGCATCCAGGTTCACTGGGTGATCGACAGCAGCAAGAACTACGACGATCCCGACATCGTGGACCTGTCCACCTACGCCACCACCGAGAGCTCCAGCACCGTCGCCCTGCGCAGCTTCGCGGCTGGCCCCTTCGTGGTGGACAGCGACGACGTGGCGGCCGCGCAGGTCATCCTGACCGAGTGGCAGGCCGACTGGGATGCTGTCGCCTACTACAGCGCCACCACCGCGGACCTCGAGGTCTCGCGCACCCTGTTCGTGGCGCCGTCCATCGCCATCTTCGAGGACGGTGAAGAGGCCGTCGCCTGGGAGTACCTGAACGAAGCCGGCATCCCTGACTTCGACGGTGCCGAGTGGGACGCCAGCTCGCCCTACAACCTGTCCGAGTCTGAGATCGAGGGTTCGGACACCAGCACCGCCGGTGACGGTGACCTGTTCGATGACGAAGGCTATCCCGCCTACTGCCACATCAACGCCATGCACTGGAAAGAGACGAGCACCTCATCCATCACGATGGAGCTGCGCTCGTTCTCCGAAGATATGCTCAGCAGCGCCTTGTACGAGTGTGCCGCGGTCAGGTCCATCGAGAACGACAGCAGCTACGGCTCTATGCTCTCCACCGGCGTCACCGAGATCGACATCAGCCGCGGCTCGGCGGTGTACACCGTGTCGGATCCCACTCTCGAGTTGTTCCAGCTCGAGGGCACCTGGGAGCCGGACAGCGGCAGCATGTCCGACTTCTATGGCAGCTTCAACGCCGACGTGGAGTTCATCACCGGCGATGACGGCAGCGATGTGTCCCACGTGGCGGCCACCGGCCGCATGGACGGCGACCCCAGCAAGGGCAAGGTGTCCTTCCTGGGCGGTCACGACTACGACCCCACCCCGCCCTATTCCAGCAACGAACAGATCAACGGCGTGCGGGTGTTCCTCAACTCCTACTTCACCGCCGACTGCGCCAACCTGTCCATGGCCCCGGTGATCGTCCTGGATGGGACCCCGACGCCGGACGACACCGACATCACCCTGGTGCTGGACTGGGAAAACACCGGCTATGGCCGCGGTCGCAGCTCTGGGCTCACCCTCACGCTGCCCAGCGGGTTGTCCTACATCAGCGACGATGGCGGGGGCAGCTACAGCGCCTCCGACCACGAGGTCACCTGGGATCTGGGCACCATCAACGCTGGCGATATCGATGACGTGGAGCTCCTGCTCGAGGCCGGCGGCAGCGGCAGCTACGCCCTGGCGGCCGAGCTGGACTACTACGTCCAGGCCACCGGCTTCAGCGTGGACTGGGCGGGCGCGGTGGACGTGTTCAACGACAGCGACGACGACGGCCTCACCGACGAGGACGAGACCGACATCTACGGCACGGACCCCGACGATCCCGACACCGACGACGACGGGCTCACCGATGGCGAAGAGGTCTTGGACGTGGGTACGGATCCGCTGGACGACGACACCGATGACGACGGCCTGCTCGACGGCGAAGAGGTCCTGGACGAAGGCACCGACCCGCTGGACGACGACAGCGACGACGACGGCCTGCTCGACGGCGAAGAGGTCTTGGACGAGGGCACCGACCCCCTGGATGATGACACCGACGATGATGGGCTCACCGACGGCGAGGAAGTGGACACGTATGGCACCGACCCGCTGGATGCCGACACGGACGGCGACGCTCTCGAAGATGGTGTGGAGGTCCTGGACGAAGGCACCGACCCCTTGGACAACGACACTGACGACGATGGTATCGGCGATGGCTGGGAGGTGGATCACGCGGGCACCGACCCCTTGGACGACGACACGGACGATGACGGTCTCATCGATGGTGATGAGACCCACACCCACGGCACCGACCCGCTGGACGACGACACCGACGACGACGGGCTGCTCGATGGCGAGGAAGTAGACACCTACGGCACAGACCCGCTGGACGACGACACCGACGACGACGGCCTGCTCGATGGCGAAGAGGTCCTGACCGAGGGCACCGACCCGCTGGACGATGACACCGACGACGACGGCCTGCTCGACGGCGAGGAGGTCGACACCTACGGTACCGATCCGTTGGATGACGACACCGACGACGATGGTCTCAGCGACGGCGAAGAGGTCGACACCTACGGTACCGATCCCTTGGACGACGACACCGACGACGACGGCCTGCTCGACGGTGAAGAGGTCGACACCTACGGCACCGACCCGCTGGACGACGACACCGACGACGACGGCCTGCTCGACGGTGAAGAGGTCGACACCTACGGCACCGATCCGCTTGACGACGACACCGACGACGACGGCCTGCTCGACGGTGAAGAGATCGACACCTACGGCACCGACCCGTTGGACGACGACACCGACGACGACGGCTTGCTCGATGGTGAGGAAGTGGACACGTACGGCACCGACCCGTTGGATGACGACAGCGACGACGATGGCCTGACCGACGGCGAAGAGGTCGATACCCACGGCACCGACCCGCTGGACGACGACACCGACGACGATGGCCTGACCGATGGCGAAGAGGTCGATACCCACGGTACCGACCCGCTGGACGACGACACCGACGACGACGGCCTGCTCGATGGCGAAGAGGTCGACACCCACAGCACCGACCCGCTGGACGACGACAGCGACGACGACGGCCTGCTCGATGGTGAAGAGGTCGATACCTACGGCACCGACCCGTTGGACGAAGACACGGACGACGATGGCTGCTCCGACGGCGACGAGGTGCTCACCCATGGCACCGATCCGCTGGATGACGACAGCGACGACGACGGCGTGCTGGACTGCGACGAGATCGACGCCGGCACCGACCCGCTGGACGACGACAGCGATGACGACGGCATCGACGACGGCGACGAGATCGACGCCGGCACCGACCCGCTGGACGACGATACCGACGATGACGGCATCGACGACGGCGACGAGATCGACGCCGGCACCGACCCGCTGGACGACGATACCGACGACGATGGCCTGAGCGACGATGACGAGGTGGATGCTGGCACCGACCCGCTGGACGACGACTCCGACGATGACGGCCTGATCGATGGCGACGAGATCGATGCTGGCACCGACCCGCTGGATGCCGACAGCGACGACGACGGGCTCACCGACGGTGAAGAGGTCCACGACTACGGCACCGACCCGCTGGACGACGATACCGACGATGGTGGCACCGGCGATGGCGTGGAGGTCCTGGTGGACGGCACCGACCCCCTGGACGGCTCCGACGATATCGTGGACGATCTGGACAGCGACGGCGATGGGCTCACCGACGGTGAAGAGGCCATCTATGGCACCGACCCCGACGACGCCGACAGCGACGACGACGGCCTGCTAGACGGCGAAGAGGTGAACGACTACGGCACCGACCCGCTGGACGAGGACACCGACGACGGTGGCACCGGCGATGGTGTCGAGGTGTTGGTGGACGGTACCGACCCCTTGGACGGCTCCGATGACATCGGGGACGATCTGGACAGCGACGGCGACGGGCTCACCGACAGCGAAGAAGAGATCTACGGCACCGACCCGCTGGACGAAGACAGCGACGACGACGGCCTGTGGGACGGTGAAGAGGTCTACGACTACGGCACCGACCCGCTGGACGACGACACCGACGACGACGGCCTGCTGGATGGCGAAGAGGTCCACGACCACGGCACCGACCCGCTGGACGACGACAGCGACGACGGCGGCGTGCCCGACGGCGACGAAGTGGATCGGGGCAGCGATCCCCTGGACGCCAGCGATGACTTCCCGGTCGACACCGGCGTCCCCGATGACACCGACACACCCGACGACACCAGCGTCCCCGATGACACCGACACACCCGATGACACGGACGACTCCGACGTGCCCGACGACACCGACGTACCCGACGACAGCGATGGCCAGAACCAGCTCGACGACACCGGGCTGGGAGGCGCGAAGTTCCAGGGTGGTGGCGGCTGTGGCTGCAGCGCGCCGGGTGGAAGCTCCGTGCCGTGGCTCATGCTGCCCTTCATGGCGGGGATGGCCGTCGTGAGGCGCCGCAGGGACTGACGGGGTTGTGGAGCGTCCATCGAGCACTCGGGTTGGCGGCCGAGGGGCTCATGGCCGCGCGGGTGGGTCTGGACCCCGAAGCAGGCCCTTGCTGCGTTGAGTCCCTCGGCGTTTCCTATTGGAACTGGCTGGTGTCGTGGGGATCGGCCCCGGTGTCGTAGTCCGGGTCCAGGGGGTTGGTCTCGTCGCGGGTGTGTACCGCAGAACTGGTCACCACGACCGTGACCGGACCGTCCACGGGATTCCCGCCCTGACAGCCCGCAGCTTCGGCCTTCAGCTGCAGGAACTTGGCGTGCGCGATGGTCACCTTGCGGAGCTCGTGTTGGGCCAGGTCGGTCGCACCGGTGGACAGGGCGTGCCTCAGGCTCTCCCCCGACGTCTCTGTGACCGCGAACAGGGAGCGCATCGTGATGAGGCGCGACGAGATGCACTGCACGATCGCCATGTTCCCGGCGCCCTCGGCCGCCTCGAGGGTCTGGGCGACCTCGGTGACCCCAGCCTGCATCATCGCCAGGGTGCCGTCGGTGAAGTGGAGCATCTCCTCGGGGCGGAGCTGGGCATTCTGCTCGATCTGGCCTGTCACCATGGGCTGCTGACCGCTGGCGACGGGGGGGAGCAGGATCGTGCAGAGGCACAGGACGATGGCGAGAGGACGGACCATGGCGCGGACCTCCTGAGTGAGGATCGGGGGCGTGGGTGTGATGTCTGTTGTGATCGGACCCGGAGCCCGGAACCTGGGGTCGTATGAGGATCATCGACATCGCAGGCGTTCAGGGGGGTAGTGGATGGGACGGCGTCCAGGGATCCATCTGGGGTGTTGCTGTGGCTTCGGGGCCTCCTTCGGTGATGGCTGCACCCAATGCCTCGTCTACCAGAGCCTCGCTCAGCAATACGTAGGTGACGATGGAAAGTCATGGGCCGTCTGCGACTTCGTAACGTCTGACGAATTTGGCCTGGGAGTATCACTGGATCCGCAAGCTGTGGAAGACCAACAGCTCATTCCATGCATTCGAGTGCAGCTACAGCGACTTATGCGGCAAGGTCCTCTCGACTTCGCTCTTGGACAACGACAAAAGTCACGACCTCGTGAAACCGGCCTTCGAGCGCCGAGATGGGCGCCTGTTTCTGACAGGCGCGACTCCGGTGGGCGCCACCCCCTCAAGCTGGTCGGCGGGTGCTCGGGGGGCCGTCCTTTGCGCTCTGCACCTTAGTTTTTCGTCGACACGCCGGCGCGTCGGATTTTGGTTATCGACGAGACATGCAGAACGACACCACATCCATTGAAGCTTCTGGTGCATTCGTCACCCCCATGTTGTTGAAGCCCCATCAAGATGGCGTTTTGGATGGGCTGACATTTTCGGTGAAGGACAACATCGACATTGCAGGGCACAGGACGTCATTTGGCAGCCTGGCATGGCGTTCGAGCCACCCCATCGCCCGGAAGAACGCCCTCTGCGTGGACCAACTTCTGGCAGCCGGCGCCACCTGCGTCGGTAAGGTTGTAGCGGACGAGTTCACCTACAGCCTCGAAGGTGAGAGTCCTTTCTGGGGGACGCCCCTGAACGCGCGGGCCCCTGACAGATTGCCGGGTGGCTCTTCCAGCGGCTCTGCCTCATCTGTCTCGTGTGGTCTCGCTGATTTCTCTCTGGGTACGGATTCAGGTGGCTCGGTTCGGGTCCCTGCGAGCTTCACTGGGGTTTGGGGCATGCGTCCGTCTCTTCATCGTATATCCGAAGCCGGTGTACTGCCCTTTATGCCCAGCGTCAGCACTGTCGCGGCCCTCGCCACCGACCTCCGCATTCTGGATCGAGCGATGCGTGTCTTGCTTAGGAGTGGCGACGAAACCATGCGTCCGCTGCGTCGAGTCCTGATGCTCGAAGATGCGTTGGAGCTGGCTGACGCAGATGTGCAAGAGGCGGCAGCCCTGTTCGTAGATGGCCTCTCGATGCCTCCGAGCGTCAGCATCGAGAGGGTGCGATTCTCGGATATCGTCGGCCTCGACATGGAGCTTCGAGCTTGTAACGAGGACGCACTGCGGGACTTGCAGACCGCGGAGTTCGAGAACACGGTCGGAGAGTGGGTTGAGTCACATGAGCCTGAGCTCGGGCCTGCATTCCGTATGGCGTACGGAAATGTCCAGAGCTTCGACCGCATCGCGGCACTCGCATCGATCGAACGCTGCGAGACGCTCTTTCGACGAATTAAGAGTTTCCTGCGGCCTGGCACCGTCGTCTGTTTCCCCACGACTCCCACCATCGCCCCGTTGAAGGGCTCCTTGAACACTCTCCAGGTCGTCAGGGAATTCTACGACCGAACCATGGCGATCGCGGCGTTTTCAGGTGTCGGTCGCCTACCCGAGATTTCCGCGCCGGTTCTCTCGGTTGGTGGGTGTCCCGTCGGGCTGTCCATCGTTGCCGGCCACTATCAGGATGAAGCTCTCTTGGATGTCGCTGTAGACCTCTTTGCTGCTGCGTTGCAGGCATGACCGTCTCTTCGTGGGGTGTGTGTCCACGCGAGCACGACCCCTTTTGGGGCTGACGCATCATGCCATCCACTCATCAGCCCTGCTCGAACACCACCCCGGTGCCCCCCGGGGGGTAGCGGAAGCGGATGGCCCGGACTTCGCAGACCTGGTCGCAGGCGCCGCACTCGAGGCAGCGCTGACGGTAGTCGGGAGCCAGCACGGCGCGGTCCGTGGCGTCGTCCAAGGACCAGATGCGGGCGACGCAGGCTCTGACACATGCCCCACAGCCCACGCAGAGATCCACGTTCAGGGCGATGAAGTCTTCGTCGCTGGGGACCCAGCGGTTCAGCGTGCTGAGATCGAGCTTCATGGTCTCCCCTTCGCCGCGCGCCGCAGCCTCAGCGCGATACCCGCCATGCGCATCATGCTTCGCCAGCTGGTGAGTTCGCGGATCTCGTCGCCGTACACTGCCCCCAGCAGGGGCACCACTTCTTCTTCGAAGAAGGGCAGCGCGTCGGGGGCGTAGCCGCGGAGCTGGTGAGCCACTTGTTGCATTCGGACGGCGTGGGGCTCGGACCAGTCGAAGATGCCACCCAACAGCTCGCTCACCATGGGGATGAACCAGCTCATGTTGCGCTCTGGGCTGAAGGGCAGGGCCCGCCAGATGCGAGCCAGCTCTACGCCGGCCTCGAACTCCACCCCGGTCGAGGACGCTCGCCAGCGACGCTCGTACTCCGCCAGGAAAGCCTGGCTGGTGTCACCCGCCTCGAGGGCTGCTGCGGCCACTTGAGCAGCGATGCGCCCGGTCTCCATGGCCTGGAACACACCCTCGGCCTCGAGGGGGCAGGGGAAGCCGCCGGCATCGCCGACCAACATCACGCCTTGACCATAGGTGCGCCCGGGGTCGGTGAGCCAGGGTAGCAGGTGTACCTGCAGCTCCCGGGGCTCGGCCCGCAGCACCCGAATCAGGCGCTGGAAGTCGGGCAGGTCAACCACCCGGCGCAGGGGAGCCATGGCGTCCACTTCCCAGGTGTCCAGCCAGTTGCCCAGCCCGATGTGGAAGCCGTCTCGGAAGAACACCTGGTAGGCCGCGGGGAAGTCCACCCCCCACCAGCAGGCCAGGCTCTCGTCTCCCAGAAATTCGTCGATGCGCCCGGGCTCTACCGCGAAGTCCAGCTGGGGCACCAGCACCACCTCGTCCCGCTTCCAGCGCTCGCGGATACCCGCTTCCCGGGCCACGGTGGACAGCACCCCGTCCGCGCCGATGACGATGGGGGCGCGATACACCGTGCCGTGCTTGTCCACCACGCCGGCCACGCGGCCGTCCTTGTGATGCAAGCCGGTGATCAGGGTGGAGCAGCGCAGTTCGGCCCCCGCAGTGGTGGCCAGGCTTGCCAGCCAGGGGTCGAAGTCGCTGCGGTAGGCGTTCATGGTGATGAAGCGCGTAGCCGGGGAGTAGCCCACCGAGGCGGTGGGTCGGGTCATCATGCGGGCTGCCACCTGGCCCGTTGCGTCCACCAGGTGGTGGCGGATGGCGTTGCCCTCGCGCATGGACGGGCAGACGTCCGGGGTGAGCTTCGCCATGAAGTCGAACTCCCGCCACATGCGGGGCCCCAGGCCGCAACCCGAGGCGTTCTTTTCCCCCGGCTTGGCGCCGCGCTCGAAGAACAGGGTTCGCAGGCCCGCCTGGGCGGCCGTGAGGGCGGTGACCGAGCCGCCGGGGCCGGCGCCGACGACGATGAGATCGTAGCTGGGCATGGGGGGGTATCTCTCCTGCCTACAAGCTAGCGGGCTGGGCGAGTCTGCGCAGCGTGGAGGACTCATCCTGAAAGACGGGCTAGGCGGATCATGACCCTGCCCCGGTTGAACGGACACCTGGATACGAAAGACCCCAGGAGTCCCCATGCCGAAACGCTACTCCCCAGAGTTCAAAGCCGAAGCGGTGCGCCTCATCCAAGAAGAGAACCTGACCCAGGCCCAGGTGTCGCGGGACCTCGGCGTGTCCGAGGTGGCTCAGGTATGGCGGTCTGTGACATCACCGACACATCCAGTGTTCGGGGCATGGTGTCGAAGAAGGGCATGGTCTCTGTGTTCGAAGGGGTTCGGTCAGGGCGGAAGGGGCGGTCAGGCGGCTTGGTCGCTGCGGTTGGCGTTGTAGAACG
>Ga0307987_1000434_pt1 | contig 25092 bp, 18 predicted proteins | sample EllFjometagen181_FD_203157 | JGI IMG/M metagenome (GOLD analysis project Ga0307987, IMG submission 203157) | Marine microbial communities from Ellis Fjord, Antarctic Ocean - #181 | ecosystem: Environmental > Aquatic > Marine > Unclassified | place: Southern Ocean | collected 2014-10-08 | reverse complement strand
GCATGAACACGCCTCGCTCCACCCGGGACACCAGCTGCTCCATGCTCTCGGTGCCAGGCTCGAGGTTGAGGTTGGCCATGCGGTCGATGGGCGGCCGGTTCCAGCTCTGGGCGCGGGCGTTGGCCACCCCGGGTAGGCCGGCTCGGGCCTGGCTGATGGTGCCCCCCAAGGGCCGCTCCAGCAGGCCGCGCCGGATGAGGTGCTGGCGCTGGGCGTCCGCACCCTCGTCGTCGCAGCCGTAACTGGCGAACTCGCGGGGAACGGTTGGATCGAAGGTGATGTTCAGCAGCTCGCTGCCATAGCGATAGCTCCCGAACATATCCGTAGTGACGAAGCTGGTGCCGGCGTAGTTGCGCTCGTCCCCCAGGATGCGGTCCAGCTCGAGAGGATGGCCGATGGACTCGTGGATCTGCAGCATCATCTGGCTGGGGGCCAGCAGCAGGTGCATGGTGTCCGAGGGGCAGTCCGGCGCGCTCAGCAGCTGCAGGGCTTCCACGGGGATGCGGTCCACCACGGCCCCGAAGTCCAGGGCATCGAGCAGCTCGAGGCCGCCCTGCTGGGACGCGCCCCGCCCGCCGCCCCAGGAGCGACGCTGGACCTCACCGCCATGGCTGGCCACCACCGAAGCGTCCGGCGACAACAGCTCGAGCTCCTGCTGAGCGAGGCCGCCATCGGCGGTTGCGAGGGTGGTGCGGTTGCGGGTGCTCCACAGCGACGCGGTCCAGTCCACGATGCGCTCGTCGGGGTGCAGGCGCTGGCTGGCGTCCTGCAGGATGTCCACCATATCCGCCAGGGAGCGGGTGCCGAAGGAGCGCTCCACCGGCGACGACCAGCGGCTCGAGGGCTTGGGCATGGCGATGGCCGAGAAGTCCGTGACCGCGCGACCCGCGCTGTACGCCGCCCACGCCACGGCGCGGTCCGCCGCTCGGCGCAGGCCGGCTTCGCTCAGGTCGCTGGTGGCGCCGTAGCCCACACCGCCGGCATGGTGGACCGTGATCATGGCCCCCCGATCCACGGTGTGACGGACGGGCTGCAGGATGTCCCGGCGCACGGTGAGCAGATCGTGCTGCTCTTCCACCAAGCGTAGGCTGCAGTGATCCACCGCGGGGGCGATGCGGCGAAAGCGCTCCAACACGGCTTCGCTCATGGCTACCTCTCGGGATGTCGGTGCCCGCAGAGCGCGAGCGGAACGGGTTCCTAGCCGCTCAGCCCCAGAGCGGCCCGTGCTATGGTGGCAGCGCTCGGCCCAGGAGGCATCCCATGGCCAACCCAAAGGCGTACAACGCGCAGTTCATCAAGGTGGGGGACCACCAGCTCAGCGTCAAGCAGGCACTCGAGTGGATGGTGGAGCTCGGGGCCACCGATCTCTACCTGCGGGTGGGCGAGCGGGTGATCTTCAAGGTCGACGGCAAGGTCACGCGCTTCAAGACCGACATGGTCACCGACCAGCACCTCAAGCACCTCATGGCCTGCTTCTTCACCCAGAGCGACCTGGACCGCTTCCGCGTCCGCCGCGAAGTCGACCTGGTGCACGCCGAAGCGAACAGCCGCTACCGCGTGCATCTGGGCATGGGCAACCACGGGGTCTACGCCGTGATCCGGCGCATCGCTCAGGACATCCTTCCCCTCGAGAAGCTGGGCCTGCCCGCCAAGATGTTGCCCGCGCTGCAGCGGCTGCGCTCGGGCCTGGTGCTGGTCTCGGGCGCTACAGGCCAGGGCAAGACGGTCACCGCGGTGGCCCTGCTCGACTACATCGCCCGCACCCGCGCCGCGACCATGCTGACCCTCGAAGATCCCATCGAGTACATCTTCCACGACCACAAGAGCCTGTTCATCCAGCGCGAGGTCGGGATGCATGTGGACAGCTTCGCCGACGGCGTGCGCGCGGCCTTGCGAGAAAACCTCGACGTCATCTACGTCGGCGAGATGCGAGACCCCGACACCATCGAGCAGGTGCTCAAGGCTGCCGAGTCGGGCCACCTGGTCATCTCCACCCTGCACGCCGAAGACACCGTCGGCTCCTTGGCCCGCATCGTGGGCTCGGTCACCTCCGACCACCAGAGCCGCATCCGCTACACCTTGAGCGCCGGGCTGGCCTGTTGCATCACCCAGCGCCTGCTGCCCGCTGTCAACGGCGGCCGGGTGCTGGGTGCGGAGATCATTTTCCCCACCACCGCCATCCGCACCGTGGTGCGGTCGGGCGAGCTCAACAAGCTCTCCATCTACCTGGGGAAGTCGGGGTCCGGGCTCACCTATCGCGAGCACCTGCACGAGCTGTACGCCCAGCGCCTGATCTCCACACAGACCCGCGACGACGAGTTGATGACCATCCAGACCCGCCAGGGAGGATGAGCCACTCAGGCTTCGGTTACCGACCCTCCAATCCGGTGGTAACATAGGCCATTGGAGGAGATTGTGGCCGACGCCATCAACGTCATGATCGCGCTGCAGACCCCCGACGGGCTGGCCTTCGGCTACGTGATGGATGCCTCCGCACGCCATGTCAGCTTCACGGTGAACAGCAACCTGCAGCCGGGGTTGTGCATCGCCTGGCGTATGGAGCTTCAAGGCTACGCCGAGACCATCATGGGGCGCCTCACAGTGACCCAAGCCTATCCAGCTCGCAACTCCTCAGAATGGCCACGCTACGACGCCTCGATCGACGAGATCCCCGAAGAGGACGGCGTGTTGCTCAGCGTGTGGATGGAAGACCAGAGCAAGGGCGGCTCTTCTAGGCGCATCGAGAAAGACCCGGGGCGTTTCATCAAGGACATGTTCGCCGATAGCCTGCGCGGCGCGTCGTCGGCCCAGACCAAGCTGGTCATCGAGCGCATGAACGAACGCACGGCCCGCCGCGCGGAGATGTTCAAGAAGAAGAAGCGCGGCGTGGGGGGCGACTTCGGACTGTCCATGGAGTCCACCATCGGCCCGGGCAGCTCGGTCTCGAGCACCCAGGTGCGCACCCGCATCTCCCAGGCCCTGGGCGGATTCTCCCGCCGGCAGCTCGAAGAACCCGAGCTGAAGCCAGCACCGCAGACGCCACCCACCCCGGCCCCGCCGGACACCACCACAGCCACAGCCACAGCCACAGCCGCAGCCACAGCCACAGCCACAGCCACAGCCACAGCCACAGCCACAGCCACAGAGTGGGCCGAAGCTGTGACAAGTACAGATCCGTCGGCGGACCGCCCGGACGTCGAGCGCCTGCACCCCACCGCCAAGGCCACCATCGGTCAGGCCCCAGCCCCCGCCTCACGCACCACCGAAGAGATCATCGCCGCGGCGCTGGAATCGGCGGGCCTGCCCCCGAACCCCACCCCGGTGGAACAACCCACCGCAGCGCCCAAGCCTATCGTCGCCCCCCCACCCGCCGCACCCATGCGGCCTCGCCCCAGACAGCCGGAGCCCATGGGCGGCCTCAGCTACGACGACAGCCACCAGCCAGCGCTGCTCGAGCTGCGCTACCCCCAGGCTGGAGACTTCGGCGAGGACTACCGACGACACCTCAGGAACCGCGGCTTGTTCCTGACAGGCCACAAGATCGGAGCCCGGGGCGACGTGATCCGCGTGTACATCGTGACTCCGGACCAGGTCTTCGACTGCACGGCCGAAGTGGTCGCGGTCATGGCCTCGGGAACCGGCCTGATGCTGAACCTGGACCGAACACAGCTCACGGCCATGGCTGCCGCGGCGCGCTGATCAGCGGGACGGGGCGCTACCTAAAGCTGCTCTCACGACCGTCGATGCGGACCGCTGCCACGTCGGGGCCGGGGGCCGGGAAGCTGATCTGGCCGCCGGGCAGACCGGCGAACGGGGCGAAGAAGGCGTCGATCTTGCGGATGGCCAGCCCGTTGTCGTCCAATAGTTCGACGGACTTGGTGAGGCCGCCCGGGGGAATCCGCAGGTCGCGATCGGGGCCCCACACCACGCGGCCATCGTCCAGCTGGGACAAGCCCCAGTAGGTGATCTCGGGGCCCAAGCCCGCGTAGTAGGCGTTGCTGACCGCGCTGATGCGGGTGTGCAGCTTGGCGAACTGGTGGTCGCTGGTGAAGGTGGGCGAGCAGTAGGTCATGAAGTCCCAGGTGCTGTCTGGGTCCACCAGGGAGTCGGTGCGCCAGTCGTAGCCGCGGTTGCCGAGCACGCCGCCATCGTGGGGGTATTCGCTGTCGCCGCCGCCGGAACCGCAGCCGCCATCGACGTGGTCGCGACCGTGGGCGTGACCGACCTCGTGGATCATGGTCTCGGCGGAGGTGCCGCCGCCGTAGCCCACGCCGATGCTGGCCCGGGACCAGATGTCGGTGGCCGAGCCCACCAGGTTGGACAGGCCGGTGACGCAGCCCCCAGCACAGAAGGTGTTGAAGTCGGCCGCGGGCGTGAACAGGCCGTAGACGTACATGTCGTCTTCGGCACCCACTTCGTTGCGGGCCGAGCCCAACGCGGACAGCAGCTCGGACCAGCCAGAGCCACTGGCGGAGATGGTGGAGGACCAGGCGTACTCGTTGCCCACCACCATCTCCACCTCGGCGGTGGGGTAGTGGGCGTACATGTAGTCGCGGTACAGCTCGACCGTCGCCTCGCTGACGTCGGGCAAGCGACCCGAGCTGTCGGCATCGTAGCGCACGGGCACCAGCATGACGCGCACCATGCCGGCGCCTTCGGTGATGGTGAGCGCCTGGCCGTAGCCATCGGGCCAGGAGGCTACGCCGGTGGTCTCGCTGCCAGCCTTCTGGGTGGTCTCCACCAGGCTGACCATCCAGGACAGCCCCGGCACCATCACATCGCCGGGAACGACGAAGTTGAAGGTGGAGCCGTAGTCGCTCTCGCTCGAGGCGCCATTGACCGAAGCGTCGACCTGGAAGGCCGCGAAGGCCACGTTGTCCCGGTAGAGGTACAGCCGACCGGTGAGCTCACGAGGGGTGAAGTCTTCGTGGGGAGCGACGAAGGCCCTGAACATGGCGTAGCGGCCAGCCACAATGGGGATCTCGGGCTCGCCCGCCGACACCAGGCTGGTCATGAGGGGAACCTCACTGGCCTGGTACAGGTAGACGTCACTCAGATCGATGCCCGTGGCTTCGGGACGATCGTCGTTCATGATGACCACGAGGTCGCACAGGGGCTCACCCTCGTCGCAGGTGAAGTCGACCTGGGCGGGGGCGCAGCCGATGAGCGCTGCAGCCAGTAGCGATGTGAGGACGACCTTCATGCCTGCCTCCACGGCTCGAACAGGGCCTGGGGTCCGCCGTTTTAGATACCCAGGTCTCGCACCACCCGCAGGCGATGGGGGGTGGTATGGCCAAGGCTTGACAGAATCACCCGGGGGTCGATCCCCGTGGGCTCGGGTCCCCAGCCCTGGGCGCATCCAAGCGAGGGGGAGCCCATGGGTAGCGGCCGCCGGCTACTGCACGCCGAAGAACGGTGAGGCCCAGAGCCGGTGCTCCTGATCCTGCATGGTCGCGCGAACCCGGACGTAGCGCACGTCGCCCACTCCCAGGTCCAGGGGTTCGTACAGGCTGGCCTCCGTCCCCTCGAGGTGCAGCTCGTTGTAGGGGTCCACCACCTCGATGCGCCAGCTCTCCACGGCCGCGTCCTCGATCTCCACGAGCAGATCCAGAGGGGAGGCGGCCGCAGGCACGTCGTCGCCAGGCAGGTAGACCACACCATCCTGGCCCACCGCGGCGACGCGCACGGCGTCGAAGAGCCAGGACGCCGCCAGGGTGCGTCGCTGCTCGAGGGCGTCCACGATCTCCACACGTCCGGGAACCGACGACGCGGCCAGGGCGCCTGTGACCCCACCCGAGGCCGTCTGCTCCTGGAAGATGACCTCACCGTCGGCATCGACCATAATGACGACGCTGGGCCCGTCCTCGACGGATCCTGGGCGACCGTCGTGGCTGTCGGTGCCCCCGAGGAAGCCCAGGGCGTAGCCCAGCTGCAGCGCCGCCTGCACCGTACTCGAGGGCTCGTGGAAGATCTCCTCGACGCTCCAGTTGCAGCCGCTGGCGCTCAGGTCGTGGCACTCGGACGACCCGTGCTCGGAGTAGATCTCCACCAGCACATCCCCCAGATCACGGTTGGTGGGGTGCTCCCAGTTCACCGGGCGGGGCACGGCGGCGCCCGGGTGGTGGAACCAGGACAGGTAGCGCACGGGTTCGCAGCCCTGAGCCACAACCGCCAGGTGGGCCAGGAAGACATCGGGCTGGTCCAAGAGCAGGTCGCGCTCGAGGTAGTCCTCGAACCCGAGCTGGGACTTGGCAGACTCGAACTCCCCGGCGCCCGCCCAGAACTCCCCGCAGGGCTCGAGCCCGTCGAAGATCACCGTGCGGTGCCCACCTCCCACGGCTCTATGCCCCGTGGCTTCGTCGACCAGGCTGTACACCCCGGTCCACTCGAAGCCCACGATGGGGATCACCGGGCCACCGTCCGCTGCCGCGGCCAGGCGGAGGGTCTCGCTGTGAATGTCCAGCTCGAAGCCCTGGTCCAGGCGCAGGTAGCTCTCGTGCTCGGCGTGGTCGGTCACCGCCAAAAAATCGAGCCCGGCCTCTTCAGCCGCCGCGAACATCTCGGCGCCTGGGCCATCGCCCCAGGGCAGGCAGCTGTCGTCGAAGTCCTCGCAGGCGTCGCCACTGAGGTTCGAGTGGGCATGGAGATCGCCCCACAGCAGGGTGCGGCCGGTCTCCACCTGCACGTCGTCGATACTCGCCAGACCCAGCCCCACCCCGTCCCTCACGACCTCGAGTCCGATGTCGAAGGCCGTGACGCTGGGTTCCTCCGCTTCGGCGTACCAGGCTGGCGCCAGATCGGCGGGGGCGTCGCCCTGCTCCCAAGTGCCCCACCAGGTGGGCTCGTCGCGCCAGCAGGGCAGCGTGTCTTCGCAGCTGGCCTCGAGCCAGGTCTCGGCATCACGCTGCACCACCAAGGCCACGGGAAGCCCGTATAGATCGGCGCCCGTCCAGGTGACGATGCGGGAGATCGCGTCCCCCCGCTGGGCCACCCGGGAACCGTCGGAGTTCAGGGAGAGCTCGAGCTGACCGGGGCTGATCTCGAGGCTCTCGTCGGCGCCCACCCAGCGATAGCTGTCGCCAGGTTCCAGGTCGAACCACAGGTCTCCGTGATCACCCAGAGACGTGGTGGACCCATCGGGCTCCACCCGCTGGATGCTCTCTCCCACAGCCAGATCCCGATCGGCCCAGATGACCACGAAGCCGTCGCCACCGAGGGCCTGCAGGCTGGGTGCATCACCAGCGGGGCCGCCACCCGAGTCGTCGGAGGGAGGGGTCCGGACGCAGGCCGACAGGCCCGCGAGGCAGGCGAATGCCACCAAGCCGGACATCGGGGGGTTCGCACATCGATCCACGGGGCTCTCCAGGCACCCATGATGACGGATGCTCGTGAGCACCACAAGTGCCCTGAGGCCACAGGGTTCACCACTTCACGCCGAAGAGCGGAATGCGGGCGCGGTCGCCAGGATGGTGACGCCGAGGACCTACCAGTAGCCTTCGCTGTGGGTCAGACGAATGGCCTTCACGCGCTCGGGGGTCATCGCCTCGGGAGGCGGCGCCGCCAAGCCGGTGCGCACCGTGCACAGCTGCTCGTACAGCTGGTCGCGTTGGGCGACCGGGTAGTCCAGGCCAGGCCGGGCCACGTTGAGCTGCATGGGATCGGCGACCACATCGTTGAGGTAGATCCGCCCGCGCCTGCCGGGGGCGAGCAGCAGCTGGTTCAAGCGGGGGTCCAAGGCCGAGCTGTTGTGGCGTGGGGCCCGGAAGTTGACGGTGAAGCGCCCCGAGCGCAGGGACACCATGTCCCCCAGCTCAGCATAGGCGTAGGGTTCGGGCTCGGGCCCCCCCAGCAGGCTGCGCCCGGCGATACCGGCGGGGGGCACCGCCCCCCCCAGCTCGAGCAGGGTGGGCAGCAGATCCACCAGCTCCACGATGGCCGTGACCCTCACCGCAGGGGGGAGATCCCCGAGCCCGAGGCGCCCGTCGGGATCGTCCACTGAGACCACCAGAGGGACGTGGGTGGTGCGGTCGAGCACCAGCGAGTTCGAGAAGAAGAAGTCCGGCGTGGAGAGGCGGCCCTCGATCTCCCCCAGGCTCATGCCGTTGGTGGACCCCACCACCGTGACCTGAGGACGCTCCGACGGCAGGCCGTCCAGCTGCTGAAGCAGCCCCTCGAGGGCCTGGCCCACCGCGGCGGCGTCGGCGTCATAGCGGGCCACGGCCTGCTGGTGCAGCCCCGCACACCGCCCTCGACCCTCGGCGTTGGCCCCGGTCCAGCCCTCGAGCCCCAGATCATCGAAGATGTCTGGTCGCTCGGTATACATCAGGTCCGACACCACCACCACGGCCAGGCGAGGGCCGTCGGCGTGGGCGCCCCACCAGTCCACCAGCGAGTCCTGAAGCGTGGGCCAGGGTGTCCGCACCCCTCCGGCAACCGACACCACCGCGAAGCTGTCGTCGAAGTGGGTGTCCAGCGCGTCGCCACCGAAGACCCGGGACCGAAACAGCGCCGTGTCGTAGCCGTACAGACCCAGAACCTCCGGCAGCGTAGGTACATCCGAAGGAATGCGGGAACACCAGGGGCGCTCCGTCTCGCCCTTCGCGCCCGTACGGATCAAGCCACACATGGGGATGGCCGAGGGGTAGCGGCCGGTGAGCAGGGAGCCCAGGCTGACCAGCTGCGAGGGGGAGGCCGTGTAGGCGTCATCGAAGCTCCAGGTCACCCGCGCCCCAAGGGGCGCCAACAGGGCAGACTCGGCTCCAAGCGTATCGCCGGGATCGGAGCGCAGGCCAGAGGCCAGCAGGATGAGCAGATCCGGCTGCACAGTCCCCGCGTCTCGAGCCTCCGAAGGGGCGATCTCGATGAACTCGACAGGCTCGACAGGCTCGACGTTGCAGCCAAAGGCGAACAGCGAGCCGACGGCCCAGCGGTGCAGGCCTGCGATTTCGAGCACGCCCATGGTGCTCCTGCCCGGCCGACTCACACGTCCACCCGTGCCAAGTACAGCACGTCCTCGCCGCGCTCGCCCGCAGCGTTCAGCCCGCCGGTGGGCTGCTCCCACCCCCCGTCGAAGCAGGCCTCGAAGGTTGCCTGGAAAGCGGGGTTGGCGCTGGGGCTCCACACCGCCAGCACGCCGCCGGGCCGCAGGGCGCGGCGACAGTCCTCGAGCCCCTCGGGCTGGTAGAGCCGGGCGTTGCCGGGGGCGGCCAGCCATCCGGGGCCGTTGTCCACGTCCAGCAGCATGAGATCGAAAAGATCGACGCTGCGGGCCAGCAGCGCGGCCATGTCGCCCACCACCACCCGCACCCTGGGGTCGTCCACGGCCTGGCCATTGGTGGCCGCGAAGTAGCGCCGGTTCCAGTCCACCACCTTGGCCCCCAGCTCCGCCACGGTCACCCCGGTAACGCCAGGCAGGTCCAGCGCCGCCCGCAAGGTGTGACCAGCGCCCAGGCCGCCCACCAGCACGTGTAGGTCCTCGCGAGGTTCGGCGCGGGCTTCCCACGCCAGCCGCGCCATGTGCAGCTCCCCTGCTGCCCCGTGGGTGGCCATCAGGAAGGCGTCGTCGATGCGCACCTCGAAGCCTGTCTCGCCGCCGGGGGCCGTGTAGCGGTGCAGCGAGAGCAGACCGAGGGGGGTGGACTCCCGGTCGATGAACTCGAAGCTCAGCTCGTCGGGCCTAGGCATGGAGGTCCAGGCGCACCAAGGTCTCGGCGCTGGGCGCACCGGTCTGAGGGTCGTAGCCCCGCTCGGCGTACCAGTCCGCCAAGCTGGCCTGGAACTCGACGCGATCCAACACCGCGCCCTCGCTCTTGCCCAGGGTCAGCGGCTCGGTGAAGAAGCGCTCGGGCAGGGTGTCGTCCGCGGGGGTGAAGCCCTCCCTGGCATTGAACATGCGCTCGAGGGCGAAGGTGCGCTCGCCCACAGCCATGACGCGTTCCTCGTCCCAGGGTTCGCCTGTGATGGCCTCGAGCAGCAGAGCGGTGTCCTCGCAGGACATGCCCGGCATGGGCCGCCCTGCGCTCACCGCGAACAAGCACACGCCGGTGCTGTCCATGGCCGCCACGAAGTCCTGGTGGTGTTTGTTGTCGCCGGAGAGGTGGCAGGCGCCACGGTTCGAGGTGGCGTAGCACAGGGCCCGTGCCGGGTTGGCCTGCACGTTGTGGGCCGCCAGCTCCATGCCCTTGACGTGAATGGCGAAGGGCGCGGTGTGATCGCCGATGTGCTTCGACACCGCGGCGACCCCCTGGCTGGCGATGGCGCCCACGCCCTCGCGGGCCGCGATCTTCTCGATCATGGCATGCACGGGCTCTACCGCACCCCACTTCAGGTCCAGCCCATCGAGAAAAGCCCGGTCCACGATGCCCTTCTCGTAGGCCTCCATCAGGAAGCCGATGACATTGCCGGTAGAGATGATGTCCAGGCCCAGATCGTCCCCGCGGGCGATGGCCTTCAACACCCCGCCCAGATCGTCGATCATCAGGTTCGAGCCGAACATAGTGCCGGTCTCGTACTCGGGGCCGTCGTGGACCACATGGGCGTAGGGGCCGTCCTTCACCACGCCGGACTTCTTGCACGACAGGCGGCAGCAGTAGCAGGCGGAGTTGCGCACCCAGATCTTGTCGCGGCTGGCCTTGTAGCCGATGGCGTCGATGTCCTCGAAGCTGCCCTCGCGGTAGTTGCGAACGGCCATCACCCCACGCTTGCTGGCCAGCTCGAGAAACATGGCGGTGCCGCCACGGCGCAGCACGCCACGGTACAGGGTGCCCACCATGCCTTCGAAGCGACGACGGGCCCGCTCGAGGCTGCGTAGGAAGGCGGCGTGGTCGCTCACCGTGGGCATCTGGGAGCCCCGCACGGCGATGGCCTTGAGCTTCTTGGCCCCCATCACGGCGCCCACCCCGCGTCCTGCGGCCCGGGCGGCGGTGTGCAGGATGCAGGCCCGACGGCAGAGCTTCTCGCCCGCGGGCCCGATGTAGACGGACCGGTAGCGACGGCTACCCAGGCGCTCCACCAAGGCCTCGTCCAGGCCCTCGGTACCCATGCCCCACAGCTCGCCCGCGGGCTCGAGGCGGACCTGGTCGTCATCGATGACCAGAACGACCGGCGTAGGGGACACACCCCGCACCACGATGCCGTCGTAGCCGGCGAAGCGGATCTCGGGCCCGAAGAAGCCCCCCATGTTGGAGTAGCTGACGGTGGAGGCGTAGGGAAAGCTGGGGTTCACAGGCGCCGTGGCGGGCGACTTGGTCACCACGCAGGTGCGCGATGCCGAGGGGACCGGGAAGCCCGACAGGGGCCCTGGCAGGAACATCAGGGGGTTTTCGGGGCCCAAGGGATCGACCCCGGGGGGCAGGTCCCACAGCAGCCGTGCACCCAGGCCCCGGCCGCCGAGGAAGGCCAGGGCGTCGTCACGGGGCACCGGGCGGGTGCCGATGGTTCCGGTGCTCAGGTCCACATCCAGCAGCACGCCGTGGAAGCCGGGGGTCGCACTCATGAGCCCACCTCCTGAGCGCCGAGGCTGTACCAGCGCTCCATCATTCTCTTTGCGATCTCGGCGGGAGGCTTGGCGTGGAGCTCCGAGTCCACCGCGCCCCGCATGATGCTCAGGGCATCGTAGGGGCAGGCCAGGGCGCAGCGGGGCTCACCGTCGCACAAGGTGCAGATGTGGGTGGGGCGGCCGGATGCCGGATCCGGCTCGATGACTCCACCCCGATCCGCGGCACAGGCCGCAGCGCAGGAGCGACAGCCGATGCAGCGCTCGGTGTCGTTGAGGATGGTGTGCAGGCGGGGACGCCGGTACAGGGCGCGGCGGCCGTGTTCGTCCTCGGGCACAGGACAGGCCGCGATGCAGGGCGCGTCGGAACAGAGCGCGCAGGTGACGGGCACATCCACCTCCGGGATGAAGCCGTACACGCGCATGTTGGACAGCCGCGGGTTGCCCAGGCCCCGCATCGTGCGTCCGTCGATGGTGGCGGGGTGATTGTAGGCGGCGCAGGCCGTCTCGCAGGTACGGCAGCCCGTGCAGCGCTCGAGGTCGGCCACCACCGCGAAGGCGTGCACGGTGCGAGCCTGGGCCCCGCGGGGTCGCCCTTGGGCCGCCCCAGAGAAGGAGAACGCCGCCAGCAGTGAGCCGTGGGCCAGCACCAGCCCGCCGGCGGAAGCCAGGCCCTTCAGCACATGACGGCGCCCCGGATCCTGGGGGCTCTGTGGGGGGATGGTGTTGGACATCAGGACCTCCATGGCGCGGGCGCTCCATCATAGGCCAACGGGACCGCGAGCTGGGCCCGGGCGGTGGGTCAGAGCCTGCACTACGCCTATGCGATGCAGGACAGTACCGACCGCACACTGCGTGTGGCTGACGCCAGCAGCGCCCTGCCGAGCCCAAGGCAGGTCATCGCCGCCTCCACCATGTCGCTGGACGACATGTAGCGGCGCGGTCCGCGCGAACGGCACAACACGTGCCGAAGCACCAGCGCAGCATTACGGCACCCCATGCGCCAAGGCACCGTTCAACGTCAGATCAGCGCCTCCACCCAGCAAGATCCCCAGCGCGAGCTCTCGCAAGCGCGGCTGGGACTGTACGGACGCATCGGTGCAGCCTTCTCGCTGGTCTACTTCGCGCTGGTCAACATCTTCCCGGCCGAACCCAAGGGCTGGCAGGACATCCTGTTCTGCGTCCCCAATGCCATCATCCTGGGTGTGGCGGCGGTCTTCGTGGCCACCTGGCTGCTCACGCGCAGCATGGTCCTCGAGGGCAGCTGGCTGCGGATCGTGGATGCCCTGGGGCTGGTGCTCATCGGGTTGTTCACCGCGTGCTACGGCTGGCTCACCCTGCAAGAGATGCAGTTCTCGTACAACGGCGTGCTGGCCATCACCAACGTGCTCTGCTTCCGCGCCGCCCTCATCCCCAGCTCGGCTCGTAGGACCCTCTCCCTGGGCCTCGCCGGGGTGGCACCCACCGTAGCCCTGGCCCTGACCCACACCCTGGCACCCGAGATCAGCGCCCTGGGTGGAGGGATGCTCGGCTATGTGCTCGCCTGGTGCTCTGTGGGCGTGGGCATCTCCACCGTGATCTCCGGCGTGATCTTCGGGCTCCAGCAGCGGGCGCGACGAGCCGAGCACCTGGGCCAGTACGAGCTGCTGGATCGCCTGGGCGCGGGCGCCATGGGTGAGGTCTACCGGGCCCGCCACGCCATGCTGCGGCGCCCCACCGCCATCAAGTTGCTCAAGCCCAAGATCGCCGGCAGCCTCAACATCGCCCGCTTCGAGCGCGAGGTGCAGCACACCGCGGCCCTGACCCACCCCAACACCATCGCCATCTACGACTACGGCCGCACACCCGACGGCCTGTTCTACTACGCGATGGAGTTTCTGGACGGCACCGACCTGCGCCAGTTGGTGGCCACCGAAGGCGCCCAGCCACCCCAGCGCGTCATCCACATCCTGCGGCAGATCTGCGGCTCCCTGACCGAAGCCCACGAGGCGGGCCTGGTGCACCGGGACATCAAGGCCGCCAACGTGTTCCTGTGTGAGCGTGGGGGCATCCCCGACGTGGTCAAGGTGCTGGACTTCGGCCTGGTGCTGCACACCGACGACCAGCAGGAGCAGCACCTGGCGGGCACCCCCACCTACATGGCCCCCGAGTGCATCCGCGACCCCGGCATCAGCTCCACCCTGGCCGACCTCTACGCTGTGGGCGTGCTGGCCTACGTGCTGCTCACCGGACGGGTGCCCATCGGAGGCGAGAGCGTCCCAGAGATTTTGGCCAACCACGAGGCCATCGAGCCCAGGCCCCCCTCCCATCACCTGCCCCTGGACCTGCCACCGGAGCTCGAGCGTATCGTGATGTCCTGCCTGGCCAAAGACCCGGGAGATCGACCGATCAGCGCCCGCGCCCTAGGCCTGGCCCTAGCGGGCTGCGCTGGCGACATCACCACCTCATCAGCCCCCGCAGCCCCCGCAGCACCCCAGGCACACGCCGCAGAGCCCAACCCCGGTGCAGCCATGGAGACCCTGCTGCCGGATGAGGCATAGGGGACCACGATGAGGCCCCTCCCGATCACGGTACTGCTACCCCTGCTGCTGCTGGCCGCCTGCGACGGCTGCACCGATGCGGACAGCGACCCGCGGGACACCCAAAGGCCCGTCGAGGGGGACACGGACAGCGACGCCGACAGCGACGCCGACAGCGACGCTGACGCCGACGCCGACGCCGACGCCGACGCCGACGCCGACGCCGACACCGATCCGGACCGCTGGGCTGCGGTGGTGCGTACCTCGAGCTCCGGCGTGCCCCACATCACCGCCGCCCTCGAGGATGCGGGCTGGGTGGTGCATGTGCTCGAGGCCGAGCAGCTCCACGATGAGCTGGACGAACGTTATCGCTTCATGGTCTACCCCGGGGGCTCGGACCCCATCTACGATCTGCTGTGGGACAGCAGCCTGGACGAGACCATCGAAGCGTGGGTGCGCGGAGGCGGCGGCTTCATCGGCATCTGCGGCGGCGCGCTGGTGGGTGGAACCACCATGGTCTACGACGACGGCCTGACCATCGGCACCGTGGGCCTGCTGGACGTCACCGCTCAGCAGCGCTCGGACTGGTACAGCCACTACGCGGGCAACAGCGAGCGCTTCGACTGGGAGGTGGTGCAGGGCCACCAGATCCTCCCCATGCTGGCCCAGGGCGACACCACCGAGATCACCTACGCCGGCGGGCCGACCTTCGAGACCCAAGACGAGAGCCTGGTGCTGCTGCGCTACACCCGAGACCTCGACCCTAGCTTGAGCGATGCCGAGGTCACGGGGCAGGCCGCCCTGCTGGCGGGCAGCCACCACCAGGGCCGTGTCATCCTGTCCTCCCCTCATCCCGAGTACTCCCGCCAAGACCTGCTCCAAGCCTGGGCGAGCTGGGTCGCGAGGTAGCCATGCGCAACTTCTCCTGGATCGTTCCGCTGGGTCTGGCTGGGGTCGCCAAGCCCGGCGGCTTCCAGCTGCTCGAGCTCGACCTCGAAGCGCTGCACGCCGAGGGCGTCCGCGTGCTGGTGAGCCTGACCGAGCAGCCCCTGTCCCCCACCGCCCTCGAGGCCCAGGGCCTGCAGCCCGTCCACATCCCGGTGGTGGACTACACCGCCCCCAGCCCCACGCAGCTGCTGGAGTTCATGGGGGTGGTGAAGGAAGCCTGGCGAGGGGGCCTCCCCGTGGCGGTGCACTGCCACGCCGGCCAAGGGCGCACCGGTACCGTGCTCGCCGCATGGCTCGTCTCCGCAGGCATGAACCCCCAGGCCGCCATCCGGGCCATCCGGGCCGCTCGACCCGGCTCCATCGAGACCCCCGAGCAGGAAGCCGCCATCGTCGCATTCGAGGCCGCCTGGGCAGCGCAGATCCCGTAGGCTGGCCTACCGTCGCCCCGCGCCGTCCCTGGACCACCGCGCGCTGGGGTCTATCCAGGCGTCGACACGACCTGGAGCACACCGTGGAACGTGGCCCCCCCGACCCTCCCCCCATCCCGTCCATCTTCGACGCCCTGCGCTGCACCTGCGGCAAAGCCGTGGGTGGCGTGTACTGCGACGGCACCCACCTTCGGCCCCCACCCCGGGGATTCGTCGACAAGCGCACCGACCCGAAGCACGACCCGAGCGGCTAAGGCTGGCGCCACCGGGCGCTTCGCGCCATGATCGGGGTGTGAAGAACATCCTGCCCATCGTCAGCCTGTTGCTGGTCGCCTGCCCGCCCATGGCACCGGACGACGACACCGGCCACGCCATGGACTGGGACGTGGACGGCTGGTTCGGCCGAGAAGACTGCGACAACCAGGACCCGGGGATCAACCCCTCCGCCGACGAGATCTGCGACGGCCTGGACAACGACTGCGACGGCGACATCGACGAGGGCTGGGAGGACAGCCGACCCTGGTACGCTGACGTGGACGCCGACGGCTACGGCGACCCTGGGGCCCGAACGAGAGGCTGCGAGCAACCCGATGGCTACGTCGCCGACCACGGCGACTGCGACGATGGCGATCCCGCCGTCCACCCCGACGCCCCGGACGACTGGTACGACGGTGTGGACAGCGACTGTGAGGGCAACGACGACCACGACGCCGACGACGACGGCTACAGCTGGGACGGATCCGGCGGTACGGACTGCGACGACGACGACCCCCTGGTTCACCCCGGCAGGCTGGACTGGTCGAACGAGATGGACGACGACTGCGATGGTGAGATCGACGCCACCGACCTGACCGAGCTGGAGGGCCTGGCCCTGGGGGGCTTCGACAACGGCCTGCTGGGATCGGCCCTGGCCACCATCCCCGACCAGAACGGAGACGGCCACCCCGACCTGCTGGTGGGTGAGCCTGGGGTGGGTGCAGCCTGGATCCTGGCGGGCCCCCTGACCGACACGGTTCAGCTGCCCAACGCCGCCATCGCCCGGCTGTGGGGCGCGGACAGCGGCGGTCAGGCCGGCGCCGCGGTGGCCCGCGCGGGGGACACCGATGGCGACGGGGTGGAAGAGCTGCTGGTTGGCGCCTGGCTCGCCGCCGGAGGTCGCGGGGCCGTCAGCCTGCTGCCCGGACCCATCGTCAGCGACCGCCAGCTGGCCGACGCGCCCTGGCGCATCGAGGGCGAGCTCCCCGACGACTGGCTGGGCTATGCCCTCGCCGGGGTGGGGGACACCGACGGCGACGGCTTCGACGACCTGCTGGTGGGCGCCCGGGGCTGGAGCGTCGAGGCCGAGGGCGCAGGCGCGGCGTGGCTGCTGCGGGGCAGCGCCCACGGACCCCAGACCCCGAGCGAGGGGGCGCGGGTGTTCGGTACCCGGGTGCGAGACTTCGCCGGCTGCGCGGTGGCGGGCCCCGGAGACTGCGACGGGGACGGACTGGACGATGTCCTGGTGGGCGCCCGCGGCGAGGACAGCGGAGGCATGGCAGCCCTGTTCCTCGACGCTCTCGACAGCCCCCAGGTACTGGACAGCGCCGAAGGACAGCTGCGGGGCGAGGACCCCTACGACTACGCTGGCTGGGCCCTCGCAGGGGTCGGCGACATCGACGATGACGGCTACGCTGACCTGCTCATCGGCGCCTACGGCCGCGACGACTGGGGAGGTTCCGAGGGCGAGACCTACCTGGTGCTGGGACGGGGCCGCGAAGACTGGATCACCATCACCAGCCTGGCCCACGCCGACGCCAGCTACACCGGTGAGCGGTCGGGGGACAGGTCGGGCTGGGCGGTAGCGGGTCCCGGTGACGTGGACGGCGACGGCCGTCCGGACCTGCTGGTGAGCGCCCCCGGCGGCGACCTGGGACAAGACGACAGCGGCACGGTCTACCTGCTGCTCGAGCCCGGCCGGGGCGGCCAGGAGCTACGGGACGCCGCCCTGCGCCTGCACGGAGGGGCCGGAGACGCCGCCGGCTCCGCCCTGTCCCCCACCGGGGACCACGACGGCGACACTCTGCCGGACCTCCTGCTGGGCCTGCCGGGCCAAGGGGACGACAACAGCGGCGCCATTCGGATGGTGGGGCTGTCGGCCTCAGGCGCGTGAGGGCTCCTCACGGCTATACTCCAGGTGAGGAGGGCCCCACGAGGCCATGAATCCCCGGCACACCACCGTCGCCCTGCTGCTGTGGGGCTGCAGCCCCCAACAAGGCCCGGGCTTCCGCTGGGGCGGCACCTCTGCGGTGGACACGGCTCGACCGACACCGGACAGCGGTGACGCCGACACGGACGCGGACAGCGACGCGGACAGCGACGCCGACGCCGACGCCGACGCCGACGCCGACGTTGACTACACCGGCCCTTCCTACGCCTGTGTGCGTTCCATCCACCCGGATTTCGGCTCGTCCCAGGACCGCACGGAGCCCCAGGGCCAGAGCGACGACCCGTCCGCCAGCGAGGTCCACGGCCTCGAGCCCGAGCCCGAGCCCGAGCCCGAGGCCCACAGCCAGCAAGGCGACCACGAGTGCCGCCTGTGGGCCATGACCGCCCCGGACATCCCCGGCGCCGCCCTGCGGGCCCACCTGGTGGACCAGCCCGACTCCATCAAGAACCTGGGCCGCACCAACGACAACGGCTGGGGCCTGGCCTGGTGGAGCCAGGACCAGGGCGCGCCCACGGTGCGCCGGGGCGAAGCGCCCGCCGACGAGGACGCCTTCTTCGACGATGCGGTGGCCGAGATCATCGCGGATCGACCCACGGTGGCGGTGGCCCATGTGCGCGCCTGCTCGTCGGGGCTGTGCCACCTGCCAGACCCTCACCCCTTCCAGCTGGATCTACTGGGCCGCAGCTGGCTGCTGGGCCACAACGGGACCATCGACAAGGTGCTGCTGCTGTCCCTCATCGACCCCGCCTTCTTGGCCGCCCACCCACCCGACAACGGCGTAGACGCCGACGAGTGGATCGACAGCGAGCTGTATCTGCGGCTGCTCCTGCAGCACGTCGAAAGACTGGATGGTGACGTGGTCGCGGCCATCCAGGACGCCGTCCAAGCGCTGCACGACGGCGGCGGGCGGGTCAACGGGGCCAACTTCTTCCTCAGCGACGGCGAGACCCTGTGGGGCTACCGAGACGGGCAGTCCCTGTACTGGTTCCACGACACGATGGTGGCCCCCTGCTCAGCCATCGCCTCGGACTACCCCACCGACGACAAGGGTCGCTGGAACAAGCTGGACGACGGCCAGCTGGTGGTGATGCACCCGGACCGCGAGCCCGCTCTCATCCAGATCTGGCTCGAAGACGAACCCCAGGACGAAAACCCCGAGTTCTGAGGCTAGTCCGGCGCGGTGGAGCGCACGATCTCGTCCAGGGAGGTCATGCCTTCCTGCAGCTTGGTGATGGCCGACATGCGCAGGGTCTTCATGCCCTGGCGGATGGCCTCGCGCTTGAGCTCCATCGTGGAGGCGCCGTTGAGGATGAACTCGCGCACTTCCTCGGAGATCGACATGATCTCGTACACGGCGATGCGGCCCTTGTAGCCAGTGTTGGCACAGGTGCGGCAGCCCGCACCGCGCATCACGGTGAAGCCCTCGACGTCTTCTGGGGGCACGCCGATGTCCACCAGGGTCTGCGCGGGCAGCTCGACGGGCTCGCGGCACTCCTGGCAGAGCTTGCGCACCAGACGCTGGGCGCCGATGAGGTTGCAGGACGACGCCACCAGGAAGGGCTCGATGCCCATGTTGAGCAGGCGGCTGACGGAGCTGGGGGCATCGTTGGTGTGCAGCGTGGAGAGCACCAAGTGGCCGGTGAGCGCAGCCTTGACGGCGATCTCGGCGGTCTCGAAGTCGCGAATCTCACCGACCATGATGATGTCGGGGTCCTGCCGAAGGAAGGAGCGCAGGGCGGACGCGAAGTTGAGGCCGATGGCGTCGTTCATCTGCACCTGGTTGATGCCAAAGAGGTTGAACTCGATGGGGTCTTCGCAGGTGGAGACGTTGGTGGTGGTCTTGTTGAGCTCGGACAGCGCCGAGTACAGCGTGGTGGTCTTTCCAGAGCCGGTGGGGCCGGTGACCAGGATCATGCCGTAGGGCTTGTGCAGGGCTTCCTTGAAGTCCGCCAGGGCTTGCTCTTCGAAGCCCAGCTTGGTCATGTCCAGCTGGAGGTTGGACTTGTCCAGCAGTCGGAGGACGATCTTTTCGCCCCACATGGTGGGGAGGACCGACACGCGGAAGTCCATCTCTTTGCCGCGGCCCATCTTCATCTTGATGCGGCCGTCCTGAGGAAGGCGGCGCTCGGCGATGTCGAGGGCGGACATGATCTTGAGGCGGGAGGTGATGGCATGCCGCAACTTGAAGGGCGGCTTCATGACCTCGTAGAGCACACCGTCGATGCGGTAGCGGATGCGGAGCTGCTTCTCGTAGGGCTCGACGTGGATGTCCGATGCGTTCTTGCGGATGGCGTCGAGCAGGATCAGGTTGACCAGCTTGACGACCGGGGCGTCACCGGCGGACTTCTCGAGGTCGAGGACGTTGATGTCCTCTTCCATGTCCTCGGCGAACTCGAGGTCTTCCTCGTCCTCGACGAAGTCGATCATCACGTCGTCGAAGCTGACCGACGAGGTGTAGTACTTCTCGAGAGCGTCGGCGATGGCCGTCTCGGAAGCCACGACCACGTCGATGTTGTAGCTGGTGACGAACTTGAGGTCGTCGATGGCGTAGATGTTGGACGGGTCCGCCATCGCCACCATCAGGGTGTTGCCCGATCGGTTGATGGGGATGACCTGGTGGCGGTTGGCGACTTCCTTGGGGATCAGCTTGAGGACTTCGGGATCGATCTCGAAGTCCGCCAGGTTGATGCTGGGGACGCCGTACTGCTTGGCGAGGAACGAGGTGAGCGCGTTCTCGTCGAGGTAGCCCATCTTGGTGAGGGCATGACCCAGGCGACCGCCCTGGCCGCGCTGATCTTCCATGGCGCGGCGGAGCTGCATGGGGGTGATGAGCTTCTCGCGTACGAGCAGCTCACCGAGACGGGCGGAAGACTTGTCGGCCATGGACGACCTCGCGTGTTCGATAGACCAGCAAAAAAGGGTATGCGAAACGGCGCGCCAGGTCCACGTCGACCCTGCGATGGGTCAGCTGGCGCGATCCCAGATCAGCTCGTACCAGCCGTCGGCTTCGCAGTCGAGGACCAGCTCATCTTCGGACAGATCGCAGGTCATGCGGAAGTCCTTGCCGGCTTCGGGGCAGTCCTCGACGCACACCACGTCGATCCAGTAGAGCCCGCGTCCGCGGTCCTGAGTCACGTGATCCAGGATGGAGTGGTGGGCGACGCTGGCCTGGGTGTAGTGCATCAGGAGATCACCGCTGAGGTCTTCCTCGACGGTCATCTCGTTGGTCCAGTCGTCGCTGCCCGTGGGGCAGGTCCAGTCCCCCACCAGGGGATTGGGGCCTCCACAGGCCACGATGAGGACAAGGGGAGCGATGGCGCGGTGCATGATGAGCCTCCGATGACCCGCTCGTAACCGAAAGGCCGCAAGCGTCTGTACCGGAAACGAAGTGCAGCGATCAGTGGCGGCGCACCAGGCGACGATTTCGCCAGCTGGGGCCGCGCCCCGGGTAGTGGCGATGGAGGATCTCCCTCCACATGTCGTCGGTGCTGTCGCCCTTCAGCTCGTGGCAGCCCCAGCACACCAGGCGCAGGCCGTGCGAGCCGTTGACATGGTGCTCCACGACCCAACCCGCAGGCCGCGGCATGAGGTGCTGATCGCGGCGCAGGAGGCGCTCGCAGTGCCAACAGCGACCCGAGCCTCGCTCCCAGGCGAGGCGCGCATCATCGGTAACTCGAGGCAGGCTGTTCATGGGATTCGCTCGAATTCGGAACAACAGGGAGGCACACCTGTTGAGTGTGAAGACGCGCAGATCCTTATGTCAGGTATATGTAAAGTCCGTACAGCCTGCACGGCGAGCGCCCTCCCACCCTGAAGAAAACGCCCCCCCCGGGTCACCATGACCGGGGGGGGGGGGCCAAGGCTCCGGTGGAGCCTTGGCGGCCAGAGCAGCTGCGGGAACAGCGGTCGGCACGGAGCGGCGAGCGGAGGCCCGAGGTGGAGTCCGACCCCACCGAAGAAAGGCTAGCGGTTGGAGGCCACGTTCTGCACGCCAAGGTCGGCGGCCTTGCGCATGAGCTCCACCAACTCCATGTCGTCGGTGTTGCCGGGGCGGGCGGCCTGGGTGGCGAACTTGGCCAAGCGCTCGAGGGAGATCTCGGCGGCGTGGGGGCTGCCGCGCAGGATCTCCGCGAAGGTGGCGGCGGAGTAGGCGACGCGGGTGGCGCGGGAGGTCAGGTAGCTGGTCTCCTTCAATGCGCTGTGGGAGAAGCGGAAGGCCTTCTCGCTGGCGGCCTTGTCGGCGCCGGGGGCCTCGTAGCGCAGGCGCACGGTGGCCAGCTCGCGGGCGTAGCCGTCCCGCAGGATGACGTCGTACAGGGCGGTGACGTTGTGGCCGCTGCCCACTTCGCCGGCGTCCACCCGGTCGTTGCGGAAGTCCACATCGGCGATGTCGCGATTTTCGTAGCCGATGAGGCGGTAGGAGTAGACCGAGTCGGTGTTGAACTCCACCTGGATCTTCACGTCCCGGGCGATGGTCACCATGGTGCCGCCCAGGTCTTCGACGAAGACCCTCTGGGCCTGGTCGCGATCGTCGATGTAGTAGTTGTTGCCGTCGCCGTTGTTGGACAGCTGCTCCATGAGCGTGTCCTTGTAGTTGCCCATGCCGAAGCCGATGGTGCTCACGGTGATGCCGTTGTCGGCGTGGCCCTTGATGTTGCCCAGCATCTGCTCCCAGCTGGTGTTGCCCACGTTGGCGTCGCCGTCGCTCATGATGATGACGCGGTTCTCGTGACCGGTCTGGAAGGTCTCCGAGGCCATCTCGTAGGCGATGTCGATGCCCGAGGACATGGCGGTGGAGCCACCGGAGTTCAGGGCCTCGATGGCGTCGTGGATGGCGCGCTTGTTGGCGGCGGAGGTGGGCTCGAGCACCCGGGCCACGCGGCCGGCGTAGGTGCACAGGCCCACGGTGTCGTCCTCGCGCAGGCCGTCCACCAGCATGTGCATGGACTCCTTGGCCAGGGGCAGCTTGTCACCGCTGGACATGGAGCCGGAGACGTCAGCCAGGAAGGTCAGGTGGACCGCAGGGCGCTCGGCGCGGGTGAGCTCGTCACCCTGCACGCCGACCCGCAGCAGGTGGTGACCGGGACGGAAGGGATCGGGCATGGCTTCCATGTGCACGGCGAAGGGGCCGCTCGAGGGCTGGGCGTAGTCGTAGTCGAAGTAGTTGACGAACTCCTCCACCCGCACCGCGGCCTGGGGGGGCAGGCTGCTGCCCTCGATGTTGCGCCGGGCGATGGCATAGCTGGCGGTGTCCACGTCGATGGAGAAGGTGGACAGGGCATCCTGGGTCACGATGGTGAAGGGGTTGACCCCGTGGTCGGTGAAGGCGTCGGTGTTGGACTGCACCACGACCTCGGGCGCGGCCTGCACGGGCTCGTCCGACTCGGGCTCGGCCTCGCGCATGGGTTCCGCCGGAGGCGCGGGCGGGGCGTGGTAGGTGCCGCCACCGCTGGGAGTGTCCATCACGGCCATGGCGGCGTTGTCGGAACGCCGATCCTTCTTCCTGCTCGAGGTCCCGCTGACCGCAGCGGAGATGCGGCGGGGACCCGAGGACGCCTTGACCTCTCCCCGGGAGCGATCGCGGCTGCTCAGGGCGATGGTGCCTCCCATCTCCGCGTCGGCGAGATCGTAGGAGACGGACTCTTCGAGCGGCGCCGCCTCGACGGGGGTGGCGGTGACCGGCATGGCCGCGGGCTGCGCTACCTGGGCCACGTCGGGGGAGGGCGCCGGGTCCTGGGCCTCGGGGATGATTGCGACGGAGCCATCGTCTTCACCCTCGTAGTCGTAGCCGAAGTCCACGAGCTCTTCGGGCTCCATGGCCTTCTGGGAGCAGGCGGCGATGGTGAGGGACGTAGCGGCGAGGAAGAGGAAGGCAGCGTGGCGGGACATGGTGTGTTCTCCGTGCGAGGTTTCGAGCCGGGAACGCAGGGGCGAACCCGGGCCTTACACCCGAGGGGAGAACTTCTCGAGCCGAGACCCGCGAGAGTCTCGCCTAGTCGCGCGACCGCAGCAGCTGTGCCGCCGTGCGACGCAGCAGGGAACGCTCAGCGTCGTTGAGCTTCAACAGCAAGCCGGTGCCCGAGGGCAGACAGGCGCCCACGCTGGCGTCGCACAGGATGACCTGGTCGTTGGGCAGCACCAGGCGGGCCCGCACACGGCACTGCAGCGCCATGTCGAGATCTTCGTGGCGCACGAACAGGACGTCGCGATCGAGGTGGTCCCGGTACATGGCCAGGTAGCGACGAGGATCGGCGAAGCGCACCTCGACCCGCGCGGGGTCGGTGTCCCGGCGCACCCGGATGTCCACGCGCTTACGCTTTTGGCGGTCCGAGCGCCCGGCAGATGAGAAGCCCGACGGCGTGATGCTGGGTTCGTCGCTGCGGGGCGGCCTGCTGCGGGGCGGCACACTGTGGGGGGGGAGGCTGCGGGGTGGGAGCTCACCGAGAATGGGCTCGACGTCCATGGGTCTGCGGCCACCGCCCACGGAGTCGGGGTCCACCGCCTCGGGGCCCGAGCTTCGCACCGCGAAACCGCGGAGAGTCTGTCGCAGCGCCTGACGACCCACGCCATCGCGCGTGGCCGAGACCGATGAGTCCATGATGCTCGAGACCACCGAGTTGCTGGAACGCCGGGCCCGACGCTGCTCGAGCTGCGCCAGCCGGCGCTCGCCTTCGGCCCGGCGCTGGGGGGTTCGGGAGATAGTGGAGCTGATGGACGATGCGTGATCCCGTTGGGGCTGCAACGAGGACCCACCACCATGGGCCAGATCGTAGAGCCACTCGCGGTACACGGCTTCCATGCCCTGGGCCACCGCCAGCACCTTCAGCGCATAGCTCGAGGGGCCGTGGGGGATCTCATGGGGCACCACACGCACGACCTGGGCGTCGCCCTGCACGCTGGTGCCGCGACCCTCGAGGGCAAACTGGAACTCGAGCATCTGGCCACGCTCGTAGTCAGCGTCGCTCTCCACCTGCAGGTAGCGGTCGGAGACCTTGGACAGGGTGCCGAACACGACGCCGTTATCGTCTCGCAGCCCGACGGTCATCTTGACTCGGATAGCCATTGTTTCCCCAAAACTCAGGAGAGTCGAGGCGGAACTATGGGCGGATACACCCCGCGTCAAGCGGTAAATGCGAACGCCTGATCATGGCTCCCGCGGCACGTGTTCCTCGCGCTGGTAGTCCCCCGCTGCCACGCTCGAGACCACCCGATGAGCCAACCCAGCCACCGCTGTCAGCAGCTCCGTATCCAGTGTCTCGGGGGTGTCCCCCGGCTTGTGCAGGTGGGTGTAGGCGTCCTCGGTGGCGAAGTACAGGGTGGGCAAGCCGGCATCGAACCAGGGCTGGGCGTCCGCTCCACCGCCGTACCAAGTGCTCTCCACGGTGATGCCCTCGCGGTCCAGACCCCGGGCCAAGCCCCACAGCTGGGGTGAAGCCTCGCCGCCCCCCAGCTTCAGCATGCCGCTACCGTGCCCGATGCAGTCCAAGTTGAGCACCG
>Ga0307987_1000433_pt1 | contig 25108 bp, 12 predicted proteins | sample EllFjometagen181_FD_203157 | JGI IMG/M metagenome (GOLD analysis project Ga0307987, IMG submission 203157) | Marine microbial communities from Ellis Fjord, Antarctic Ocean - #181 | ecosystem: Environmental > Aquatic > Marine > Unclassified | place: Southern Ocean | collected 2014-10-08 | reverse complement strand
AAAGATGGAATTAGGCATCATCCAGAGATTGGTGGTTGGGAAGGTTTTGGAGACTGGCTTGCCCTTGATGGCAGCGGGAAAACTGATGGCGGAACTCCTAAAGATTTAATTGGAACGGCATTTTATGCAAATAATGCAGATTTGCTTGCTCGTATTGCATCAATTCTTGGTAAGGATCAAGATGCTACCAAATATAGGAAGTTACACTCTGAAATAGTATCAGCTTTTCAAAGTCGTTATATTAGTCCTGATGGATTGCTGGCTTCTGGAACACAGACATCATATGTTCTTGCATTACACTTTGGACTTGTTCCAGAGAATGCTAAAGAAGAGGCTGCCAAAATGCTGGTTCGTAATATTCGTGACAATGGAATGCATTTGGCGACTGGATTTGTTGGAACACCATATCTTCTTGATGTTCTCGAACAAAGTGGTCACATTGATGTTGCATATGAACTTCTTGAGCAGGAAACATTTCCATCATGGCTGTTTCCTGTTAAAAATGGAGCAACCACAATCTGGGAACGTTGGGATGGCTGGACACCTGATAAAGGGTTTCAGACTCCAGGAATGAACTCATTTAATCACTATGCTTATGGTTGTGTGGGGGACTGGATGATTCGTTGTGTTGCCGGACTTGATCTGGATGCAGATAACCCCGGTTTTGAGCATATTATCTTTAATCCTCGTCCAGGTGGTACAATTACCTGGGCTGAAGCTCATTTGAATACAACCTATGGAGAGACAAAAATTCATTGGCAAATCAAGGATGATTCTTTGATAGTTAAGATGCTTGTCCCAGAAGGTTCAACTGCCACATTTATTCCTCCGAAAGGTTGGGATGGACACATAGAAGAGCTGACTTCAGGAAAGCATCAATTATTGCTGAAGCATTAAAAGAAGGATTCTGTGCCGGTTTTTGTGGGTGTAACAAAAAAACTTTAAATTTGATCCCGCGCCCACGGGACGCGGCTACAGTTGGAAACCTTGCATAAAAGCACTTGATTTGTGGATAATAGTTGTAGCCGAGTCGCGACCGCTCGGAGACAAACAACGTTTGTCTAAGTCTTATGATAGGGCATCCTCCTGAATTCAATTTGCAAGTGCAACAACCATTTCCTCATCATTAACTTCTTTTTGTTTCTCCGCTACAAGATCGGTAGTTCCATGCAAGACAGTCAATATGAACTTTGTTAAGTGCTTTTACCATTCCTTTTACGTAGGAGCGATGGCTGTTTCCCTCTAAGCCGTGGGAAATAATTGCTAACGTTTTTTCACCAGAAGCAGACCAGTTGATATCCAAAAAATCATTATCAGGTGTTTCTATGCGCTCTCGCCGCATGTTAATAAGTCTACATTCTTGAGCTGAGAAGGGCTCTCATATAGACTTACTAACAATTGGCGAGTATCATACAAGGGCTTCCTGTTTAATTTGAGTTCTCCTACAATATTGTTCTGCTACAGGTGTCTATGAGTTTCCATTTCAGAAACGCCATTCAAACCTCATGCTAACCAATTCTTCACGGCCTTTTCCGGCAGGAGCCGTGCTAGTATTCACATCTTCCGTAGAGGCCATCATATAGAAGTGGATTCCCCAATGTCTCTGTTCGAAATGCAAGCCTCCAATTACCCCTCCAACCAATGGTTCCTTATCAACGCTATGGCTATCGCAGAAGGTGTTGCCATCAAGAAAGATATTGCGTGCAAAGGCATTGCCTCGCAGAGCGAGGGAGACATAGAAAGAAGCCGATTCAGGATGTGGAGGTTTCAAGGTAGCTTTGTAGTTCATTCCCCACCCGATGGGGTCTGGAAGGGAGATAAACCCACCTGGCATATTGTGCCCTAGGCGCATTTCGAGGGTAGCTCCAGCCTGAGTGAACATATTGCCCAATCCAACATCGCCATTTATAGATGTATCGAATGAAATACCGGCAGGGTTGCCTGTTCGCCAAATTTTCTTCTTTCGCATATACGTGCAGTTAATCACCGGCTCATTGGAAAGTTGGTTGTCCCAGCCTTTAGGTTCAGTATTGTCAACCAAGTTATGCAATATTTTTTGGGTCTGTTCCGCCAGCGAGAATGGTCCCACCACGCCCACTATAATCTCGAAGCCTCGAAACTCTGCGTTGTTGAAGGCGTACCAGCTAGATTGCAGGGTAAGTGCGCCCGCATAGGGGACATCATCTTCGATGAGATCACTGCGAGAGAGATCATTCGGGGTCTGGATAACCTGACCAATGGCAATCCCCACTCGATAAACTAAGCCTTTTTTCGTTAACGTCGGGATGGACTGACCTATGCACTCCGCAAAGCTGGGGACACCTTGTAACTCATCCCATGATTTAGCGACTGCTGAATGCTTCTGCAAGGCCCAGCCACTGGATACCTTGTTGTCCTTTCCAAAGAGAACATCGTTGTCTAATTCGAGCCTCCAGGTTGCCGACTCGACAGATATGTCGTCCGGTTCAGTCTGCGCCAATGCTCCCCCCATGCCACAATACAGCAATAACGAGATGCCCAAGACTATTTGCATTTGAACGTTGATTTTTATTACTCTTTTTCGGTATGCCGATTTCATATTCATTATGAGATCCGTTCCATTTTGTGTGTCTAAAGTATTCTTCAAGTAACCACTTTTAATCACCAAATTGTTATATTTTTACTTTATAGTCTTTTAGTTCTATAACATTTTATCAGATTCATATTGAATGTCAATTAAAGATACTATTTTGTATTTGTATCCTTTGATGTTCGTGATATGTTCTAAGTTCTATGTAGGGGTTCCTGTTTAATGCTAGAATGCGTGAGATTTTGCCATAAGACACTTTCGCCTTTAGCTCGCTAAAGGTACAGTGTTGCATGGACACTCAAGACGAAGTCGTAGAGAGGCTTTTTTCTCTAATAATAAACAAGTAAAAAAGCAATGAGTAAAACGAATGGCCTACAGGTTATGTATTATTGCATTACAAATTCATCAACTGTACGAACTTTATATTAAAGTTCATCTGCATGCTTTTGGGTCAAAACATACCAAAAACCTTGCACTTCTAGTGTGTTTTCTATAGTACAATACTTTATTAAAACACAGTTTATGAATTGAACAGGATGCCCTATGTAAAGAAGTGTATAGTGTGCAGTACACAGTAACAAAAACTGTAAATGGTAAATGGTAAAAGATTGTGTTGCTTCCGTCTTCGCCGTTCAGGACTACGGCGCAACACTCGTGGCGGAGCCTAAGAGGGGCTGGAGCTCGCGACAGCAACGAAGTGGCTTACCCGCAACTTGTTTAATTAATGCTGAGCTTTTTCTGCAAGTTTGGCGTTCCCAGAAATAGTTATTAGTTTTTAGTTGTTAGCAAAGATACTTTAATTTTTGTTCTACGAGCTATGCTTAACACAGTCAGTCTTCGCCCTCAGGGCTAAGCATCGACACGGTCTGGGCAGGCACTAACACAAATTGCCGCTTCAAAAGAAAAATCAACCTCTTTACAGTCTGTTATGTGTTTTGTCATTTCTGTTTTTTGCTAATACTTAGGGCGACCGCTTCCGCAACCTTGATTCCATCCACCGCAGAGGAGAGAATTCCTCCGGCATAGCCGGCACCTTCTCCTGTGGGGTATATGCCTTTGATGTTAATGCTTTGCAGATCATCATCATTACGTTTTATCTTGATTGGAGAAGATGTTCGTGTCTCAACACCGGTAAGCACTGCATCTGAAAGGTCAAAGCCTTTGATTTGTTTTGCAAACTCAGGTAAAGCTTCACGTATTGCATCTACAACATAATCAGGTAAAGCAGTGCTGAGATTACACGGTTTAACACCAGGTTGATATGATGGCTGCACTTCGCCCAGTTTTGTTGATGGTTTTCCATCCAGAAAATCACCAACTAATTGAACGGGGGCATTATAGTTGCTTCCGCCAAGTTCATATGCCCGAGATTCCCACTTTCTCTGAAATTTCATACCATTGAGCGAACCACCCGGATAGTCATCAGGTGAAACCTCAACCACTATTGCACTGTTTGCATTGCTTTCGCCCCGTAAATATTGACTCATGCCATTTGTTACCACACGTCCTTCCTCAGAAGCGGCCGCAACCACTTTGCCTCCTGGACACATGCAAAAACTATACACCGAACGTCCGTTGCTGGCGTGATATACCAATTTGTAATCTGCAGGACCTAGAAGTGGGTTGTTTGCATTGTGTCCCAGTCTGCTATTGTTGATAAGCGATTGAGGGTGTTCAATACGAAAACCAATAGAAAATGGTTTGGGTTCTATATAAATTCCAAGCTTATCAATCATCTCAAAAGTATCTCTAGCGCTATGTCCAATAGCAAGAACAAGATGATCTGTGATAATCTTTTCACCATTTTGAAGAATTACAGCTGTTACTTTGTCATTTTCAATTGCGATGTCATCAACACGGCTCTCGAATCTGATCTCCCCCCCCAGCGATTGTATTGTTGCACGCATTTTTTCTACAATGCCCACAAGCAAAAATGTACCGATGTGCGGCTTGCTTACATAAAGAATTTCAGATGGTGCACCAGCCATAATAAACTCCTGCATGACTTTTCGTCCATAGTTCTCTGGATCTTTTATCTGTGTATACAGTTTGCCATCTGAAAATGTTCCAGCTCCACCTTCTCCAAATTGAACATTAGACTCGGGGTGAAAGACGCCCTCCCGCCAGAAACCAAAAGTATCTTTTGTTCGTTCTCTAACAGCCTTGCCTCGTTCTAAAATTATAGGACGAAATCCGGATTGGGCAAGGATAAGTCCTGCAAACAGTCCCGCAGGTCCCATGCCTACTATGACAGGACGGGGTGATGGGGGTTCTTTAACTTTTGCAACAAAGTGATAAGTAGTATCGGGTGTAGGCTTGATATTAGGATCATTTCGAAAACGTTTGAGAATATTTGCTTGACTAGTAATTTCCACATCAACTGTGTAAACAAAAAGAATTGCATTCTGTCGGCGGGCATCTACTCCTCGCCTAAAAATGTTGTAACCTAATAAATTTGCCTTAGGTATACGAAGTCTTTTTACTATGGCTCTTTTGATGGCATCACCTTGATGATTAAAAGGAAGTTTGATGTCGGTAATTCTTAGCATTGCAGGTTCTTTCTGTGTTGTTCAAATAGGGCTTTCCTGTTCAATTCATAAGCCATCCATTACAATACATTATATTATGCAAAACACACTAAAAATGCAAGGTTTTTAGCATGTTTTGCTCAAAAAGCTTGCAGAGGAACTTCAATATAAAGTTCGTATAGTTTTTGAATTTGTAATGCGATAATACATAATCTGTAGGCCATTCGTTTTACTCATTGCTTTTTTACTTGTTTATTATTAGAGAAAAAAGCCTCTCTACGACTTCGTCTTGAGTGTTCATACAACACTATACCTTTAGCGAGCTAAAGGCGAAAGTGTTTTATGGCCCGCAAAGCGAGGCTTTAGTTTATCTAAAGCAATGAAACGAGTGAAGTGGCCACATCTCACGCATTCTAGCATTAAACAGGAACCCCTAAATAGATTGTTGATAACTATAATTTTTAATGAAGAGTCATACAAGTATTTTTGTCATAAATCTTATGATTTTTTTTAAAATTGATACACTTGTTTTTTAAATTTGCTGTTTGCAAAACTGAATCACTATAATTAGCCTTAGATTTACGGTTGAGGTGATAAAGGTAGAAAATACTTTCTAATGACGATGAGGACGTATTAGCTCCTGCACTGTCTACCATCTGATGAAGAGCAACGCTCATTCTCCCTTGGCTGTGTCTGGCGCAGCTTGAAAAGCGAAGACTGAAGAGTAACTTAACACGTATCACGTACCACTTAACACGTTTTTCAGAGGAGTCTTAGGGACAAGGATGGAGGGGGGGCTTCCACCCATTCTTACAAGGCAATATTGATTTGCGTGTTCTTTATACTACAATCTGCCATTTTCTTGTTTTTTATTGACTTTAAGAATAATTTAGACTATTATCGATTTAAATAATTATACAATGACTTATCATGCACTTGAACAATATGTTGATAAAGTATTAACTACCAATCAAACTTCTACCAATCTTATTGGCAGAAAAAGACACAAATCAAAGGAGACAGAGATGAGCAGAAAACAGAGAATGATAAATTTGACAGCCTTTCTGGGCTTGCTCCTGCTTACGGCGGGTACATCCCTCCACGCAGAAACTACCACATGGGATGGTTCCACAGCGAACTGGAACGAGTCGCACTGGGATAATGGCGTGCCGCAAGTCGGCGATGAAGTTGTCATCAGTAGCGGAACAGTGACGCTCTCCAACGCGACGCCGGCGCTGATTTCGTATACCCAGGGCGGTGGCGTGTTGGCCATGACCAACTGGATGACGAAACTGGAGGCCACAACGGTCACGCTCAACGCTGGCAAGATGCAGCCAGCCAACGCCTTCACTAATAGCGTGATGTCTAATCGCGTATGGATCGTCTGCACAGACTTGACCATTGCGTCCGGAGCGATAATTAATGCGAATGGACTGGGCTATGCTGGGGTCTATGCCTCGGACGGCAGCGGGCCCGGCGGCGGCAATTACGACCAGTACAACGCCGGAGGGGCTGGTCACGGTGGACGTGGCGGCATCAGCTCACGAGGGGCACTGCCAGGAGAACCCTACGGCAGCATTGAGCAACCTGTAACACCAGGAAGTTCGGGTGGTGGCACCCAAAACAGCGCAGGAAGAGCCGGCGGTGGTGCTATCCGTATCGACGCAACCGGCGATGTGATCGTTAATGGATCTATCTCGGCTCAAGGACTCTACGGCCACTACCTCGGTGAGGGTGCGGGTGGCTCCATTCTGATCACCTGCGACACCATACAGGGCAGTGGATCGCTTCTCGCAGATGGTGCTCTCTCTCTCAGCGGAGGCGGCGAAGGTGGCGGTGGACGGATCGCAGTGCATTACACCCCGGCCTCGCAGCAGGCGATCCCAATCCCGGCGCTCGAGTTCAGCGTTGTTGCAGGGAAAAGGGCGTTGCTCCACTCGGAGAGCCAATTCGGCACTATCTACTTTCTGGACACGACACTTCTATCGGACACTATGACGGACATGCGTGGCTGGCTGCACATCCCCGGCTTCACAAGCTGGTCTCCCTCCTCGTTGACCATGACCGACTGTTATCTGGGATTCCCATCCAATGATTTCGCATTCTCGTCGGGTTCCATCAGCGGCACCGGAAATCGCAAGCTGGCCTTCAAGACAAACGCAACGTTCAATGTTACCGGCAATGTCGATGCAAATATCGATATGGACGGAGCGGGCTTCTGGAGTATCGGTGGAGACTGGATGCTTACAGCGAACATCGACCTGAACTACAACAGTGTCAGTCGCTATACCGACGTCTCCGTTGGTGGAGACCTGACCGTCGCCAACACATGGCGAGTCTATAGCGATGTAACGAATGGTAATGATTACGGGTTACTCGTCTCAGTGACCAGCAACATGTTTGTTGAAGCATCCGGAAAATTATACCTCTATTCCCATCCCACCAATGGTGGTTCTCCACTGCTGACCATGGTCGATTTCACGTTGGATGAAAACGGTACGATCAACGCAAATTCAGGTGGCTTCGGTGGACTGCTTGCTGCCGACGGATATGGCCCGGGCGGTGGGAAATATGAAAAATATAACGGTGGCGGTGGTGGTTACGGAGGAAAGGGCGGCACGATTAGAGGCGCTGGAGGCGTGAGTAATGGGTTGGCGTATGCACCACTTGGCCCCGGAAGCGCCGGCGGCGGCTCCTCCGGGACAACCGGTGGTTCTGGCGGCGGCCTAATTCGGATCGAAGCGACAGGGGCGGTTGCGGTGAATGGACTGATCGAAGCCAATGGTAGTAGCTCTGGCTACTACAACGGCAGCGGCTCTGGCGGCGGTGTTTTCATCAAATCTGAAACATTTCAGGGCAGTGCCACCAGTGTGTTGCGCGCCAACGGGGGCAAGGTTAATCAAGGTGGCTCAGGTGGCGGCGGTCGTATCGCCATCTGGTACGGTGAGCTGGCAGACGTAGATCGTGCGGCGATTCTGGCCGGCGAGGTGGATTTTGGTGACCGACTTACTGCTACAACGACCTATGCTCCTTTTCTCGGAACGGCGGAGGCTCTCAAGGGAGCGGACAATGAAGGAGCAGAAGACGGCACAGTCTACTTCATCAATGTGATTCCCGCGAAACTTGGAACATTAATCATAATCCAATAGATAAAACGTACCTAGCCTGCTCACGGGAAAATCTCTCTCGAGCAGGCTAAAATCAATTACGAATTCTAAATGCTGAAGTATGAATGATGAAGTGTGGAAAAGCTCTGCAGGTATGTATAAATAAGTTGCGAAGCAACATCTGAGTTTACTGTTTACCATTTCTTTACTTAGACCATAGACCTTAGAACTATAAAATAATAGGGCTGAAAGAAAATAAAATTTTTGACAGAACCTGCTAAACTAATGATAAGAAAGAAAAAAGATTAAATGATTAAACAACTCATGTTGTGGACTTGCATCTTGTGTAATCTCGGGCTATTGCCCCTAACCCTCGCCGTCGCCGAGAGAGACCGGGTGGCACCTCTTGATCTCACGAAACTCCAGCACGAGAAACCCGTCAACATCAAGAAGCTGAACGCGACTGACTATCTGTGGTCCTTGCCTGACGGAATCGCGCAGCCTCTCCACATGGACATTGCAGATCTTGGTTTCGATCCGCGTGAATACGATGAATTCCGCTTCGAGATTTTGCCCGAGGGTTCGCTGTCAAGGCTTATGATGAAGATTAAGGCCTTCGGTGGCCCGAAGCTGATGCGTAGTTGGTATTCCAAGACTCGGACCGAGGTGGGCGAATGGCAAGACTGTCGATTCGACATGCATGTGGATGACGACGGGTTTTGGTTCAAGACCAAGGAGCCGTATGAAGCCACGATCGACATCACATTGGACAAGCGCATGCAGGGCCTGCCGGGAGAGCCACAATGGCGCAAGGCCACAGTCCGTAACCCCCGCTTTGTGAAAAACCTGCTGGCTCTTTCTTTTGATCACATGACGGCGATTCTGGAGGAGGACACCGAGGAGGTGCGGTACACCTACAATCTCCGGATTGAGAATAGGACCGACCGGGCGCTTGATGTCGCGCTTGATGCTGACTCTGAAGCCACCTTGAAATACTTCTCGGTTGAGGCGCCGGCGAAGGTTGCATTGAAACCCGGCGAGACTCGTGACATCCCCGTGTGCCTCACCATTCCCCGCACTGTGGCGATGACGTTGCCGCCCCTTTACGCTGAACGGATCGTTCCGCGTGTGAATGTGCCGGGCATGCCGGACTCCGACGTGGTGCCTCTCATGGGCTATCGCCGCTGGCCGATGTGGGCCGTGATTCCAATCTTTCACCAGATGTGGTGGACACCGGCAGCATTTCAGGCTCGGCTCGACGTCCGCGCTCCTTACATACCCCATTTTGACCGCTGGAAGACAAATTTGATCAAGAACGCTGAGAGCGCACTGGGCAAGGAGTGGCCGCTTCCGCCTGCGGATTTGCTACCACCCGGCTACATCATGGGGTACCGCTGCCCAACATGTAAAGGCTGGCTCAAGCCTGCTGGGCATGCGACGTTCCGCAAGCAGCGTTGCGAGAAATGCGACAAGGTCTACGAGGGAAACACTGTTCTTGATCAGGCTTACATCTGGCGCTATATCGAAACCACCTTTCAGACGGTCCACAAGCTATCGCTGGCGTGGCTGACGACGGGAAATGACGCTTACGCAGAGAAAGCGGTCGACATGCTGCTGAGCTACGCGGAGGCCGTCTCCGACTTCCCTATCTCCGATGGCACATCTACGGCTGGTGGCTCGCATTTCGGAGCCACCACGCTCTCCACATGCTTTGTCGCGATGGAACTTGGTGAGGCTTTCTCCTACCTGCACGAAGCACCAGCCATGACCCCTAAAGCTTACGCAAAGATCCGAACGTTCCTTCTCAATGAGGCGGGACAGGTCGCACGTCATTGCGTGTATGATTCCAACATGACGGCGGAGCACATCCGCTTCTACGGCAGCATCGGAATTGCCACGGGCTACTGGCCCTTGACCGGTGAGGCTATTTCGGGGGAGTTCGGTTGGCACCAGTTGGTCGAACACGCGTTCTCCGAGGATGGAATCGCTCATGAGGCCGGCGCCTACCACAGGAGCATCTTTCAAGCGATGCAGGGCTTTGCCGAGTTCTCCGCCCAGCACCGAGTCAATCTCCTGACGGCCCGGTTCAAACGGGTCTTCGATGCCACGCTGCAAATTGGAGCGGCAAAAGGTGATGCATTCAATCTCGCCTACGAGGTCTACCGCGATCCCCAATACCTCTCCACCATTGACGGGGTCGGCGTCTTTCACGGCGTGCTCGGCGTGCCAGATGCGTCCGCGATTTCCATTCAATCCCAGGTTTTCGGCGGAGCGGGATACGTATTCCTGCGCCAGGGCAACATGGCCGAGAAACGCGAACTGCGGATCAACTACAAGAGCAGTTTCGACCGCGACGAGTTTGACCGGCTCCAGACCAAGTTTTTTCATAACGGCCGACGCGTGGATGCCGAAGTGGGACGAATTATGTATTCCGACCCAAACAGCAAGTGGATGTATGAGACTCCCGCACACTCTACTATCGTCGTCAACGGGCAGACGCAGCGTCCAGTTTCGGCACGCTTGGTGGCAACAGACCTGTCTCCCGATGCGCCGGTCGCCTTGCTGGCTACTGATTCGGAGAACCCCTTCTACGAAGGCGTGGACCAGGTGCGTGTTGTCGCACTGCTCGGCAAGTGGTACGTCGTTGCCGATTGCTTGAGTGCTGACAGGCCAATCGTTATCGATAGATATCAGTACGGGCTCATGCAAGTCTCTACGGATGGGGAAATGACCACTCTGACCGACCTCCCTGCGTTGCCTGAGGCGGGGAAGTTCAAGGACGTGACAGGCGTTAAGGTCGGAAAGAAGGCCGACGTGTGCTTCGGCACCCCTGGCAGCAATACCTCTCCACTGCCCATGTGGATGCACGTTGTCTCGAACAAGGACATGACCCTGTGCACGGCCACGACCATTGGCGGCTGGTTCGGCCACGAAATGGCAACCAGCTTCATGCGCGTTGAAGGCAACGAGGCGACATTCCTTGCTGCGTTCACGGATGATGCTGACGCACCGGCGCCAGTCATGACTATCGACGAGTCGACATCCTCTCGCCTGGTGTTGACAATCAGGGACAGGGACTGCGCTTGGCGCCTTAGCGTCGATCTGACTGAGCAGACCATATCCGTTGACACCATCCCCGTTGACACCATCCCCGTTGACCCTTGAAAGGGATATTGAGTGTTCTTTAAATAAATTTACCAATCAAAAGTGAAAGACTTCATTTTTGAAATTATTAACAAATATTAGAAAAGATTATTTTACGAACATTCGTATAATAATTGTTGGCAAAGCGATGATGAATCCAAAACAGGAAATCAGACTCCTTACCAACATTATTAGCAGAACCAATCAAAAAACAGGAAAAATATAAAATGAATAAAGTTCATTCACCAATCGTGCATTGCATCATTCTAATTGCTGTGGTCATGGCCACTTACACGTTGCCGTCTCACGCGGTAAACAATGGGACGAATTCCGCATCTGCATTTCGTCAGCTAATCGAACCCTCACCACTAAGAGGCGAAAGACTCGACCTTGGAAGTTTGGAACAAGGCTTGCAGTGGGTTTTTCCGTTCGACGGGCACCTACGGTCTTTTTCACCGGATGGACACGAAGGCCTAGCCACTTTTACGAGGAATTCGCGGGCTTCTCAGCCTGATCTCAGCTTGGTTGAGATGGGGCAACCGCGTTTTTTTCCAGGTCATTTCGAACAGGGTGTGTTTGTCGAATACAGTCAACTTGACGCCACCCGTGGCGCCGTCGGTTACAATCATTTTTCTGCTGGCGTGGCTAGTATTGAGTCGATTGCGACCAATGCCTTCATTCCGATTGGAGATGCCAAGGTGTCTGCGAGTCCAGACGCTTTGACCGGTGATCAGGCATTACGAGTACAAACGAAAAGCTCGGGCGACGGCATTGAAACCATCGCGGTTGTCGTACCCAAGACGGCGGAGCATGTGGTGTCTCTCTATATTAGAGCCGATATGCCGGATACCGAGTTGAGTCTTTCAGCATGGGTTGGAGACAATGAAAATCCACGTGAGCAAGTCCCGCTTGTCGTCGGCACGGAATGGCGTAGAGTGACATTGCGCTTTAGGTGCAGCGACGAATCGATTCCGGCACACAGCTGGAGAGGTGACAGCAAACCGATGAGGTTTCGAATTGTCGCCAAAGGTCCGACCATCTTTTATACCGATGCATGGATGTTTGAAGCCCAGGCACGCTACGGCGGACGAAAAACCGCGTCAAGCTGGTTGCCTGGGCATACTGGCCGCTCCGGCGAAATCCTACGAACAGGCGAACCTGTGTCGGCGAATTCTGGCACATTGGCATTTTGGACGTCCATCGTCGGCGACATGGGATGGCGAGTGCTGTTGGCCGTCGGCTACGACGGCGGGTGGCATCCTGATTTGCGCATCGATTTGCGCAACCAGCGCCAACTTGAGATTTATGCCAAGGGTGAGAACGGTACCGTAATAACCGCTCGGGCAAAACTGGCAAAGCCTCTCATCGAAGGCGATTGGCATCATGTGACGATGACCTGGGATGAACAGGTGGTGCGCCTCTATCTCGATGGCGAGTTGATCGTTACAATGGACAATGCACCCGTTCGCTCAAGTCTAGGGGAAATTGTGCTGGGAGGTGTTCAAAGTAATCAAACTCCTGCCGTGCGGGCCGATGCAGTTTTTGAAGACTTCGCCCACTGGGATCGTGCTTTGACACCAGACGAGGTAATCGCCTTGGCTAGTCGCAAAAGAACTCTTTTAGCTGGCTTCTCAAGTCATGGACTTTTCGTCGAGGACGGTGAACCTATTCATGTTTTTGCTCGTGACTATAACTCAAGAAATTGGAGCCTGATATTATTCAACCGCGGCGAGCTGCCACGTCAAGGCTTACAGGTGGAATATGGCATTGCCGGGGTATTTGAACAGAAAATAGAGCTTCCCGATATCCCGCATGCTCATGCCATAGACATCGAGCTGTCTTGGTCTCCTGCCCTGTTGTCTGCTGGTGACTACGTCTTCGAGATCAAAATTGTCGAGGGCGATAAGGTATTGACACAGTTAAACGTTCCAACCGAAATTGTTCCGGCGCGAATTCCCATGAAGAACGCGCAAATCCTTAGTTGGGGTGGATATAGTCGAGCAATGGCCGAGGCCGGAGTGACCGCCGGAGGGTTGGCCTGTGGCTGGCAGGGACCAGCCCCGCATCAACTGGCTAAGGCGACCCAGAATGGATTATACACACTGGCCCGAGTAACATTAACAGGAGATGCGGCCTCCGAGCAAGACTATTTCGTTGATGCCGCCGGGCGGCGCGGGCGTGTCGATCAGGCTCGTCCGGGACCCACCGCCGATATCCAGCTTAAAGCTGAAGCTCTCGGCGAAACACTGGCCAACATGCCCGATGTTCGATTTGCGATTTGGAACTGTGAAAGTCAATGGATTTGGAACGTCGATTTTCGCCCACAGACAATTGAATCGGTGCGACAGCGGTTTGGCTTGGATCTGAATTTATGGCAGACACCGCCGGTGGAAAATGCCAACCGTGTGCAACATCCTTACGGGCGCCTGCAATATGCCGCTGGCGCTGTCTTGGTGCCGCCGGATGGAATTGTGAAGTTAGACCACCCGTTTTACGCTTTTTCACGCTGGTGGCAGAGCGGCGAGGTGGGCAACGAGGTTTTTCTGGCTGACAAAATTGCCACTATCGTGCGTGCTCTCGCCCCGCAAGTGCAAAATATATGGGAACCGGCTTTAAGAAGACCGGCTGTACGAGTTTTTACCGAACAAGACATACTCAATGAGTGGTTCTACTACGCCTCTCCTAGCTCTGCCGTATGGATTCAGGAGAACTTGGCGGCTGCAAGTCGTGGCTCCCGTGCACGCATCTCCGGAATGCCACAGTTCTTATTGAAACCTGGCATGGCTGCTCCTTACGGAGGAATGCCAACCCCCTCGTTGTACCGTGAAACGACGTGGCACTGCCTAGCCCGGCCATTGGTGGGACTGACCTACTGGAACCTTTGGAGCGTGTTTGAACGTGGAGATAAAGACAACGTCAAAGTCCAGGAGGAAATTGACGAATTGTTAGGAAAGACTCCCGCATGGAAAGAGGCAGCTGGCAAGATCAAACTAAGTGGCGAGTGGAGCAGTCTATTCCTATGGATTCCCGAGTTACCCGCAGAAGTTAAGCGACTTCATTTTGAAACGGTTCATCCGCTGGGCGCACTCTGGCCTCGTTGGCAAAATTGTCCACGTCGGATCGCTATCGTTCGCTCTTTCGCCGGACAGCTGTTCAACAACGTCCGCTGGCCCGGACCCGGTGCGCTTGGAAAAGCCGTGGCCGAAACCGGATTTCCGTTCGACGTGCTTTACGATCAGGATTTTGAAAACAATCCCGAGGTTCTCAAAAATTATGCGGTGGTGGCCGTTCCAGAAGCTCCTGTCATAACCGAACCGATGGCAAAGGCATTTCGAAATTTTCTGAACCGCGGAGGCTTACTAATGGTCGATAATTACTTTCGAGCAGATTTTCCTGATGTTAAGATCATAGATTTTAGTGTGGGCGCAAGCAACCGTAAAGCAATGCAAGAGACTGAACAAAAGTTGTTGGCCGAATATAAATCGACAGATCACGTATTGTATATAGAAGGGATGGAAGATGCTCGTAGGCGTTTTTTCGAGAGTGGTGGACCTGCAGCCATCGTGGATAAATTGATTCGTAATGTGGACACATATGAGGTCGAAACGCAAACTGGCAATGTGTTCATCAACGCGCTGGAAGCGGGAGGGGCTCGATATATTGTAGCAGTCAACAGCCTGTCCGTTCCCGGTCGTTGGTACGGACATTTCGAACGCACGCTTGGACAGGGCGTGGCGCAAACGGCTACCTTGACCGTCGATTCCGATTTTGGTAAGGTTGCATACCGTTTGCCGGAAGGCGGGCGCGTCGACCTGATCGATAACGGAACGAAAAAAGATTTGCATCTGCCGCTGGGCCCTTCCGATGGCGCGGTGGTAATTTTCCTTCCCGAAGAAATCGCCGCCATCAAAATTACCTCCGCACCTGAAACGGCAACCCCCGGCCAGTGCATATCGCTCAGCGCCAGCCTTCATGATCGGAATGGTGAATTAGTGCCTGGGGTGGTTCCCGTACGAGTAGAGATTCGTGCTCCCGATAATAAACTTATCGACTTGTCACGCTATGATGCTTTCATCGATGGCAACTGGTCAATGAAAATACCAGTAGCATACAACCAGCCGACTGGAGTTTATCAATTAAAATTGACCGATTTGGCATCCGGATGCCAAGCTCGGCAGTCATGGAAAGTAGAGTGAAGCAAAAGGAAACTTTAATGAAAATGGACTGCAACAAAACTATCGATAAAAACCAGAACCGCCCTTACGCGTACTTATATAGGGCTTACTGTTTAATGTGAGATAGGACGCTTCGCTACTGTCGACACACTACAAGGGAAGTGAAGCTGGAGGTCGCGACAGCAATGGAACGCAGTGTAATATCCTACCGAGGAAGGAGAGGTTCTTCCTCACGCATAAAGATTGTATCTTAAGGTTAAATTGCAACTTCAACAAGGAGGGTCATCGTCCCTGATGACCGAAATGAAAGAAAAGATGTAGGGATAAGGCAAAAAAGTCTGTATCTTGACCTGCTAGGGCGAAGCTCGTAGAGCGAAGACTGGCCATGTTAGGCGAAGCTCGTAGAATGAAGACTGATTGATGTAGAATAAAATAGGGCTGAAAGAAAATAAAACTTTTGACAGTACCGTAAATTAAAAAAGGAAAAATAATGGGAACAATGATTGAAGATGGAAGTAAATTCTTGATGATTGGAGACAGCATCACGGATTGCGGGAGAAGAGATGGGCAGCATAAACCTTATGGGGGAGGTTATGTTTCAATGTTTAGAGATTTGGTTATTATCAATGAACCCGAGAAGAATATTGAAATAGTCAACAAAGGCATCGGTGGTAATACGGTTGAAGATCTTAGAAGTCGTTGGGATGATGACCTTTTAAGTCATAAGCCTGATTGGGTATCAATTAAAATAGGCATAAACGACTTGCATAGATATCTTGGTCAAGGACATGAATTGCAAAGCCCGGAAAACTTTGAAAAAATTTATGATGAGATAATTGCGGCAACTAAAAATGAATTTCCTGACTGTAAGTTTATTCTGATTTCACCATTCTATATGAGCAGAAGAAACTCAGTGAAAGATGCTTTTAGAACAAAAGTATGGGAAATACTGCCAATTTATATTAAAATTATTGAGAAATTATCAGATAAATATGGAACACTATTTTTAAATACACATGACCTGTTTCAGAAACAGTTGAAGTACAATCACCCAGATTTATATTGTGGAGAACCAGTTCATCCAAATTCAACAGGGCATATGCTTATTGCACAAGGTTTGTATGAGATAATTAAAAAAGAGTAAAGCTATGAAAAATAATAAATCTGTATCACAGAAGACAACAATGTCTGATATGGCAAGCTACTGTGGTGTGTCTAGACAAGTTGTTTCAGCAGTACTTTACCTGAGAAATAAGTAATGTCAGGTATAGTCAGCAGACATACAATACGGTTGTAGCTGCAGCAGAAAAATTTAATTTCAGGCCAAATCGTACTGCTTGAAGTCTACTCAAGCATAATCATGGAAGTTTTGGTGTGTTAGTTCAAAACTTAGGTAATATTTAACAGCCTGTGTTACATAGAATGCTTTCTATGGCAAAGAAGTATGATAAAGTTCTTATTATGGATCACTTTGGTGACAATTTTGATGAACTTCCAATAATTATCAAAGAAGATACTGTTGATGGTATTGCTATTTTTGAAGATATACCTGAAGAATTTCAGCAGGAACTTATTAGGCATAATATTCCATGTGTTCAAGTAAATAATAGTGCTCTTGATAGTCCGATGTCTATTACATATGATGAAAAGCAGGGAATGGAAATTGCTATCATGCACTTGCTTGATAAAGGCAGAAGTAGGTTTGCTCTATTTTTGTCTGGCGGAGATCATCACTCTGTTGTGGCACGACACAAAGGATTTGTTGAGGTTATGACCGAGAATAATCTGGAATATGAGATCCTTGATGTGTCCCATGTAGGTAGTGATTACGATAGGATTTATAATTTTCTCTTAGAACATAATGATATTGGTGCCATAATATTATCACATGATGATCTTGTTATTGATTTATATAAAGCTATGAATAAATTGTGAAAAATTGTTAAGGATGATGTCTCTGTGGTTGGTGTTAACAACTTTTAGGTATGTAAGAATGTTACACCATCGTTTACAGTTTACCATTTACAGTTTACAGTTTGTTCACTTAGACCTTAGACCTTAGAACATAGAACTTAGAACGTATACTTATACAATAGAAAGAAAAAATGGAATTTAAAAATATATTAAACATATGGGGACAGGGGCAATTATTGTCATTCTCAGGTGTTGATGGAAAAACCGATTTGAAAAATGGAATAGTTGCCAAAACGTCTTTTGACGGAACAGGCATTGATATTAAAGCACCTGGAAATATGAAAATACTCTTTTCAGAGAATAAACCAGAGAACGTGCAAATTGCTGGTGATTTTTTTATTGCAGAGACAGAAAAAGGTATTTGTAAAGCTGTATTTCTTGATGTATATCATCTGTTGATTGCTGGTGATTGTAACGTTCGTGATGGTGATGACAGTCTTGAAATCATGAGCAAAGGTAATCGAACTCTTATTGGTACTAAAACAAAGTTTGATTGTTTGAAAATTGATGCAGACATTGACTTGGCAATCGAGAATAGAAAGAGCTGGTTGAAGTCAGTCCAAGTTCCTGAAAATCTATCAGAGAATACCAGTAAGACATTGGCAAAGGCACTGTCCATGATGAAAAATCAAGTGTATACACCTGAAGGACAGATTACAACGAGGTGGACAAGTCCAGACAAATGGCCACACAAGTATATGTGGCTATGGGATAGCGTATTTCATGCAATTGGACTCCGCCATATAGACTCTCAACTTGCAAGAGAGGCTATTGATGCTGTTCTATGTACTCAAAAACCAGATGGAATGATTTCTCATTGTATGGAGCCAGATAATCAATCAGATATCACTCAGCCACCAGTGCTTGCTTTAGGAGTTAAGCTGGTTAATGAGGTCATAAACGATACTGATTGGATTAAAGAAGTTTATCCAAAGTTGTGCAAGTATATTCAGTGGGATATTGACAACAGAGATTCAGATAATAATAATCTTGTTGAATGGGATATTGAGGCTAATGAAGTTTGTCGAAGTGGTGAGAGTGGTATGGATAATTCTCCTCGTTTTGATTCAGCTACTCAGCTTGATGCGACTGACTTTAATAGTTTTCTTGCTTTGGAATGTGAAATATTGGCTGAATTTGCAGACATGCTTGAACTTGAAGAAGACAAAGTATATTGGCAGTCAAAGCATAAAACAATATGTGAGGCAATGAATGAAAAACTTTGGAATGATAAAAGTCATTTCTATGTTGATTTTGACTTGGCTACTCAAAAGCAGACACCAATACTTGCAAGTTCTGGATTTCTACCTTTAATCTGTGGAGCACCTAGTCTTGAACAAGCAAAGGAGTTGGTAAATCATTTGTCAAATGAAGATACTTTTAGAACTGAAATACCTGTTCCATCTATTGCAAAGTGTTGCAGTGATTTTTATTCCAAAGATATGTGGCGAGGCCCTGTTTGGATTAATATAAATTGGTTGATTGCTTTTGGACTTAAAAGGTATGGGTTCAATACTGAGGCAGAACAACTACTTAAAGAGACCACTAAATTAATTGAACAAAGATATTTAGAGTCTGGAACAATTTTTGAGTTTTATGATGATAAAGATGAGACTGCTCCGCCTGACTTGCTGAGAAAGGGGGAGAATGTTTCAGGGTCGCCATTTAATCAGGTTATCCATGATTATGGTTGGAGTGCCACTCTGTACACCGATATTATCTTTTGCTAACACTATAACGTAAAAGACGCAAAGGAAAGAACGTTAAAAGGGAGAAGTGAAAAGGGAGAAGGATGGAAAAGCTCCACAGGCATTTATGATAATCAAAAATTGAAGAATGTTTCCGTGTTGCAATTTTGAAAGAGAAGAGGGTTGTAGTACGAACACACATGAAAGTCGCTTTGCTCTAAGATATATACATTGCCATTGAAACTTTTGTTCTCTTGCTTTTTCTATGAAATAAGCAAGAGTGCCAAAAGTTTCTGGAACAATTTATTTTAGCAATTGCCACTTCGCGATGCTCGTTGCTTTAGGCGAGCTAAAGCCTCTCTCCCGTTGGTCGGGTCTGACTATAGCCCCAGCGGGGCGACAGAATGTAGCCATGGGTGTAAACCCGTGGATAAATAACAAGAACAAAATTCTTTCCTGCTCACGGCAGTGTCTTTCATTCATTATTGGATATTCATTAATAAGTCTGAGAAAAGTTTTCTCCACAGATAGGCCATTCGTTGCACTTCCCTCAGGTCGGGATTAGTAAACTAGCTGTCGCTACCTCCAGCCTCACTTCCCTTCGGTCGTGTGTGAGAGAGCTTTAACCATTAAAGATAAACAATAGGACGGGACTAGCAAAGCTAGTGAGCTGTTGTTTTTTAGCAAAGCTAGCAAACTCTAGCATGGAAATTCTGCAATAAACTAAAGATCTTTAAGTTTGTAGTTTAAAGGTGTTCTTTTATGATTTCATCTTTTTGTGTTTCTGTGTATCTGTGTATTATTCTATATGGGATTATACTTTGTTGTAGACATTGCTCTCATATAATGCCGCTCTTAATTAAGGTATTATTATAACATGAATGTTTTTTTGCCTAATTATTATTCGCATTTAAGCTTACTCTTTTCAACCTTCTAATAAAATTTATAAATAGTTTTACAAAATTGAAAATATACCATATAATTATTAACTGTTATTTCAAAGAATTATCCACCCAATTTTTCAAAAGAATTACCTTTGAAATTACTAACAAATATTAAAATTATTTACGAACATTCGTATAATATTAGAGGGTTGTTTATGTATAAGATTTCCGTTCCTATTGTCATTAGAAGATATCCAGAGGTGAAGAAAGAAGCTTGGCTGGCAGAACTGCAACGCGCTAAGGCGGACAGGGTTTTTCTTGCCGGATGCCGTAGTGTTGATTCAGCCGAGACGAAAACCAGATATATCCAATCTCTGAAGGTATTGATCCCATATTTTGAGAACGCCGGGTTGGAGGTTGGTGTATGGACATCAGGTCTAGGTCACGGAGCGAGCGGCTATGAGCATCTGAGCTATACGAGGATTCGTAGCGTTTCTGGCGACTCCTGTAGTGATTCTATGTGTCCTTTGGATGTGGCGTTTAGGGCGGAGTTTTGCGAATGGCTTCGTGACATTGCGCTTGCTGGAGCAAAGCTGATTATGCTTGATGACGATTACCGATTGTCTTTTCGCCCCGGGGGGATGGGATGTTTCTGTGATTTGCATATGGCTGAATTTGCGAAATTGACAGGCCGGACACTCTCCCGAACGGAAATTATCCAAAAGGTCTTCTCCGGTGAGCCGAGCAGCGATAGGGATGCTTGGCTACGAATCAGCGGTGATTCACTCCGAAATATGGCCACGCAGCTTCGGGCCGCCGTGGATACCGTAAGTAGCCGCATTCGTCTTGGTCACTGCGCTGTGTTGTCCACTTGGGACTTGGATGGAGTGGATTCTATCGAGTTAGCAAAACTCTTTGCAGGCACGACCCGTCCATTTCTTCGTTTAATAGGTGCACCGTATTGGGCGGTTAATCGGAATTGGGGTTGCCGTCTCGGCAGTATCATTGAGATGGAGCGAATGCAACGGAAGTGGCTCGAAAACGAAGATATTGAGATCTTTTCCGAGGGGGATGTTTATCCACGTCCGCGTTTTAATATTCCCGCCGCCTACTTGGAGGGGTTTGATATGGCACTGCGCGCTGATGGCGGATTGGAAGGCATCTTGAAGTATATGATTGATTATGCCTGCTCTCCCCTTTACGAGACCGGTTACATCGACCGCCATGTGTGTCACATGGCTCTGTATCGTGAAATCGAGACGCATTTTTCTTCTAAACCTGCTGTGGGTGTTCGTGTCTTTGAGGTGATGCACAAGTTACAAGCTGCTGTTCTCCCCGACACTTTCCCCGGCAGTAGTTATATTCAGGAAACCTTTATTTCCGCCTCCATTCGCTTCCTTTGCGATAACTCAGTGCCTATGCAGTACGACACGCCAGATGTGACCATTGTGTTTGGAGAGAACGCCCGGCATGCTACGGAGGAAACTCTTCAATACGGCGCCATATTGGATGCGCCTGCAGCGGACATTTTGACTCAGCGCGGTTTTGATGTAGGGCTTCGTAGGCTATTGGGACAGGCGAAGGTAGATGACGAATATTATCCGAAACAGGACGAGACCGTACCGGTAGGAAGGATGTTTTACAATCTGGAGATTGACACTCAAGCGATGCTTGTCACTCATCTGAAGGGCAAGGATATACTTGGCGGTGCGTATGAATACGAAAATAAAAAGGGATGTCGTTTTCTGGTCTATCCGTTCGATGCTTACGAGGTCCGGCATTCCGACCGCGTGTTTCGCTGTTATTGTCGGATGCGTCAGCTTGCGGATAGCATTGAATACATTCGGCGCAAGCCGATGGCCGCAGTCTGCCTGAATAACCCAGATCTGTACATCTTGTGCAAGAAGGACGACTTTTTCCTTTCCATTGGGCTTTGGAATTTCTTTGCAGACGAGATCTTTTCTCCGAGGATTACTCTGGCCGACGAATACAATGACGTACACTTCATCAATTGCACCGGCGAGCTCTGCGGAAAGGAAGTGGTTATCTCGGATCTGGCGCCCTTCGCTTTTGCCGCTATTGTGCTCAAAAAACCTATTTCAAAAGAGAAATGACTGTCAAGCAGGTACTGAAAATATACAGAACACTAAAATATTTATGCAGGTTATTGTAGCTAGCGCTGCAAAATTTGAGAATAACGGTGGGAGTAAAAATGGAAAGAATTACAAACAAGGCTACTTGAAAAAAACAAAAATATTTGGATTGAAAGAACACCCGTTGTAAGGTTAAATACAACAAAACCTTAGAGTTCGCATTTGAGTCAATTTGGAGTATTTATGAAGATTGTAACGAAGGACTTTTCTAACAAAAGATCAAACCGGACTGCAACCACGGGTGGTTAGCAAGTTATTAGCAATATTCTGATTCACAGTCTTGAGCGTTACAAGGAAAATGTGAAGCTCTTTCTGAAAAATGTTAACAAAAATCTTTTTAATAAAAATTATAAAAAGGTTGTACAAAATTGTCAATACACCATATAATTACAGTTAAATTTTGAAGAAACTATAATAATTGTTCGGCATAAACACACACAACTACATCTGAAAGAGGTTATACAATGAAGACACAACTGTATTGGGAAACAAAAAGCACACCTGTCGCACTTAGAACGATGCTTACGGAGCTGGGTAAATACTACCCTATTACGCACGGCAAAGCGGAGGGAATCTCACTCTCATTTGAGAACGTGCAAGATGAAGGGCTTTGCGGGATAGAGATATCTGGCACATCGGCAACGATACGCTATTCGACTCCGGTTCAGGCTGCACGCGCGGTTGGCGCAATCCTGTCCGGGCTGGTATCTGCACGCAAACCATATGCCGAGAACACGCCATTTGAAACATTGGGCATCATGCTGGATTGCTCACGCAATGCTGTCATGACAGTCGATCATATCAAACAGTGGCTTCGCCAATTGGTGTTGCTGGGCTACAACATGGTAATGCTCTACACTGAAGATACTTATGAACTGCCTGGCGAGCCGTACTTCGGCTACCAGCGTGGAGCGTACTCGGCTGCTGAGTTGAAAGCGATCGACAGCTACGGTGCGAAGCTGGGCATCGAGATTGTCCCATGCATCCAGACGCTGGGGCATCTGGAAAAAATTCTTCGTCATAGGGCTTACAGCAAGGTGCGCGACACGAGCAACGTATTGATGGTGGGAGAGAAGGAAACCTACGCCCTGATTGAGAAGATGGTGTCGCACTGGAAAAAGGTCTGCCGAACCGACAGAATTCACTTGGGGATGGACGAAACCCATGACCTCGGCCGTGGACGCTATATGGATAAGCATGGTTACCGTGAAGGGTTCGAACTTTTCAATGAGCATCTGGCGAAGGTAGTAGAGATCTGCCGCAAACACGATTTGAAACCGATAATCTGGTCCGATATGTACTTTCGTTTGGGGTGTGAAAGTGGCGAGTACTATGACAAGAAGACTGTGATTCCGGATTCTGTGGTAAAAAAGATTCCGCAGGCAGCGGACCTGGTTTACTGGGACTACTATCACGACGACAAGGCATTCTATCTGGACTGGATCGAACGGCATCGCCAATTGGGCAAGGAGCCGCTGATGGGGTCTGGTATCTGGACGTGGAACAAGTACTGGTACGATCATCAGCGCACAAAGAGTACGGCTGGTCCCTGTATTGAGGCTTGCTATGAAAGTAAGTTGAAGGAAGTGTTTTTTACCATGTGGGGTGATAATGGGGCATATTGTGACCATGACTCGGCCTTTGCAGGGATGGTATTATGTGCGGACAAGGCCTATGGCAATACTGAGCCATCAGCATCTGTTCTCGAAAAGAGATTTGGTACGGTTTGCGGTGGTAGCTACGCGGCTCATATCTTGGCCAGTGATTTGCATAGCGGCAAGGACTTGCCATTGCCCAATATGTGGGATGACCCTATATTCGAGACTGACTTCCGCAGTTGGGCAGGGGATAACCCAGACCGGATGGCGGAAGCTGCCACCGAGCTTGCCGCACTGGCAAGGAAACTCCAGCGACATGCTGATAGTCAGGAAACGGGTAACTTCAACTATGCCTACACAACGGCTCGTGCTTTCGCTGACCGTTATAAACTATCGGCAGACCTTATGCGCGCTTACCGGCACAAAGATCGCAAGGGCATACAGGCCGTCAAACGGAGAATTGGCAAGGTAACTGAGTCGATATCCGCGATGGAAGAGGCGTTTAGAAACATGTGGATGAGCCACAATAAACCCGAAGGAATCGAGACCATTCAGGGTCGCTTTGGCATGCTGCTGGCACGCTACCTTGAACTCGATCGTAGGCTCGCAGAATATCTAAATGGCGACATTGATAGGATCGCCGAACTCGACTGTAAGTGCTTACCGAAGTGATAATGTGTAGTCGTTGTACAACGCACGGAACAATCGATTGACCAAGCCAGAAGCTGAAGGCGACGCGGCACTCCGCGCGCCTCAGCACAAACGTTAAAAAAAAATCATAAGAAACAGATTGTACAAAGTTGCAAATATATAATATAGTTAAAACAACTTATTTAAACACTATAAATAGTTTAACTGTTATTTCAATGAATTATCCAATCAAAGGTAAAAAAGATTACTTTTGATATTATTAACAAAGATTAGAAAGCATTATCTTACGAACATTCGTATAATAATTGTTATGTGTAGAAAGAAGGAATAATCAACACGATGCAAAATATACTACTTGTCCTCATCATGGCGTCTGCCATTGCTGTACAAGCCCAAGGAACAAAAGAAATCAGATACGTCAGTTCTGCTGACAAGTCAGAACAGCCGGCCATGTTCTATGCGCCCGAATCCAAAGATGCGGTACCGCTTATTGTGGCCTTGCACACATGGTCAGGGAACTATAAGCAAGACTATCACAAAGCAATTGAACAATGGTGCATAAAAAATGACTGGGCGTACATTCATCCAGATTTCAGAGGTCCCAACAAACGTCCAGAGGCGACCGGATCAGAGCTGG
>Ga0307987_1000432_pt1 | contig 25166 bp, 15 predicted proteins | sample EllFjometagen181_FD_203157 | JGI IMG/M metagenome (GOLD analysis project Ga0307987, IMG submission 203157) | Marine microbial communities from Ellis Fjord, Antarctic Ocean - #181 | ecosystem: Environmental > Aquatic > Marine > Unclassified | place: Southern Ocean | collected 2014-10-08 | reverse complement strand
TCTCTTATGACTTCAATAATGTCGTCAACCTGTATGTGTTTTATGAGCATTTGATTTCTTTGTTTAAGAGAGACGCGATAAATCTCGTCTGTACGAGGTTATGAGTTTTTTCGACGATGAGCCATCGCCGAGCTCGCACGCGAGGCGATACCTCCCATAAACAGGGAGAGGAACTAACGAACATCCATCGAACATTCAACATCCAATGATGAATACAAGATACACTCCGTGGGGAGGGATACCCCTCCCGATTCACTTGCAAGCTAAAAGCGTGCGTTACCCTGTGTCGAGGACTTCTCTTATTTTGCTTGCCAAATTTTCTCTTGAAAAAGGTTTTGAGAGGAAATTGACGTCTTCTTCTATAATATCCTGTTGTAAAATAACGTTGGCAGTGTATCCAGACATAAATAGTTGTTTCATATCTGGTCTAGTTTTTTCCAGTTCTTTAGCCAAATCATGTCCATTTTGCTCCGGCATCACAACATCGGTGAAAAGCAGGTCTATTTTCCCATCATACTCATTTGAAACGATAATTGCAGATTCCGGTCTATCAGCCGCGAGCACTTTATATCCAAGTTTTTCAAGTATAAGAGATGCGATGGCTCGTATATTCTTTTCATCTTCGACAAGGAGTATTGTTTCTGCTCCACCTTGCACTTCATCCGATAATTCTTGTTTAACATTATCATAATTGTTAATGTGTTTTCCCTGAAATAGAGGCAGATAGATTCTAAAAGTAGTTCCCTGTTTCGGTTCACTATATACATTCACATATCCATCATTCTGCCCAACAATACCATAAATTGTAGCCAATCCCAAGCCTGTACCTTTTCCAATATCTTTTGTTGTAAAGAAAGGTTCAAAGACATTACTCTGAATATTCTTATCCATACCACATCCATCGTCACTAAATGCAATAACCATATACTGTCCTTTTGCCACGCCTGCCGAATCCCCGCAAGCATAATCAGACTCGACCTCTGTTCGATATGTCTCAATCATAATATTACCTACGCCATCGATAGCATCACGAGCATTGACAAAAAGGTTTGTCATAATCTGGTCTATCTGTCCCGGGTCAATTCTGACCATCCAAGGTTCGTCACACGGCACCCAATTAAGGGTGACATCTTCCCCTATCATTGTGGACAGTAACTTTAACATACCAGAAATTTCTTCATTCAGGTTTATGACTTCTGGCGAGATTGTCTGTTTTCTAGCAAATGCCAGAAGTTGTTTTGTTATAAGAACAGATCTTTCAGCAGCAGCAGTAACTTCGTTTAAGAGTTCATAAACCGGATGTTCAGGATCAAGTTCTTCACGGCATAAATCCACATATCCCATGATAGCCATAAGCAGATTGTTAAAATCGTGTGCAACACCTCCGGCCAGCTTTCCAATTGACTCCATTTTTTGAGATTGCTGCAACGCCTCTTCATTTTCGACTATTTCTGTAACATCCTGCTCTACCGCAACAATATTAATGATTGTACCATCAGCATCACTTATAGGAGAGATAATGGCTTCCGATATGTAAGTTATTCCATCTTTTTTAAGATTTGTGAAACGTCCTTTCCAAGTTTTTCCCTGGTTGATTACAGAATATATATTCTGGTAGTAATCTTCATTATGCATACCACTTTCAAGAAATGCTGTATTACGTCCTATAACCTCTTCATAGGAGTATCCAGTAATGTTCGAAAATCCCGGGTTAACATATACTATGTATCCATCTGAATCAGTAATCATAACACTTTCGGCTAATTGATCGACGGCAGCCATAATTCTTGTATGTTCTTTTGCAGCCTCTTTACTTTCAGATATATCTCTAAATTCTACCACTCGAACAGTTTTGCCTTTGTATGGTATATTTTTTGCTTCGAGTCGGAGAGCATATTCAGAGCCGTCTTTTCTAAGACCGACAGCTTCATAAGGCTTTTCACATCCATTCTGAATATTTTTCATTACGAATTCTCTAGTTTTTTCTGAGATAAGCAATAACCCATCCGTGCCAATAAGTTCCTCAAAGGAGAATCCAGTGAGGTCAGCCAAGCCTTGATTGCAGTCGAGTATCAGTCCCTTGTCATGAATGGCAATACCACCAAATGTTGCATTATGTAGGGCTTTAAAACGTGTTTCACTATCTTTTAAAGCTTTTTCGGAGAGCTTGCTTTTGGTAATGTCATAATTAACACCGGTCATTCTCACAGGTTTACCATTCTCATCATTCACAACGACAGCCCTGCTTCTAATATAAATAATCTTCCCTGCAGGCTGAGTCACGCGAAATTCTATATCCAGATCTTTACCGTTTTTAATAGTTTGATCGACTTTTCCAAGAACACGTTCACTGTCATCTGGGTGAAGTAGAGTTGTCCACGGATGTTTATGTTGTTCAAAATCCAGGCGAGAGATTCCATATAGATGGCACATTTTGTCATCCCACACAAGACTATCATTATCCAAATCCAGATCCCATACACCAAACCCTGCGGAATCGGCAGCTAATTTCAATCTGATATTTGTATCAAGCAACTCTTTTTCAAATGCTTTCTGTTTTGTGACATCAGTCATAACAGTCAGTATATATTCTACACCTTCAACGGTAATAATTTCGCCATAAAAGGTTCCATTCAATACCTTACCATCTTTAGTTCTGACATCAACTTCAACGTCTTTCATACACATTTTTGTGTTCAGCATATCACGAGCTTGTTTTGCTTGAGTTTGATCATTGAAGATATTTAGGTCATTACTAGTCTTTCCAATGATTTCTTCTCTTGAGTATCCAGTGGTGCTTACAAAGACATCATTAACCTGCACAAAAGTTTTATCATCAGCTCTGTTTACGGCCATCATTGTTGGAGCCGAGCGAAAAAAGGCATCAAATTGTTGGAGGGCATTAAAATCTATTTTCTTTTGCATTTGTTTCTTGTTTTTTGCCATGATGTATACTCTTTGCTTTTTTTATACTAATCACATATTTATAACAGAATTTTAATCATAATACTATTGTCTAGTCGTTTTATCAAGTTATTTATTGGAGAGGAGAGGATCGTTGATCGGAATTCGTTGATCATTGGTCGGGGGGAATGGGGAAAAAGTAAAAGAGGAAGAAGAAAATGAATATCCAAGAACCAACAGCCAACATCCAATATCCAAGGGAGGAAGAGGAGGATAGAATCAATATCCAATGATGAAGGGCAGAAAGGAACAGGAGAGTCGTTGGTCGGGGGAAAATGGGAATAATGGGAAATATGGGAGTTATGTCCGCGCCGAGGCGACGCGGCTACAGAACGACTTAGCAGACGGACACAAAGGAAACAGGAAACAATTGAAGAGGAGGAAAGGAACGTCCAACATCAAACATTCAACGTCCAATGATGAATGGAAGATACCCCTTCCACCTCGCACGCGAGGTGACCTACCCTAAGTCATCAGTCTTCGCCCGTTAAGCTACGTCCTGACAAGGAGGGAGGAGCACTTGCGAACTGAAAGCGTGCGTTACTTGACGAGTGGACAAGAAGAATTGGACGAGTCAAAAGGGAGAAAGAGGAGGGGAGAGAAGGAGGGAATGAATTTCCAATAGCCAACATCCAATAGCCAGTGTCCAAGGGGGGGGGAAGGAAAGAAATGGGAACAGAGAAAGCTAGTCGTCGAGGTCTGGGTATAATTTTTGCATGCATTCTTCGCAGAGGCCGTGCGATATTCGTGCTTCGCTATGATTGCCCACATATGCATCAATTAACTCCCAATAACCGTCGTCATTTCTAACACTTTTACACTTTGGACAGTATGGTAGCAATCCTGTAAGAGTCTGAATTTCCTTTATTTGATGTTCAAGAATTTTACGTTGATTATGGAGATTCAGATGATTTTTGACCCGTACTTTTAATTCTTTATAGTCAATAGGTTTAACGATATAATCCACCCCGCCAACTTCAAAACCTTTCAACAGATCATTAGTTTGTCTTTTGACAGTCATAAATATCACAGGAATATTTTCTGTTTCCGGCAGAGTTTTTAATTGTTTACAAGTTTCAAAACCATCGATTCCCAACATTAATACGTCTAAAAGAATAAGATCTGGTTTTCTATCCGCCTGACAACGTTGCAATGCGGACATTCCATCCTTTGCAATTCTTAGTTCATATTCATCTTTAAGAATATCCACCAACATATTCAGGTTAAAACGCTCGTCCTCCACCAATAGGATAACATTTTTTTCAGGCTTATATACAAAATTATCGTCTGTTATTTCCATCTCATTATTGTCTCTGCATTTTGGACATAGGCTATTTTCAAAAGAGACATCTAGTTTGCTTTCGACGAACTCTTCAAATTCTTCCCATGTTCCATTTTCACTTCGCACTTTTTTACAACTGCAGCACACAGGTAGGAATCCTCTAAGTGTATCAATATTCTGCAAAGCCTCTTCAGATTGTTTAATAGCTCTTTGGAGTTCAATATGCACTCTAATTCTATTTTGTAGAACCACATAATTTACAGGTTTGGTAACATAATCAACGGCCCCCACTTCAAATCCTTTAGCAATATCGGCAGGTTCAGACTTGGAAGTCATAAAAATCACGGGATAGTTTTTAGTTTTGGGATTATTCTTAATTCTTCTGCAGATTTCATAACCATCGATTCCCGGCATCATTACGTCCAACAGAATAAGATCCGGCACACATCCCTGATCAAGAAGCAGCAGAGCCTGCTCCCCATCGAAGACAGTTTCTGTTTCATATTTGCCATGCAACATATCCCGAAGAATTGAAGCATTAAAACGTTCGTCTTCCACGATTAAAATTGTCTCTTTTTTTTGCATTTAAATTGTTTTCCAGTCACCTTCCGGTGGTTCTTTTTGCTAAAAAGTATACAGTTACTAGTGTATGCTGTCTTCACTGTCGTTATGTTACGCAAACCGCAAGCTGTGAAGAAGTGCACAGTGTACAGTTTTCTTATTTCTTCGCTCTGCGAGCTACGAAAAACACTGCCGTGAGCAGATATAAGCTTCGCTTGTTTTATAAACCTAGGGCGTTGCCCTAGGCTATGTTGTTATGGGCTAGCCCTATTCAATCATGGCTTCCACGGGGAGAACGAGTTGAACAACCTCGCACTAGCTGTGTTTTCATACTTTTTCATATAATTTTTGATAATACCATTTGTTCAAGGATTTTTAAAGCTTCATCGTATTCAAAAGCTTCAATATGGTTTTTTATCTGATCAAAATCATCTTTTTTGATACAAGATTTAAGATGTGGACTCAAGAGGACAAATGCATCAGTGGCACGAACATCTCCCGCAGCACAATAACCTTGAAGTTCTATAATCTTTGCAGAGATTTCAGGATCATTTAGTATGTTGTTTTGCAATTCATCTTGGTTTTCAGACTCAACCGGCTGCAAAACGCTGATTGACTTCATGATTCTATCCACTTCATCTTCAAACTGTTTGATTGGCACCTCATCAAGAGCGGCACCATTGATTAATTTAAGCTCAATTTCTGCTGATATATTTGTTAGTTTGCCAGCCTTGATGGTTCCACCAATTCCCTTGAGAGTGTGAGCAGAACGTTCGACAAATTCAACATCATTCTGCTCAACAGCCTCATCAAGGCGACTATTGAAATCGACGTAATCCACATATAGATTAACTAATAAACTTCTAAAAAGTTCATGGTTCCCCCCTACGATAGCGATGCCTGCGGCAACATCCAGCCCATCAAGATCATCAGGAATATCTCCCGTTGTATTGGTATTGTTCGATTCACTCTTATTTTTACGCCCAGACTTAACCTTAACAAGTTTTTCCAGTTCTAAGAGAAGCTCGTCCATTTGTATTGGTTTTGAAACATGTCCATCCATACCCGCATCAATACACCTCTTTTTTTCAGAGCTTAATGCATGAGCTGTCAACGCAATAATAGGAATGTCACATATAGGTTTACTCATATGACGAATTCTTTTTGTTGCTTCCCTACCATCCATTACTGGCATTTGTACATCCATCAGAATTGCATCGAAATCGTTGTCATCATGCAACATTTCAATTGCAGCCAACCCATGATTAGCCAGAACAATTTCAAATCCCACATCTTCCAGTAGCCCTTGAGCCACCTGCTGGTTAATGCGATTGTCCTCTACCACCAACAATCTAGCACCCGCGATTGATTCAGCCACCGAAGTTACTTCAGAAGGTTTGCTTAGTCTTGGAATGCTATTGTCATTTTCCATTAGCTCAACCAACGAGTCATAAAGCAAAGACTGGTTTATAGGTTTTGTAAGAAACGAGTCGACTCCAGCCAAGCAGGCATTTTTGTATACTTCTTCGTTTCCGTATGCGGTTACCATTAGAATTGACGGAAGGTGAGCTTTTTCAAACAGCATTTTAATTCTTTCAGTAGTCATAATACCGTTCAGTCCGGGCATATTATAATCCATAAGTATAAAATCATAGTCAGGATTTTCAGATAGTTTATTGATTGCATCCATTCCGGACTGAACCATGTCAACCTGTATCGAAAAAGATGAGAGATAATTCTTAAGAATATTTCTTGAGAAGTCATTATCGTCGACAACAAGAGCTTTTAGAGGTTTTTCAGCCAATTGAGAGAATGTGCTAGCTTGAGCATCTTTTTGTTTCTTAAAATGGCAGTCAAAACTAAATGTACTTCCAGAGTTCAGCTTGCTTTTTACAGAGATTTCTCCCCCCATTAGATTTACAAAACATTGACTGATTGAGAGACCTAGTCCAGTGCCACCGTGAGTTCTTGTTGTGGAATTATCAGCTTGAGAAAATGATTCAAAAACACTATCCACTTTTTCTGGCGCAATACCTATGCCAGAATCTCTAATATCAAAGTGTAATATAACCGTATCTTCCACTCCTATATACTCACCTAAGGAAATTTTAACCAAAACGAATCCATTTTCAGTAAATTTAATAGCATTATTACAAAGATTAACAAGAATTTGTCCCAGTCTTAATGGGTCACCTATCAAGTACTGAGGGACACTTGGGTCAACATCAAAAAGTAATTCAAGCCCTTTTGATTCAGCAGGAAGACTTACCACATTTGCAAGGTTATTCAAGACATCATCAACTCTAAAGTTTGCGACTTCCAACTCAATTTTTCCAGACTCTACTTTTGAGTAATCCAAAATATTATTAATAATACCTAACAAGTTTTTCGAAGAGCTTTTAATTTTTTTCACATAGTCACTCTGTCGAGCAGTCATAGACGTTTTGAGAAGAAGTTCGCTAAGACCGGTAACAGCATTAATAGGAGTTCTAATTTCGTGACTCATATTTGCCAGGAAGAGACCTTTTGCCTTGCTGCTTTTCTGAGCAAGCAGAGCTAATTCTTCAGATTTGTTAAGAGTCTGTTTAAGACTATGGTTAAGTTTTTTAGACCTATATACAAAATATATTGAAGTGACAAAAAGTACAAGGACAGCAATCAGCCATCCACTAAGTTGTTTAATAGCAGCCCATAAAGTTACCTTTCCATAATCCTGATAAGGAGGTTGTCTAAGTTCTTTCAGACAATCTCTTACAGCCTGATAGTTGCTTGGGATCGTCCACCCTGCGCAATTTGCAGCTCTAGCGGCTTCATGATCGGGTGGCATTTCCATAAGAGCCATGGCAACTCTATCGGCCAACTTACGAGAGGTATGAGCCACCTTAGAAAAGGGCCACTCTGGATATAATTGAGTTGAGAGGGCAAAAGGAAAAGATTCAGAATAAGATTGCTGATTTAAAATTTTAAAGTCTTCAAGGTTGATTTTACCTTCTTTAGCCATACGTTCTAGCGTATCAGTTCTAACAGTTCCTGCATCAACCAGACCACTTTGCACGGCCTTAACAACATTATCATGTGTCATACCATATGACATGGTCTTAAAATCTTTAGAAGGATCAATTCCCGCTGTCTTAAGTTCAAACCAAGCCGTCTGCCATCCACCGAACGACAAAGGATCTACGGCCATAAAGTTTGTTTTTTTCAGATCATCAAGAGAGTCATAAGGTTTTCCAGCAAGAGAGAAAATCACTCCACCAAACACATTATAGTCATGGCCCATACGAAGATTTTCCAAAGTAGCCAACCGACTTATTCCGCAATGAATTTCCAATGCAACATACATTGAAGAATTCACTAGGACAAAGTCAACTTTATGTTGTCCAACGGCATAATGAAAGGCATCGCTAACTTCATCTTTATATTCTCCAACAGCATTATGAACGGCATTGTGAACTTCATCAAACCCTAACGGGACAATTTCACATTGGACATCTCCGAGAATATCTGTCAAATATTGTGCGGTAAGGTTCCATCTTTCCATACATCTTTCAGGGCCTCTTTTTGCTAGCACGCCAATTCGAACTTTTTGTATTTGTTCTGGATCAGGAGATAAGTCTGTCACATCATTGGTTGCAGCCATTAAGGTTATGCTACTAACTGTACATAGAACAAATGCGATATATAGTATTTTTTTAATATTTTGTTTCATTTTTAAAAGTCCAGATATGTAATTGTTATAATGAATTATTAAATTGTTTAAGATTATAGTATATAGATGAATATAAATAGTGTCAATGATTCATTAAGGTTTAAGAGATAAGAGTTAAGAAAATGGATCCGCCTACGCCGTGCCGGACTAAGGCGTGACAAAGCCACAGGTATTTATGAGGGAAAGGAGAGGAAAGCTTAAATTTAATGGCTGGACTTTTTTATGCATAATAGTATAATACCTAAAAATATATAAGGATTTAAAAATGAATAGAATAGATGAAAAATTTTTACAATTAGCAAAGGCAGGGTCAAAAGCTGTTGTTCCATATGTGTGTGCAGGTGATCCGAATCTTAAAACAACGGAAGCGATTATTCTTGCACTTGCAAATAATGGAGCAGACGTAATTGAAGTTGGGGTACCTTTTTCAGACCCTATGGCTGATGGACCATCAATCCAATATGCATGTCAACGAGCAATAGAGGCAGGTACAACTTTGCCTAAGATATTTGAAATGGTTAAGCGAATTCGAAAAAAAAGCAAGATTCCTCTTGTACTTTTCAGCTATTATAACATTCTTTTCAATGGAGGTTTTGAGAAGAACGTAAAGCTAGCAAAAGAGGTTGGTATTGATGGAATACTTGTTGTTGATGTTCCATTTGAAGAATACAAGGAGATAGCACCAATTTTAAAGGCCAATGATATACACTTGATTCGTTTAGTTGCACCAACAACAAATGGAGAAAGGCTTGAGAAAATATTAAAAGATGCATCTGGATTTGTATACTGTATAACAGTAAAAGGTGTAACTGGTGCACGGGTAGAACTACCTGCGAATTTGAAGGATAGACTTACAAAAATCAAAAAGCTTTCCCCTGCACCAATTGTTGCAGGATTTGGAATTTCATCAGGGGCGATGGCGAAGCCGATTGCTGAACATTCTGATGGCGTTGTTGTAGGTAGTGCTTTTGTTAATAGAATTGCAAAGGCCACTTCACAAGAAGAGGCTGTTGAGTCTTGTTTGGAGCTACTTGAGGATTTGAAAAATAGTGTTAAATGAAAAGTTCTACGTGTTAAGTTTTAATAAAAAAACGACATAAAAAACAAAAGGGACGGAAAGAAATGCACAAGTTCGAACATTCAACGTCCAATGATGAATGAAGAATAGCCCTCCCACCTCGCACGCGAGGTGACCTCCCCTAAACAGGGGAGGAGCACTTGCGACCAAAAGCACTGTGTTAACCCTAAAGACACCTGCAAGCTGGAAGCGTGTGTTACCTTGTAACGGCTAGAAGAAATGAACATGCAACTTTCAATTATGAATTAATATTATGGAGGAATAGATGAAACAGGAGAAGAGAGAACACTGGGGCAGTAGTTTTGGGTTTATTATTGCAGCAGCTGGCTCCGCTGTGGGACTAGGAAACATTTGGAAATTTCCTTATGTTACAGGCGAGAATGGCGGAGCAGCCTTTGTGTTGGTCTACCTAATCTGCATTCTTCTAATTGGATTTCCTATTATGCTTGCAGAGTTAACAATTGGACGAAAAGCGCAGAAGGGTCCAATTGGAGCCTTTAGGGATTTGATGCCAAAGAATTGTTTAATAGCACATATATTGGGCATAACTATTGGGTTAAGCGGATTAGGCCTATTATTTTTCAAGCACTGGGGATGGGGTGTTCTTGCTATTGTTTTAGCTGCAGCAATATTCAAATTAAGCTGGGGTGTGGTCGGATACATCAGCGTTATATGTGCCTTTGTTATCCTATCTTTCTATAGTGTAATCGGCGGATGGACAATAGGATATATAGTTGACACGATAAGAGGAGTTGTAAATTTTGAGACAACAGAACAGGCTTCTTCTTTTTTTGGAGCTAATATTACTAATCTTCCTTGGGCAATTTCGTATCATATACTTTTCATGGTCATATGCATTGCATTGGTAATGTCGGGTCTAAAAAAAGGTATAGAGAAATGGTCTAAAATTCTTATGCCCCTTCTTATTATTCTGCTTATAGCTCTCATAATCAGAGGGCTATCCCTTCCTGGAGCTCAAGCTGGTGTAAGTTTTTATCTTCTTCCTGACTTTTCAAAAATATCAACACAATCCATATTAGTAGCATTAGGTCACGCTTTTTTCTCCCTAAGTCTAGGCATGGGTATCATTATTACATACGGAAGTTATGTTGAAGAAAAACAAGATTTATTTAAAGCATCACTATCGATTGTCGCTTTTGACACAATAATAGCTTTATTAGCGGGACTGGCCATGTTTCCAGCAATTTTTGCTCTTGGCGGAGAACCCACGGCCGGACCTGGGTTAATTTTTCAAGTTATTCCCACAATCTTTCACAAAATACCTTTTGGAACTGTATGGATATTCATGTTTTTTACTTTAATTCTTATTGCAGCGTTGACATCAGCTATCAGCTTGTTGGAAGTTGTTACCTCAGCTATGATGGATGAATTTAAATTTTCTCGCCATAAAGCAACCGCTGCTAGTGGCATTTCAATAGTTTTACTTGGTCTTTTATCAGCGGTTAGCGTTGCTAATTGGGACAACATTGAATGGCTACACACTTTTTTTGTCAAAGGATTCAACATAAATGTTAGCAGTTTTTTTGATGTTGCAGATCACCTAACAGCAAATTGGCTACTTCCTATAGGCGGAATGCTTTTAGCAATTTTTGTTGGATGGATATGGGGAACAAAGCATGCTGTTGAAGAGATAAAAAAGGGTGCACCTGAATTTGAAAACACAAGCTTTCTGGTAATCTTTGGCGGTTCAAAAGACAAAAAGCCTTATGTTCCCACATTTGCAGCTATATGGGGATTTTCTTTGCGATTTCTTTCACCTATTGCAGTAATAATTGTCTTTCTTTACAGTATTGGTTGGATTTAAGTCAATTAATAATTGAAAATTGAAGACGGGGGAAGAGATTCCGCTGTAGCGGAAGAGAACAGGGGCGGCACTTGCAAGCCGGAAGCGTGCGTTACCTTGAAGACACTTACAACGAAGATCGTTGTGTTACCTTGTGACAATGAGGACATTGTCGCTCCCGGGAAAGTCCGCGCCGGAGCGATACAGCTACAAGGGACTGGGAGTTTTTAGTGGATGAAGAGCAGTACAGAGGCTCCAGCTATGATGCAGTAAATTCCAAAGTACCAGAATTTGTTTGCACAGAGCAATTTCAAGAGTATTTTAATTGAGACAAGTCCTACAACTGCAGCCACAAAGAAACCTACAACCATTGACAGCATGCTCACATCGCCTGTTGACTCACCAGATATCAGATCTTTTGCACCAAGCAGAGTTGCAGCCATAAGAAGAGGCATGGACATCAAGAATGAAAATTCAGCAGCTTTTGTTGGGTCGATTTTCAAGTGTCTTGCCATTGTTATTGTGCTACCTGAACGACTTATGCCTGGTAACATTGCAAATGATTGAGCTGCTCCGATTAATAGCGATTTTGGAACAGTAAGGTCAGATTTTCCTGCGGGAGCAAATTTTAGAGATATCAGGATTAGACCTGTTAAACATAGCATAATTCCAACCAATGTTGGATTGTTAAAACAACTTTCAATCTTGTCTTCCAGGAACAGAAAGACAAATAGTGCTGGAATCATTGAAACAATTACCCACAGAACATATTTTCGACCTTCACCTTTTCCGCTACGTATTTCCTGAATCAGCGAAAGAATTTTTTTGCGATAAAAGATAAAGATTGCAAGTAAAGTGCCTGCGTGCAGGATGATTTCTAATAAAATACCTGGTGAGTCTAGTTTGAGAAGATTTTTTGCAATAACGAGGTGACCTGAACTACTTATGGGCAGGAATTCTGCAACGCCTTGAATGATAGCTAGTATTATTACTTTTACAAATGACTCCATAATTTTTTCTTTACACTATGTGCTATTCACTGTGTCCGTAGGACATCAAAAAAAAGCCTTGCACTTGGCAAGGTTTAAAAAAATGGCGGGATCGACGAGATTCGAACTCGCGACATCTAGATCGACAGTCTAGGACTCTAACCAATTGAGCTACGACCCCACATATTAGAATTGTTTAAAACTTCAACTCTATTTTAAATTTTATGTTTTATGAAAAAATGGCGGGATCGACGAGATTCGAACTCGCGACATCTAGATCGACAGTCTAGGACTCTAACCAATTGAGCTACGACCCCATATTCAAAAAACAGAGCGGTATAATAGCTTTTCTATTTTTTTTTGCAAGCATTTTTTTGATTTTTTATAGTTATTTTTTTTTTGGAGCTTAAAATCAAAATTTTTCTGTAAAAAAAACATTAAATTTGTTATTGTTGAATTCACATAAACAGAGAATTTTATAACAATCGGATTTTACACATGAAAACATTAAGAAAATTGCATATACTACTCTTCTGCATTTTAATTGCAGGTTGCAGCGGCAGCTATTCATCATTATTGGATAGTGCTTTGCAGAAAATGGAAAGGCAGGAATATAATTCAGCCATAAAAGACTTGCTTAAAGCAGAAAAACTTGCTCCTAACTCGGCCGAGATATACTTAAATCTTGGGTTAAGTTATTGGAAGCTTGGGGAACCAGACAAAGCACAACAGATGCTGAATAAGTCAATGAGTTTAAACTCACAAGACAGTCAGGCATACTTATATTGCGGCATTATCTACTTGGATCAGAATTTATTAAATCCAGCAATGGCTGCATTCAAAAATGCAAGTCGATTAAAGCCAAACTCTCCAGAGATTTACACATGGCTTGCCGTTGTTGAAATGAAAGGTAAAGATCCAGTAGCAAGTTCTTTGTATCTGAAACAGGCCTTATCAATTAATCCTACTTATAAACCTGCTATATATAATTTAGCAACGGTATACAGTACCTTCGGCAATAATCCGAAAGAGGCAGAAAAATATTGTCAGGAGTATCTAAAACTTGCCAACGGCGAAGATACACAAAGCGAAATAAAGATACGTGGATATCTGCAGAAAGTCATAAACAACAACTCTGAAGACTTAAACACTACAGTTCAGGAAAAGAGTGTAAAGAGGGAGAGATCGAACAGTTTAATTAAACAAGCCAAACATGCTACAGAGAATTCAAATTATGATTCTGCGATGGTTTTACTTGAACAGGCAGTGAACACCGACCCTTCTAACCCAGAAGCTTTATGGGAACAGGCCGATTTCTACAAAGAGGAGCTTGGAGATAACGGTGAAGCAGATAAGATGCTAAACCAGTTTTACAGCAAATTTCCGAATGATGCCAGGACGCCAAAAGATTCCAGAATCAAAAAATCTCCATTGGAAAATATTGATTGGCAGGACGATAACAATAAAAATGCTGAACTTGCTTTTTCAAAGGGGCTTGAATGTTATAGGCGCGGACAATTAGATGATGCAATTGTGTGTTATAAAAAAGCATTATTTTTCAATCCAAATAATACAAATGCTGCCTATAACCTTGGTTTAGCATACAAGAGTAAGCTGGACTACATAAATGCTGAGAAAGCATTTCAGACAACACTTAAGCTAAACCCTGATATGGTAGAGGCAAGAACAATGCTTGCTGTTGTTTATAGGTCTCAAAAGAAGTATCTAAACGCAGAGAAAATACTACAGAAATTAATTGATCAGCAGCCAAATTATTCTAGAGCTTACCTATATTTAGGTTATGTTTATCAAGACAAAGGTGAATCAAAAGAGTCCATTAAAAATTTCAAAAAGTTTGTTGAACTTGAACCCAATTCGGCAGCATCGAAAAAGATCAAATCCTGGTTAGACACTTTATGAACCAAATATTAGACATGTTTTCGCCGATTGATATATGTTTTATCATATGTCTTTTGTGTGGTGCATTGTGGGGTATGTTCAAAGGACTAAGTGGTGAATTAGCACAATTGATTGCAACGATTATCTGTTTTTTTCTTTCCATCAAATTGGCTCCTGTTTTCACGCAGTTACTAGAAGCTAAAACAGAATTAACACGAAGCAACGCTATACTTATTGCGGTTGTGCTATCTATAGGTCTCTGCTTTCTTCTTCTATTCATTCTAAAAAATATATTCAAAAAAATACTTAAAGTTGTTATAGAAGTAAGGTATGATAAAATTTTTGGTTTTCTTGCCGGTATAATTCATTACGGAATAATATTAGTAATTATATTTGTAATAATGGGTTTAATACCATCGGCAACAATACACAAGCTTTTTATTGAGGAGTCAGTTGTCGGAACCAATGTAATGAAACTATTTCCTAAGGTCGTTGAGGCTATTGAAGAGCGAACAAATATAGATTTTCCGGATTCGATTGAAGAGAGTCACAAAGACAGCGAACAGTCAAAGACTAATGAGGAACATTCAACACTTGAATAAAGATGGGACAAATGCGACGGATGTGGTGAACGAGTCTGGACAAACACAGGGCGGGGGAACGGGAAAGACGTGATAAATCTCGTCTGTACGATGGGGAAAGAAGAAAATTGTAAGTTGGGAAAGAGATTCCGCTGTAGCGGAAAAGAACAGGAAAAGGGATAAGATATGGCAGGAATAACAGAAGAGTGTATTGCGGAAATACGCAATAGAGCAGACATAGTTGATGTTATCAGCTCTTATATTCAGCTCTCAAAGGCAGGCTCTACATACAAGGCCTGTTGTCCTTTTCATAAAGAGAAGACCCCCTCGTTCAATGTGAATCCAAATATGCAGATGTTTAAATGCTTTGGCTGTGGTAAAGCCGGCAATGTTTTTTCGTTTGTTATGGAATATGAAGGTATGGATTTTCTTACAGTAGTAAAAATGCTTGCCGATAAGACAGGTGTTGAGATTAAATACAACAAGGGATATCGTCCAAAAGGTGAAGCAGAAAAGGCAGATTTGTTTGAGATAAACAAACAAGTTGCTGACTTTTATTATTCTCAGTTAAGTTCTCCTGCAGGCAAACCAGCTGTTGACTATCTTAAAAGCAGGAAAATTACAGGGGCTATGGCCAAAGAGTTTAAGGTTGGTTATGCTCCAGAGGGCTGGGACGGTCTAATAAATTGGGCTAAGACCCAAAAGATATCCGAAGAGATTTTAGATAAGCTTGGTTTAGTTTCAACATCAGAAAAATCAGATCATTTTTATGATCGTTTCAGAAACCGAGTTATGTTCACCATACATGATGATCAGGGGAGAGTAGTTGGTTTTAGCGGAAGAGTTCTTGAGGGTTCCAAGGAGAAGGCAAAATATGTTAATACGCCCCAGACACCCATTTTTTACAAAAGCAAGCTACTGTATGGGCTACACAAATCTAGGCGAGCAATATTGGATATGCAACAGGCAATCATCTGCGAAGGGCAGATTGATGTAATTCGTTGTCATAGTGCAGGTTTTACAAATGCAATAGCTTCACAAGGTACAGCTTTTACAGAAGAACATGCAGGGAAGCTTAAGCGTTATACAGATGCGGTAACAATAGTTTTTGATTCAGATAGTGCTGGTCAACAGGCAACCATAAAGACAGCAAGAATTTTTATAAAAGCCGGCATTGCAGTGAATGCAGCGGTTGTTCCACCAGGAGAGGATCCTGATTCATACATATTGAAACATGGCGCAGAGGGGTTTCAAAACCTTCTTGATGAAGCTATGTCAATTGTACGTTTTCAATATGAGTGTTTAAAAACAAGTGAAGATATCACCACAGATGTTGGAATGATGAGAGCATCTAAGCAGATAATGGAGACAATTAATATTAGTACAAGTGCAATTCAGAAGGCAAAAATGAGTCAGGAAGCTGCAGATTTATTGAACATACCTCTAAGTGCTCTGCAGAGTGATTTAAAGTTTAAGGTTCAGGGGACATATATACCACCAAAGCAACCATCGGTAAAAGTTCCCAGAGAATTTAATGCAATACAGCCAACAGCGCCTTTGCCTGAAGAAGAAAAGACCTTATGCGAAGTTCTGGCAAGCAACTTTGATAATTCAGAGATACATGCCTTAATAAGAGACTACATATTAAATGAGGTTTTAGAGTCGCCAATTACTCAAAAATTTATTGATGCAGCAATATGGTCACACGAGAATGATGAAAACATTCAGGATATACTAAAAGAGGATGAAAAAAGCCAGCAGGTGATGACATCTTTTACAGCTTCAATATTTATGGAACCAAATAAGTTTGCCAATACAGAGACAACAGCAGTTAGTGCAATACAAATGTATATTATTGCAATATGGAAGAGATATCTTCAATTTCAATACGACAGCTTGAAGAACAATTTTGAGCCGGAGGTTTTCAAACAGCGTAGTCAGTTGCTTTATGATATCAAGAATATGATTTCATGGGAAGCTGCCGAACCTATAATTTGTGATGCGATTGAGAGACTTAATTTGATTGGGAGTTAAGAATAAAGAATTTCCAATAACCAACATCCAATGATGAAGGAAAGACACAGCCGTGGGCAGGTGCGAGCTTTGCTCGTGTTTTAAACCTAGGGTTACACTCCCGATGGTCGTTCACCCTAGGTTATTATGATATACTCCGTTGGAGTATTTTAAAGAATATCCAGCAACCAATCAGTCTTCACTAACAACTAACAACTGACAACTAACCACTATCTTATATGTCGTCAGTTTTGACAAGGACTTCCGCAATCTGCACAGCGTTAAGAGCTGCACCTTTTTTTATTTGGTCCCCTACGCACCAATAAGTCAGACCATTTTTATTTGAGAGATCTTTTCTGATTCTTCCAACATATACATCATCTTCGCTTGCGCAGAAAAGTGGCATAGGATACTTGCTTTCAGCAGGCACATCAAGGAGAGTTACGCCTTCTGCAGCAGCCATTGCGTCTTGAACATCTCTGACAGAAAGTTCTTCTTCAGTTTCCAGCCATATTGACTCAGAGTGGCTTCTCATCACAGGAATTCTGACACATGTTGCGCTGACGGCAATATCTGACTCCATAATTTTTTTTGTTTCATGGAACATTTTCATCTCTTCTTTAGTGTATCCATTATCTGTGAAAACATCCACTTGAGGAATAACGTTCATAGCAAGCTGATACTGAAATTTTTCAACAGTAGGCTCTTCGCCTTCAGCAAGCTGCTTAAACTGTTTTTCAAGTTCAGCCATACCTTGAGCACCTGCACCACTGGCAGCCTGATATGTTGAAACATGCACTTTTTTGATGTGCGATAGTTTTTCGATTGGTTTTAGAGTAACAACCATCTGTATTGTAGTGCAGTTTGGGTTGGCAATGATATTTCTTGGACGATTTCTGCAAGCTTCCGGATTAACTTCCGGCACAACAAGCGGCACATCTTCATCCATACGGAAGGCACTTGAGTTATCAATCATAACCGCACCGTGCTTTGTTATAGTTTCTGCGAAGTCCTTTGACGTACCTCCCCCTGCAGATGTTAAAGCAATATCAATATCTTTAAAATCATCGTTATGCAACAGTTCTTTAACAGTCAGTTCCTTACCTTGAAACATATATTTATTTCCAGCACTTCTGGAGCTACCAAAGAGAACAAGTTCCTCAACAGGAAACTTTCGTTCATCAAGTACTTTTAGAAATTCCTGTCCAACAGCCCCACTAACCCCAACAATTGCCACTCTATATTTTTTCATTATTATTTCCTGTAAATTTATAAGTTCTATCATTCTCTTGCATGAGAAGTGACGTAATTTAATAATTGATAACGAATTATGCAAGCAAATTCTGATTTTTTTTTGAAATTTAGGTAAAAAAAATGGAAATTGGAGGATTCCGCCTTAGCGGAAGGTAAAGGTAAAGGTAAAGACGGAAAGAATATCCAATAGCCAATGATGAAAGAAAAATACCCCTCCGACACTCTCATCCACCTTCGTACCTTCGGCGTGACAGGCACGAGGTGACCTACGAAAAAAGTGGTAAGTGTTACGTGTTAAGTTGCACTACCGTGGGTAGGAACTGGCAAGCCCTTGTGTGAAAGATTAGTTAGGGAGGAGCACTTGCGGACTGAGAGTGGTGTAGTGATTTAAGACACTGGCAACGAAGATCGTTGCGTTACCCCACAAGTGGGACTAGAGAGAGCTAGGGGGATGAGTCCGCGCCGAGGCGACGCAGCTACAGGAGGAGCACCCGCGAACCAAGAGTGGTGGGTTGGTTTGAGAGAAAAAGGAAAAAGACGCGATAAATCTCGTCTGTACGAGTTTTAGTAAGCAGAAAATGAGGTGAGTATTTTTAATTGGGGGAAAATTAAATTCTTGCAATTGCTGGTTTTTAATTTTATTCTTGTAAATTATTATTAACAAAGTTATGGAGACTGACATGAGAGTATTTGCCTTTTTAATTTCGACAATGCTAACAGTATGCTGTTTTGCACAAAATTTATCTTATACAATGGACGCCTCGGGTCTACCTGTTATACAACTTGACGGTAAACCAGTTTTAAAAAGCAAATATATTGGCTGGGGTGACAATTGGGCATGGGCTCATTGCAGAACGGCTCCTGCAGAAGTACTCAATTCCTATACAATTGATATTGAAAAGTTAAAAACGACTGCTACCTTACAGTGGTCTTTCACGAATCAACAAAGTCCTGAAGCTACTTTTGTTTACAACTCAAAAGAAGATTTATCGCCTGTAATTGGTACTGGTATTGAATTTAATCTTGCTCTTAAAGATGAATTTCTCAAGGGAAAGACACAAGATCCTGTTATAACAGGAAAAACTCTCTCATGGAAAATTGTCCCGGAGAAACCCATTGAATTAAAGTTTTCCGAGAATGTTGACAGCATGTTTTTTGAAAGAGGCAACAGAAATACAGTAAGGGTTATGTTTTTTGCAGAAAAAATTTCAGCTGGAAAGAAGAACATAAGTATGAAATTAGAATTTCCTAAAGACACAAAGAAACAGAAGACACTTGCGGAAAGATATGGAGCCTCAGATGAGACAACTTGGAACAAAAATATCATGCTGCCACACAAGGCATTCGTTGACTTAAGTTTTCTAAATCACAAACCAGCTGGAAAGTTCGGGTTTGTTGAAGCAAAAGGTGACGAACTTCAGATTAGCGACAAACCAATAAGATTCTGGGGATGCAATGTTCAAGCATACAGTCTGTTTGTGACGGATAAGGATTTAATTAAAAAGCAGGCAAAACGTATTGCAGCACTTGGATATAACCTTGTTAGACTTCACCACCACGATTCAAAACGATGGGTAAAAAAATGTTTAATTGCTGATGGAGATACTAGTCAGGAAATTGATCAAGAAGCTTTAGATTCATACTTTTATTGGATTAAATGTTTAAAAGATGAAGGTATATATATATGGATTGATCTGCATGTTGGTCGTCCATTCAAGCCTGGCGACAATATTCCCGACTTTGATGAAATCAAAAAAGGTAGTAATAGTACCAAAGAGATGAAAATTTATTGTTACGTCAACGAAAGAGCCAAAGAGTTGATGAAGGAGTTTCAGAAAAAGCTTGTAACCACGATTAGTCCATATACAGGCAAGAACATGGTTAATGAGTCTGCCATAATGGGATTTTTGATTAGTAACGAAAATGACTTGACTCACCACGGTGGTAATGGTCTACTTGCGGATAAAAATGTTCCTGCACACCACCAGATGTTTGTTGAAAAAATTAAAAAATTTGAATCCGCAACAGGTTTGAGCTCAAGTAGTTTAATGAAAACCTGGGAACCTGGAAATGCGAAGTATCTTTTAAATGATATTGAGTATAATTGGTCAAAAGAAATGGTTGAACATGTTCAAAGTTTGGGCGTAAAGGTTCCTGTTGCAAGTGGTCATATGTGGGGAGGCAATCCAACATTTTCATTACCTGCATTAACAGCCGGTACAATTATTGATGCCCACTGCTATGATCATGGTGAATTTTTAAAACGCGACCCTCGCAATAGTGCAACAATGGGAGAGAATTTACTCGTTGGCCAACTTTGTGATTATCCATTTGCCATAACCGAATGGAACGCTGAAGATGGAGCTCACTCAACAGACACATTTACTCATCAACTATATATTGCTTCACTTTCAGCTTTTCAGGGCTGGGATGCACCAATGCTCTATGGATATTCTCAAGATGGTCTTAGCAATAGAGGGCTAAGCAACTGGAGTTCATATAATGTTCCTGCAATTATGGGATTAAACCCAGCGGCTGCTTTGATATATAGGCGCGGAGATGTTGCAACCGCCAAACAACAATATGTAATTCAATACTCAGAACAGAACCTTATTCATGAGGCTCACCAAACAAATCCGGCACTTAGAACCCTTTCAATGCTGCATGGAGTTTCCTCTGCCCTACCAAAGATTTCTGTTCTTCCATGGCTTAAGCCAAGTAAGATTCCTGCCGGTGCTACAGTTATTACAGATATAAATAAAGATTTCATTCCAAAAGGGCAGAACTATGTGGTAAGCGATACTGGTGAGCTATATAGAAACTGGGAAAGAGGTATATTCGTAATAAATACGGAACGTTCAAAAGGATTTACAGGTTGGACAGAAGGTGAACCTATTATCGCAGGAGGTGCCTCTTTTGATATTGATAATCCTAAGGTTGCAGTTATTATATCTTCTCTAGACGGCAAGTCTACGGATAAATCAAGCAAGATGCTTCTCACAGCACTTGGTCGTAATGTTAGAGTACAAAGCGATACAATGACAGAGCCAATTAGTGGCAAGATATCTTTCAAGAGTATGATTAGCGGGCTTAAAATCACACCAGTTAACGGTGATGGTTCCCTTCAAGAGCCAATTGCTCTTAAGTACAGCAGTGGCAAATATTCATTTGATATTCCGTCGGATAAAGGTACTCATTGGTTTATTATTGCGAAGTAAGAGGGAAAAATCAATTGTTAGTTGTTAGTGGTTAATGAAAAAAGACAGAAAAAATATCCAATAGCCAACACCCAATATCCAATGTCCAAGGGATGGATTACCCCTCCGACACTCGCACGCGAGGTCACCTCCCCTAAACAGGGCAGGAGCACTTGCGATCAAAAGTACTGTATTCTATTAATACCTCATCTTGTCGCGCCGGGGCGATGCGGCTACAGAAAAGGACACTTGCACACGACCAGCGGAAGTGAGGCTGAAGTTTTCGACAGCAATGAGCGTAGCGAATGGCCTACCAGGAAGCACGCGTTACTTTATGACGATGAGGACATCGTCGCTCCCGTATTTACAAGACAATATTGATTTGCAAATTGGGAGCGAGACTCGAGCCTGCGAGAGAGACTTTAACTATTCAAAACAAATAATAGGGTAAAGCAATGAACGTAGTAAATGGCCTACATTCGTCCTCGTTCTCATAAAAAGGTCTCAACCAGAAAAACAAGGACCGAGAGCATATTGATTTTTTAAAGTTGATGTATAGAGTGATTTTTGATATTGTTTACCTGTTAATTTTACAAAATTAAAGAATATTAAGGAAATGAAATAATGAGTATAATTGTTGCACTTGACGTGCCAAAGTCTTCAGAAATACCAAAGATAGTTGAATCACTACCAGCAGAGATAGATTTTTATAAAGTTGGGCTTGAGATTTTTACGGCGGAAGGCCCAAAATGTCTAGAGTACCTACAGGAACATAATAAGCAAATCTTTCTAGATTTGAAGCTACATGATATTCCAAGAACAGTTGCCCATGCCGTAACCTCTGCAGCCAAACATAATGTTGGTCTCTTAACAGTTCATGCATGTGGTGGACGAGCAATGCTTGAGGCGGCAGTAGAAGCTGCAGCAAAATTTGGAGATAAAGCACCAAAACTTTTAGCAATTACAACATTGACCAGCTTAGATCAAAGCGACTTAACGGATTTTGGAATTCAAAGAAGTGTTGCAGAGCATACAGCTGCAATGGGTAAACTTGCAATAGATTGCGGAATTGACGGACTGGTTTGTTCTGCACTTGAGGTTAGAGAGTTTAGGAAAAAACTTGGTCCAAAGCCGATACTTGTAACCCCGGGCATTCGCCCTTCCGGTAGTAGCGTTGGCGACCAAAAAAGAGTAGCCACACCTGCATCTGCAATTAAAGATGGAGCAAGTTACCTTGTTATAGGTCGTCCAATTGTTCAAGCTGAAAATCCTTTTGAGGCAGCGAAGGCGATATTAAGAGAGGTGAAGGAAGCCATTAAGAATGCTGAATGCTAAAGAATGAAGGATGAAAAAAAATATGGAATTCCGCTGTAGCGGAAGAGAACGGTAAAAATCGGGGGTGAATTTTGGTTTGCAATTTTACTTGATGAAACGTGACATATTTGTTATGTTTGTCACCTTCAAATTGAACAAAAAATTTATAAAAATATAAAATGGAGCACACAAATGCAATTAAATGTTACAGAAATTATGAAAAACATACCACATCGGTACCCTTTTCTTTTGGTTGATAAGATTACAGAGATGGATTTAGAGAAGAAGGTAGTAGTTGGTATTAAGAATGTTACAATGAATGAAAAATTTTTCCAAGGACATTTTCCTGGATTTCCAATAATGCCAGGCGTTTTACAAGTTGAAGCAATGGCACAAACAGGTGGTGTTTTATTGCGAAAAGTTATGAATAGCGACAAGCCAATATTGCCATTCTTTATGGCTTTGGATAAGGTTCGTTTTCGTTCTCAAGTTCAACCAGGAGATCAATTGGTAATGACAGTTGAAATCATAAAACTAAAGTCTAAACTGGCAAAATTTAAAGGAGTTGCAACAGTTGATGGAAAGATTGCAACAGAAGCTGAATTTATGTGCATGATAACAGAGGTTGAGGGTTAAAACATGAGTGGTCTGCATCATCCTACAGCAATAATAGAAGCTACTACTAAAATCGGAGAAGGCACAACAATTGGTCCTTACGCAGTTATTGGTCCTGAAGTTGAGATTGGCAACAATTGTATAATTCATGGTCAATGCAGTATTGTTGGTAAGACAAAGCTTGGTGACGGTTGTGAGATATTTCCATTTGCAAGCGTTGGACAAAAAACACAAGATCTAAAATATCAAGAAGGCAACAAAACATATGTTGAGATTGGTAATAATACAGTAATCAGAGAGTGTGCTACAGTTCATTCAGGAACAATGGATGGAGAAGTCACAAAGGTTGGTTCAAATTGTCTGCTTATGGCATATACTCATGTTGCACATGGGTGTGTTGTCGGTAATCATGTGATTATGTCAAACAATGCAACACTGGCCGGCGAAGCAACTGTTGGCAATGGGGCAGTTCTTGGTGGTTTTTCTGCTGTTAAACAATTTGGTAGAATTGGCAAGTCAGCATTTGTAATGGGACAAGCAGCGGTAAACAAAGATATTGTTCCATATATGATTGGTTCTGGTAATTATGCTAAAAACATTGGAATTAACTCGGTTGGATTGCAAAGAGCTGGATTTGACACAGAAACAAGACTACTTATCAAACGTGTCTATAAAATTCTTTTTAGAGAAGAATTATCAACAACTCAGGCACTAGAAAAGATAAAAGCAGAAATTGAAATGACAGAAGAGGTCAAAACAATTATTGATTTTGTTGAAGCATCTAAATTTGGCATTGCAAAATAAGGAATCCTTTTCATGTTTTCAAAAAAATTGCTAAACAGCCGTTTAAAGAGTTAAGAATTAATAGATATGATCTAGGACAAGGGAAAGATACCCCTCCGTCACGCTACTATCTTGTTTTTTTGAAAATAAAATGATGGCGAGACCACCTTCCCTAAACAGTGGAGAAGTACTTGCAGGTTGAAAGCATGCGTTACTTTGTGATAGAGCGGAAGAAGGTTCCGCGCTGAAGCGACATGGCTACAGGATGATGCAAGAACATAGGAGAGTCGCGACTACGGGAAAAACCTCTACAAAGAAAATTTTACTTTTATTTATGCTAACATTATACTATCATTCATTAATAGTTTTATTATTTTTTCAAATTAAGGTGTTATTTTAGTGAAAAGTTATTTAATATTTTTTGCAATTATATTTTTTTGTTTACCGCAGGCATATTGCAGTTTTTTCCACAAAATAAAGGAGGGAATTCATAAAAATGCCGAGGCACAAAAACAAATTGAAATTAAGCGGCAAGAAAGTGGAGAAGAGGTTATCGTCAATGAATCATCTGCAACAAACTGGTTGGATAGTTTTCATGATAGCCTTTTTATCACAGTGCAAGGTCAGATAACGAGAGCAGATACAATGTTTGTAAAAAATCAACAGCCTGTTATAAGCACCCCCCACTCGAATTTTGAAATTTCACTATACACAGAAATGGAGCAAGGTAGTGACGGGGTTAGTTTTGCGATCGAACCTAAATTTGATATTAATATTGCAGTTCCAAATTTAGAGAAAAGTCTCAAGCTTTATGTAAATACAACTCCTATCGGTTCTTTACCTGGTATTGACCCTATCGAAGAAGACAATCAGCTCCATATTGGTATCAAGTCTACTTTAGAACGCCCAGACACTTGGTTACCTAAACTTAGTACAAGTATTGGTGTTGACTGGAACTGGCCACCAGACCCATATATTGAGGTTGGTATAAAAAAATACATGAACTTCGGAAGTCTTAGGCTCTATCCAAATCAAACATTCTGGCTGAATACTACAGATAGATTAAGTGAAAAATCAACGATTAGAACTGATTACTGGCTGTAGTATTCAGCCAGAATGTTTG
>Ga0307987_1000430_pt1 | contig 25179 bp, 9 predicted proteins | sample EllFjometagen181_FD_203157 | JGI IMG/M metagenome (GOLD analysis project Ga0307987, IMG submission 203157) | Marine microbial communities from Ellis Fjord, Antarctic Ocean - #181 | ecosystem: Environmental > Aquatic > Marine > Unclassified | place: Southern Ocean | collected 2014-10-08 | reverse complement strand
GGCTGCATCCACGACCCTGCCCCCAGTGATCACCCCGCTCAGGTCAGCCGCAATCGATCACACATTGAACGCCGGTGGCCGAAGCGATGACCGAGGCCGGCAACGCCGCCATGCTCGACCTCATCCGCTCCCAGGGGCGCGGCCCCGCTGGCGCCGAAGGCGAGGAGATTGAGCTTCCCTACCGCGCAGAGATGGAGGAGGCCTTCGGAGAGGACCTTTCGGGCGTGAGCGTCAGCGCAGGTCCACAGGCGACACAAGACACGGCCGCTATCGGTGCCGAGGCGTTCGCGATGGTGGACCGGATCGTGTTTGGCAAGGAGACGCCCTCGAAGGAGATCGTGGCCCACGAGGTGGCCCACGTGGTGCAGCAGCACCGGGCTGGCCAAGGAGCGGTCCAGCCCAAGACAACATCCACCCCCAGCGATGCGGCCGAGCAAGAGGCCGACACGGCCGCCACTGCGGTGACCGCAGGACAGAAGGCCGATGTGAGCGAGGCACCTTCGGCCTCGGTGGCCATGAAATCCAGCAAGGCCGGCGTCAAAGCGGGCCTCGAGAGCGTGGGCACGTCCCAGGCGGAAAGCGGTGGGGGGAGCTGGGGAGAGCTGGAGAGTGCAGAGCCGGTCGGCGCCGATCTGGGCTCATGCGAGGCCTGGGGCTCTGGTCTCTCCACGCTCTTCGGCGGGACCGTGGACATGCTCATCCCTGATGATGGCGATGAAGGACAGGTATCGCTGAAGGCCATGGTTCCTGTTGCCACCGCCGGGATCGCCTCGGCCCAGGTAGGCATAGAGCTCGAGCTGGGGGCCAAGCGGGGCAGCAAGGTGGAGCTCGAGGGCTCTGTCGAGTTCATCGCCCGTGGCGAGGCCGGGGTGGACAAGCTGGCCGAGCTCTTCGTGGAGGCGGGGCTGGCGGGCTTCGTGCAAGCCAAGGGCGACAGCGCCGTCGAGGCCTTCGAGCTGCTGCGTTGGCGCTTCTGGGAGATGCTGCTGAGCGTTGAGTCCGATCTTGCCCCGATGCTCGCGACCGAGCTGTTCGACTTTGAACACACCATCGACACCATCCAGAACATGAACGCCGGAGATCAGGTCACCACGGGCGTTGAGGCCTCAGTGGACGTAGGCCTGAACATCGGTGACGGGGATCTCAGCGGATCGGGCGAGCTGGGCTGGAGCCGCACCCTGGGCACCACCCGCGGCTTCGACGATGAGGGCTCCTTCATCAACGATGAGTTCTACGAAGACAAGATCAGCGTGAGCCTCGACCTGGGTCCCGTAGGCCTCGACATCGACGTCAAACAGAAGATTGTCGAGGGAGAGCTTGTGGAGACGGGGGCGAGCATCGAGGGTTCGGTCGAGGTTGCCGGCGGGGCGCTGGTTGGCACCCTCGCCAGCGTGGACTTCTTCGCTCAGGTTGCCGACGCCCTCAAGGATATGGCGGCGGTGCTCGCTGATTCGGTCTCCGAGGATCGCGCACGCACGATCGGCTCTCTGGGCGACTGGGTGCAGCTCACCGGCGGCCCCGAGTTCACCCAGCAGATCAGCCAGCAGCTGGCCGCATACGAAGGCCTCTCCAGCAGCGTCACCTGGAAGCTCTGTGTTGACCTCACCGGCGGCTCGGCCGGCTTCTCGGGTTCTCTCGCCTTGCAGCGCGAGACCGAGGTAGCGTTCGACCAGGAGATCGCCGATGTCGAGCTCGAGGCTTCGGCCAAGAGCCTGGACACCATCGCGGAATGGGAGTTCGACAAGACCGGCAAGCTCGACACGGGCGACTCCATCTGGAGCGCCTATGCCTCCAACACACGTGGGGGCTTCACCGGTCGCCTTCTCGACTCGGCCAAGAGCAACAAACTCGTCTCGGAAGTGCTCACCCAAGGCGACGCGGAGGGCACGGTCAACCGCGCCGAGGCCGCCACTATCGCCGGCCGCGCTCTTGACCTCGACCAGAGCCTGCCTATGAACAAGATCGCCTACTTCGCCGACGTGCCGGAGGGAGAGTGGTACTTCGAGCCCGCACATGCGGCCCGACGCCACGGGCTGTTCAAGGGCGGTGACGGCGACAACAAGTTCAAACCCGTGACCACTATCAGCGAAGCCGAGGCTGACATCGTTGTCGGCCGGGCCAGCGGCGGGGTGCAGACCATCGAGCCCAGCGATCAGGTGCAGGGGACCGAGCCCCTCCTCCAGCCCATTGAAGCCCTGGCCAGCCTGACCGAGGGCGGTTCCGACTTCGAAGAGATCGCCGCGGCCCGCGCCGAGGTCCAGATCCTCCCGGCAGAGGCTCAGGCCGACGCCTACCGCACGATCGCCGCGTCGGTGACCTACCGGAACCAACGTGACAACGCGGGGACCTATACAGACGGCGACTACATGTGCAACATGACCACCATCGCCATGGTGCTCAACCAGCTCGGCATCGGTGCTGACGAGTCTGGCAAGCAGCTGGAGGACCAGCTCGATGAGCAGCTGCAGGCCGACTATGACTACCCGGCAGATACCCTGGAAGCGAACCCTCGCTACAAACCCGATGTACGCGCAGCCTGGCTTCAGGCCAACTATGGCATCGAGGTCTCCAAGCTGGACCCTGACAGCTCATCGGCCGCTGCCACCCAGGCGTGGTTCGAGACCACACTGTTGCCTCTGCTCGAGCAGGGAGCCGCCGCGACCATGGGCACCAAGGACTCGGCCACCTATCTCTACAACCACATCGTTCGTATCGAATGGGTAGAGGCCGGTGGCCTACGCATCGACGATCCGTTTGGGACCCCGGTCGATATGGGCGGGTACTACGACTACGCGCTGAACAGTCGGGACTCCAGTGAAGACGAAGGAGCCAGGGGCGCCGACAACCTGTGGACCTGGGAGATGCTGGCCACCATCAACCCGAACTATGTGCAGGTATATTCCTGATCGGTCAGGCATCTCGATGGCCATGTTTGCCTGGCCGAGGATCGAGGCGATCCTCCCGGAGAGCATTCGAATCAACCCGTTGGCGTGGATGAGGATCTGGAACGAGATCTGCTTCGCGTTCCTCCGACTGCTAATCCGCGGGTCGGATGGACGGTAGCAGGTGAATCAAAATCACAAAACTATCGGCGTGGCGGGGAAAACCGTCGGCAAGGCCCGAGAGGAAGCTTTGGACGATCAGCTGGCTGAACGAGCCCGCGTGCAGGGCACTGGAGAACATGGGCTTTGATCGAACAATATTTACGACTCCCATTTAATCAGGGGTGGTCTGTGCAAGAACGTCGGAATGACGGCTCTGAGAGCTATGGTCCCCCAAAGAACACGTGCGCGGCCCCGGCTCGGTAGTCGACAGTGCTGTCATTGCTTGCACCGACGACAAGGTCCATGACGCCGTCGTCGTTGGCGTCAATGCCAAGATCCAGGTCGGTGCCAAACTGCTCATCGGCTGCTGTACCGTCGATCGTAGAGTCGGCATCGGCTAGATAGTGACTGCCCGTTGTGGCACCGTAGAACAGGTAGACCCTACCGGAATTGGAACCGCCATAGCCCGCGTAGATCGCACTGAAGGCCAGATCAATTGAACCATCACCATCCAGATCGCCACCCGATGCGACGCAGCCGCCACGGTCCGTGGACGACTCTGAATAGAACACAGCATCCGCACTGACCAGGGAGTTGGAGCCTGTCCCTGGGCCCAGTACCAGAAACGCCCCATAGGTCGAACTTCGGTATTGCCCACCATTGGGTACCAGGAAGTCCTCGAGGCCGTCGCCATCCACGTCTCCGGCCCACTTGACATTGAAGCCCACGTTGCCATTGGACTCCACCCCGGTCCACATTCCGTCTGAGGCGGACATAGTCATGTCTGCCATCAGGGGACCGAGCACCACATAGGCCGCACCGGCGTAGCCGAAGGCGGTGCTCTCGTGGCTTGCACCGATGATGATATCGGGCACGCCATCACCATCGACATCGCGGCCTCCAGCGAGGGAGTTCCCGGAGAAGTCCATACTGCTGGTTCCTGTCAGCTTGACGTCGGCCGAACCGAGGCTCATGGAGGCTGTGACAGGACCATGGATCAGGTAGGTTCTGCCCTGGGTCGATGGGTACGAGTATCCATAGGCCCCAATGAGGATGTCGTCATAGCCGTCCGCGTTCATGTCACCAGCGCCAGCGACGGCACCACCCGCGTAGCTATAGGCACTCTCACTCCCCAACAGGATCTCCGAGCTAAGCGTGACGTCTCCCGTCACAGGACCGTGCACGAGGTAAGCGATTCCAGAACGATCAGAGTACCAGTACTCGCCCACAACCAAGTCGTCGTAGCCATCGCCGTTGCTGTCTCCGATCCCCGCGACAGTGCCACCAGCCCACGCGGAGCTCGTGTTCAGCTGGGCAGCGCCATCAGGAAGATCATGGCTCCCACTGACCGGGCCGTAGACTACGAAGCTCGGTCCCGCGCTGCCGCCACTGCTCATGTCACCCTCGCCCCCAACCAGGAAGTCCTCCACACCGTCCGCGTTGAAGTCACCCCCCGGGGAGATGTGGTTGCCTACGTAGTCACCAGACCCCACCCCGAAGAAGCTGGCCCCGGCGTAGGAGGTGTCGAGGCTACCACACGGAACCGTGCCGTCATCAGCAGTGCCGGAACAATCGTCGTCCAGCCCGTTGCAGGTATCGACGGCTCCCGGTGAAGTGGCCGCGTCGGAGTCATCGCAGTCAGCACCGCTGTAGCCATCGGAGTCGTATCCGTCACCGTCGGCGTCATAGTCGCTGTCATCGCTGCAGTCCCCATCAACGCCATCATACCAAGTCTCGGTCGCTCCAGGATTGATGGCACTGTCCCCGTCGTCGCAGTCGGTGGACAGGGTCCCCTCACCCGCATCGCTGCAGTCCAGGTCCACCGAGGCCACGGTGCTGGTTGAACCATATCCGTCAAGGTCCACGTCCTCGTAGCAGGTGTCCCCACCATCGCCATCTTGGTCGATGCCGTCGGCCACGACCTCGGGCGCTCCTGGGTAGCTGCTGCCATCACCATCGTCGAGATCGCTATCCGCGCCCGACTCACCATCGCCGGAGCAGTCCAGGTCCTCGCTGACCACCGTGCTGCTGGTGCCGTAGCCATCGCCGTCCAGATCTTCGTAGCAGACCTCTCCCCCATCACCGTCCTGGTCGATGCCGTCAGCCACAACTTCCGACGCTCCAGGGTAGGCGCTCGACTCATCGTCATCGAAGTCATCCGCAGTCGCAGCCTCCCCAGCGTCACTGCAGTCCAGGTCCGTAGAAGTCACCGAAGTGGTAGCCCCAAACCCGTCACCATCAGCGTCCTCATAGCAGGTATCCCCGCCATCACAGTCCTGGTCGATGCCATCGGCTGCGGTCTCACTCGCGCCCGGGTTCAGACTGGTGCTGGTGTCATCGCAGTCGGTCCCGTCCGCCACGTAGCCGCTGGGCTGATCACAGGCGTGGTCGGTGCTCAGGGGGTCACCGAAGAGATCACCGTCCGAATCTGCGTACCAAGTAGTGGCGTCCACGGCGCTGACCTCATCGGTGTCGCCGTCGCAGTCGTCATCGTGGCCATCGCAGTATTCGTCAGCGCCCGGATAGCTGGTGACTTCGTCGTCGTCGCAGTCGGTAGAGACCGCAGACTCCCCACTGTCCGCACAGTCGAGGTCCGTCGAGGCGACCGTAGCGCTGGTTCCATAGCCATCCCGATCCAGGTCTTCGTAGCAGATGTCCCCACCATCACAGTCCTGGTCGATGCCGTCGGCAATCACCTCTGTTGCTCCCGGGAAGGTAGAGCCGTCGCTGTCGTCCAGGTCGCCGCCCGTGGAGGCTTCGCCCGAATCGCTGCAGTCCAGGTCGGCCGAGGCCATGGTCGTGGTGGAGCCGTATGAATCACCATCGGAGTCCTGGTAGCAGGTGTCGCCGTCGTTGCAGTCCTGATCGATGCCGTCCGCTACAGCCTCTTCCGCACCTGTGTAGACACCCGCCGCCCCATCGTCGCAGTCGTCAGAGTCCTCCACGTAGCCACTGGGCTCAGAGCAGCTGACGGTTGACGTGTCAGGGGTTCCATGGCCATCGCCATCAGCATCGGCGTACCAGGTAGCTGCATCGACGGCGTCACTCTCATCGACGTCTGTGTCGCAGTCGTCGTCGACGCTGTTGCAGGTCTCGGCCGCCCCCGGATTCACCGATGTGTCGGCGTCATCACAGTCCGTGGCATCCGCCACATACCCACTGGGCTGGACGCAGGCGTCGGCGGTGCTGGACGTGTCACCGTACCCATCGGTATCGGCATCGGCGTACCAGGTGGAGGCATCGAGCGCTGCGTCCTCGTCCGTGGTGCCATCGCAGTCGGTGTCCACACCATCGCAGTATTCATCGGCACTCGGATGGGTGCTGGCGCTGCTGTCGTCGCAGTCGCTATCGTCGGCGACATAGCCACTGGGCAGGCCACAAGCGCTGCTGGTGGACAGAGGATCGCCGTAGCCATCCAAGTCGACATCGGCGTACCAGGTGGAGGCGTCCACAGAGGCGTCTTCGTCGGTGTCGCCGTCACAGTCATCGTCGTGGCCGTCGCAGTATTCGTCGGCTCCCGGGAAGGTCGTGGCGTCGGCGTCGTCGCAGTCGCTGTCCAGGGTGGACTCGCCGCTGTCGGTGCAGTCCAGATCGGATGACGCCACCGTGCTTGTGGTTCCGAAGCCGTCGCCGTCGTCGTCCACAAAACAGATATCGGCTCCATCGCCGTCTTGGTCGATGCCGTCACCGGGGATCTCGGGCGCACCCGGGTAGGTGCTGCCATCGCTGTCGTCCGGATCGGTGTCGGTGTCGGCTTCGCCGGTGTCCTCGCAGTACAAATCCTTGGAGAGCACGGTCGCGGAGGAGCCGTAGCCATCGCCGTCGGCGTCCTCGTAGCAGGTCTCTACGCCGTCGCAGTCCTGGTCGATGCCGTCGGCGACCAGTTCATCGGCCGCCGGGTAGATGGTGGCCTCGTCGTCGTCGCAGTCGGTGGCATCGCCGACCATGCCAGTGGGGGCTTCGCAGGCCACGGTGCTGTCGCTGGCATCACCGTAGCCGTCACCGTCGCTGTCGCTGTACCAGGTGGAGGCGTCTACCGCATCGTCCTCGTCGGTGTCGCCGTCGCAGTCGTCATCCACACCGTTGCAGTGCTCGTCGGCACCAGGGTGGATCGCATCGTCCTCGTCGTCGCAGTCGTCGCCGCCGTCGGTGTCGGAGATGTAGCCATCTTCGTCCTCGTCCAGCGGTACGTCGGTGTCGGTGTCTGCATCGGCATCCGTATCGGTGTCGGTGTCGGCATCCGAGTCGGTGTCGGTGTCGCCCTCGGTGCAAGCCGCATTCCCGGCGCAGTCTTGATCATCGCAGTCGACGAATCCATCGGCGTCGTTGTCGAGCATGTCTTCGCAGAGGGTCTCACTACCCGGGTCGCAGGCAGTGATGAGGACAAGCAGGGGGAACAGGAGATGGCGGAGGGTCATGATTGCTCCGAATGCTTGGGATGCGAAGTCACAGAATTGCTCCGGAATCGATGTGGTGTTTCCATCGAGCAATCGTCCTCCTGAACGGGCGCATTGCGGGCCCAGCCAGTTTTTCGAGACGCCGAGATTCTTGTTGGCCAGGTCATCAGAATGCCCCTCCAAAGAGCACGTAGACGCACCCATCCTGGTAGCCACTCCCAGAATCCCAGCCGTGGGATCCGATGAGCAGATCGGTGAAGCCGTCACCATCCAGGTCACGGCCTCCAGCTACGGCAGATACCGCGGCTGCGGGGTGTTCACCTTCGTAGATGGCGGCGGCGGTGCTGTCATCCTGGCTGCCCGAGAGTGGGCCGCGCCAGAGATGCACTGTTCCAGCAAGGCCATCTGCATACAGGGCACCTACAGCCACTTCATCGTAGCCATCCTGGTCCATGTCGCCGCCGCTGGAGACGTGATAGCCGAAGTAAGTGCCGCCCGTATAGAAGAATGCATCCGCCGATGTCGTCAGGTCAGCGCTGGTGACGGGCCCAAGCTGCAAGTAGGCAGCTCCAGCGCCGGTGGTGTAGTAGTACGCTCCTACGATGAGGTCGTTGTAGCCGTCTGCGTTAGTGTCTCCAGCGCTCTCGCTGGCAAAACCCGTACACATGGCACCGGTGAGTTCGACATCCGCATCTGCGGATACCAGGCTCCCCGAAAGAGTCATCGGTCCGGAGAAAACATATAGAGAATCTTCTGCCCATGCTCCTACGATGAGGTCATCGAGGCCATCGCCTGTGATGTCATCCATCGAAACGTTGCCGCCAAGGTAGTCACCGCCAAAGGAGCCGCTGATGGTGAGGTCGGCCATGCCACTGATGGCGCCAGTGCTCTTGGAGCCTGCGGCGGTTCCGCTGAAGAGGTAGAGGTCTCCTGGGCTCGAGCCGCTGTAGTGGTAGGTGCCAACGGCGAAGTCGCTGACGCCGTCATTGTCGAGATCGCTGCCTCCCGCGAGGGTGTAGCCGACCATCTCCGAGGTGGCACCCGAGAACCAGGCGTCCGCGTCGGTGGCGATATAGTCGCCCGATAGGGGGCCGTAGAACAGGTAGGCTGCGCCACCATCCACGTTGACGGTGCTGTCGATGGTATCGCCGAAGATGAAGTCATCATGGCCATCGCTGTCCATGTCTCCGACATTGGCTCCTTTCCACAGCTGTGCGCCAGCTGGCGCCCCATAGATGGCCGCGATGCGGTCGGAGAGCGGCCAGCTTCCACTGACGTCGCCGGCGACCAGATACACAGCCCCCACGCTGCCGGTGTAGGCGTCCGTGGCACCGACCAAGATGTCTTCTCCTCCGTCTTCATCGACATCACCAGCGAAGGCGACGTAGACACCTACGCCGTCGCCGGAGGATTCGGCCTCCAGGCGTGCATCGTAGGTCGTGCCGAGATCTATCGTGCCGGTCGCGAGGCATCGTGTGTCCAAGCCATCGCAGTCCTGGTCGATGCCATCGGCGCACACCTCTTCCTCGAGTGGTGACACCGCGGCGTCGGAGTCATCGCAGTCGGTGTCGTCGGCCACGTAGCCGCTGGGCTGGTCGCAGGAGCGGTCAGTGCTGAGAGGATCGCCGTAGAGGTCACCATCGACATCGGCGAACCAGGTAGAGGCATCTATCGAGTGGTCTTCGCCCACGTCGCCGTCGCAGTCGTCATCGATGCCGTCGCAGTACTCGTCGGCACCTGGGTGGGTGGTGGCTTCGCCGTCGTCGCAGTCGGTGTCCAGAGCCGACTCCCCACTGTCGGTGCAGTCCATGTCGGTGGATGCCACGGTCGTGGTGGTGCCGTAGCCGTCGCCGTCAGCATCTACATAGCAGGACTCGGTGCCGTCACCATCCTGGTCGATGCCGTCTCCAGGAATCTCCGGAGCGCCCGGGTAGGTGGTGCCGTCGCTGTCGTCAAGATCGCTGCTTTCGGTAGACTCTTCCTCGTCGTCGCAGTCCAGATCGCTACTCGCGACGGTTGCGCTTGTGCCGTAGCCGTCGCCATCGAGATCCTCGTAGCATACCTCGGTACCGTCGCCGTCCTGGTCGATACCATCGGCCACCACCTCGGATGCTCCGGGGTAGGCGGTTGGCTCGCTGTCGTCGAAGTCGGTGTTGGCTGTGGACTCACCGGCGTCCGAGCAGTCCATGTCGGTGGAGACCACGGTGGTGGTGGTGCCGTAGCCGTCGCCATCGCTGTCCACGTAGCAGGTGTCACCGCTGTCGCAGTCCTGATCGATGCCGTCGGCCACGGTCTCGGTCTCTCCCGGGTTGATGGCCCCGTTGGTGTCGTTGCAGTCGGTGGGGTCGGTCACGTAGCCGCTGGGCTGGGTGCAGGCGCGGTCGGTGCTGAGGGGATCGCCATAGAGGTCCCCATCGGCATCTGCGTACCAAGTGGAGGCGTCGACGGCGCTGCTCTCATCGGTGTCGCCATCGCAGTCGTTGTCGTGACCGTCGCAATACTCGTCGGCGCTCGGATGGGTGGTGGCCTCGGCGTCGTCGCAGTCGCTGGCGTCGGTCGACTCTCCGCTGCCGGAGCAGTCCATGTCGGCGCTGGCCACGGTGGCGGTGGAACCGTAGCTGTCACCATCTGCATCTTCGTAGCAGAGGTCGCCGCCGTCACAGTCCTGGTCCATGCCGTCGGCCGTCGCCTCTGTCGCGCTGGGATTGATGGAGGCATCGCCGTCGTCGCAGTCGGTAGCGTCGGCTGCGTAGCCGCTGGGCTGGGTGCAGGCGCGATCGGTGCTGAGGGGATCGCCGTGGAGATCCCCATCGGTGTCGGCGTACCAGGTGGAGGCGTCCACCGCGTCGTCCTCGTCGGTGTCGCCGTCGCAGTCGTCGTCGTGGCCGTCGCAGTATTCATCGGCACCCGGGTAGGTGCTGGCTTCGGCGTCGTCGCAGTCGGTGGTCAGGGCGGATTCTCCGCTGTCCTCGCAGTCCAGGTCAACGCTGGCCACGGTGGTGGTGGTGCCGTAGCTGTCGCCGTCGTCGTCGACATAGCAGGTGTCGCCGCCGTCGCCGTCCTGGTCGATGCCGTCGCCCGGGATCTCGGGTGCGCCCGGATAGGTGCTGCCGTCGCTGTCGTCCAGGTCGGCGTTAGAGCTCGCCTCGCCGGCATCGTCGCAGTCCAGATCCTCGGAGAGCACGGTGGTGGTTGCGCCGTAGCCGTCGCCGTCGGTGTCCTCGTAGCAGGTCTCCACGCTATCGCAGTCCTGGTCGATGCCATCGGCAACCAGCTCGTCGGCGTCCGGGTAGGTGGTGGCTTCGGCGTCGTCGCAGTCGGTGGCGTCGCTGACCATGCCGGTGGGTGCTTCGCAGGCCGTAGCGCTGTCGCCGGCATCGCCGAAACCGTCGGTGTCGGTGTCGGCGTACCAGGTGGATGCGTCGACCGACTCGGCTTCGTCGGTTTCATCGTCGCAGTCGTCGTCCACGCCGTTGCAGTACTCGTCGGCGCCAGGGTTGATGGAAGCGTCGCCGTCGTCGCAGTCATCACCACCGTCGTCGATAGAGACGTAGCCGTCTTCGTCGTCGTCCAGCGGCACGTCGGTGTCAGTGTCGGTGTCGGTGTCGGTGTCGGAATCCGCGTCGGTGTCGGTGTCACCCTCGGTACAGGCCGCATCCCCCGCACAGTCTTGATCATCGCAGTCAACGAAGCCGTCGGCGTCGTTGTCGAGCGTGTCTTCGCAGAGGGTTTCCGTGCCGGGGTTGCAGGCAGCGATGAGTGCAAAGAGCGCCAGGGTTTTCACAGTGAACACGGCTCCTCCAAATGAGTGGCGTAGATGTTCGGTGAGGTCACGTCTACTCCGATTTCGCCAGACGGAAACCCAGGTAACAATCTGCACATCCGTAGTCGTACGCGCACCGGACCGCAGAGCGCTGGCCATGAGGATAACTGTCCCAGCCACCGCCACGGCGCACATTGTCGAATACAGTCCCGTCACCCCAAGGATCCGTTTCATCTCCCGAATAGTCGCTACCATCCCACCCGTCGTAGACCCGCTCCCAGACATTTCCATGCAAATCGTAAAGGCCCCAAGGATTAGGGTCGTTTGTACCTACTACCTCGGTCGAACCAGGGTTGTCGCCACAATAGACCGCGATGTCACCCAAGTAGGAACCGTTGTCCAACAGCAAACTGCTACTACAGTCGAGTTCATCGCCTGAATACAGGTTTCCTCCGTTAGAGAAAGCGGAGGTGGTGTCTGCTCGGGCAGCGAACTCCCACTCTGCCTCTGTGGGCAGTCGGTAACCTTCACATTCGTAGGGATTTGAATAGGAACTGTCCAGAACACAGGTGATAGATGTGCCCGAACCCGAGCAAGAGTAGCACTCGGCGAGACCTGCGGTCGTTGATACTTCGTTGCCGAAAGCTGCTGCCTCCGACCAACTCACGTTGTCCACAGGGCAGTTGGCACACCCCGAATGACAGCTAGGCTGGTAGCCCAAGAAGCTCTCGAATTCCGCCTGAGTCACTTCGTACACACCAATGTAGTAGTTACTGGTAAGCGTTACTTCGTGCTCGGATTCATTGGACTGGCTGCCCACTTCTGACGTAGTACTTCCCATGGTGAAGGTGCTGGCACAGATTATGGCCATGGAGACACCTGTGTGGTCACTGACAGCACCAGGGAAGATGGACGTATCCGTGTCATCGCAATCCTCTCCGCCAGTGGTGTCTGCGTCATAGCCGTCACCGTCCTGGTCGTAGTCGCTCCAGCCGTCACAGTCTTGGTCTGTGCCGTCGTACCAGATCTCGGCTGTGCCGGGATTGGTGCTTCCTGTCAGATCGTCGCAGTCCGCTCCACCATGGGCGTCAGAGTCGTAGCCGTCACCGTCCTGGTCGTAGTCGCTGGCAGCGTCGCAGTCCTGGTCGGCGCCGTCATACCAGGTCTCGGTGGCGCTTGGGTAAGCTGCTGTGTCCGAGTCGTCGCAGTCGGTGTCCAGAGCCGACTCCCCACTGTCCGTGCAGTCCAGGTCGGTGGATGCCACGGTCGCTGTGGTGCCGTAGCCGTCGCCGTCGGCGTCCACGTAGCAGATGTCACCGCCGTCGCAGTCCTGGTCGATGCCGTCTCCAGGAATCTCAAGAGCGCCCGGGTAGGTGCTGCCGTCGCTGTCATCTAGGTCGCTGCTGTCGGTAGACTCTCCCTCGTCATCGCAGTCCAGATCGCTGCTCGTTGCGGTGGTGCTCGCTCCGTAGCCGTCGCCATCAAGATCCTCGTAGCAGGAATCTCCACCGTCGCCGTCCTGGTCGATACCATCGGCCACCACCTCGGATGCTCCGGGGTAGGCGGTCGGCTCGCTGTCGTCAAAGTCGGTGTCGGCCGTGGACTCACCGGTGTCCGAGCAGTCCATGTCGGATGAGGCCACGGTGCTGGTGGTTCCGTAGCCGTCGCCGTCGTTGTCTACGTAGCAGGTATCGCCGCTGTCGCAGTCCTGATCGATGCCGTCGGCCACGGTCTCGGTCTCTTCCGGGTTGATGGTCCCGTTGGTGTCATCGCAGTCGGTGGTGTCCGTCACGTAGCCAGTGGGCTGGGTGCAGGCGCGGTCGGTGCTGAGGGGATCGCCATAGAGGTCCCCATCGGCATCCGCGTACCATGTGGAGGCATCGACGGCGCTACTCTCATCGGTGTCGCCGTCGCAGTCATCGTCGTGGCCGTCGCAATACTCGTCGGCGCTCGGATGGGTGGTGGCCTCGGCGTCGTCGCAGTCGGTGTCCAGGGTCGACTCTCCGCTGCCGGAGCAGTCCATGTCGGCGCTGGCCACGGTGGCGGTGGAACCGTAGCTGTCACCATCTGCATCTTCGTAGCAGAGGTCGCCGCCGTCACAGTCCTGGTCGATGCCGTCGGCCGTCGCCTCTGTCATGCTGGGATTGATGGAGGCATCGCCGTCGTCGCAGTCGGTAGCGTCGGCCGCGTAGCCGCTGGGCTGGGTGCAGGCGCGATCGGTGCTGAGGGGATCGCCGTGGAGATCCCCATCGGTGTCGGCGTACCAGGTGACCGCATCCACCGCGTCGTCCTCGTCGATGTCGCCGTCGCAGTCGTCGTCGTGGCCGTCGCAATACTCGTCGGCACCCGGGTAGGTGCTGGTCTCGGCGTCGTCGCAGTCGCTGTCCAGGGCGGACTCTCCGCTGTCCTCGCAGTCCAGGTCGGCCGATGCCACGGTGGTGGTGGTGCCATAGCTGTCGCCGTCGTCGTCGAGGTAGCAAGTGTCGCCGCCGTCGCCGTCTTGGTCGATGCCATCGCCGGGGATCTCGGGTGCGCCGGGGTAGGTGCTGCCGTCGCTGTCGTCCAGATCGGTGTCGGTGTCGGCTTCGCCGGTGTCCTCGCAGTCCAGATCCTCGGAGAGCACGGTGGTGGTGGCGCCGTAGCCATCGCCGTCGGCGTCGGTGTAGCAGGTCTCCACGCTGTCGCAGTCCTGGTCGATGCCGTCGGCGACGAGTTCATCGGCGCCTGGGTAGATGGTGGCCTCGCCGTCGTCGCAGTCGGTGTCGTCAGCGACCATGCCGGTGGGGGCGTCGCAGGCGACAGCGTTGTCGTCGGCATCGCCGAAGCCATCGGCGTCGATGTCGGCGTACCAGGTGGTGGCGTCCACGGCGTCGTCTTCGTCGATCTCGCCGTCGCAGTCGTTGTCCACTTCGTTGCAGGTTTCGTCGGCGCCGGGGTTGATCGATGCGTCGCCGTCGTCGCAGTCGATGGCGTAGGTCTCGGAGACCCAACCGGTGGGTTGGTCGCAGGCCGCCGTGGTGGACTCTGGGTCGCCATAGCCGTCGTTATCGCCGTCGGCGTACCAGGTGAGGGCGTCCACGGCATCGTCTTCGTCGGTATCACCGTCGCAGTCGTCGTCCACGTCGTTGCAGTGCTCGTCGGCGTCGGGGTGGACCGAGGCGTCATCGTCGTCGCAGTCGTCGCCCCCTGCGGACAAAGCCTCGTAGCCATCCCCATCGGCGTCGCCGTCCGGTGGCTCGCCGCTGTCGTCAACGCAGGCTGCGTCGCCATCGCAGTCCTGATCATCGCAGTCCACGAAGCCATCGGCGTCGTTGTCGAGCACATCGTCGCAGAGGGTCTCGGTGCCCGGGTCGCAGGCAGTGAGGAGAACGACCAGGGGGAAAATGATGCGAGCGGAGGTCATGTCGGGCTCCGATGGGATGCGCTGTGTGCCTACGAGTAGAATGGACGGTTAGCGCTGAGTGTCATTGCAGTTGGAAGAGGTAGACAGTGCCGCTGTCCGCACCGGCCGATCCGTCGTGCTGGTAGGCGCCGAGAACGAGATCCTGGAAGCCATCACCGTCGAGGTCGGCCTCGGCTGTGGGTGTGTGGCCCAGGCGGTCGCCTCCGGCTTCGCCTTCGATCTTCAAATCGGCGAGCCCTAGATCGATACTTCCTGTCGCGGGACCCAGGACAATGTAGGCTGCACCTGCATCTGTCCCCGTGCTGTCCGCGTGCCAAGCTCCCACGAGAACGTCAGCATAGCTGTCGCCGTTGACGTCACCCGCCGGGCCCGCGCAGCCTGCCAGGTCGTCCGCGCCTTCGCCGATGAAGGTGGCTGTGGCGGATGAGAGGCTGAGAGACCCTGTGATGGGTCCTGATACCAGGTAGGTACGCCCTTCGTAGTAGGCCCCTCCGATCTCGGATCCCAACAACAGATCGTTGTAGCCATCACCATCCACGTCTCCGGCGTCTACGGTGTACACGCCGATGGCCGCGTTGGCGAAAGCTCCTTGGATCGTGGCGTCGGCGCCACTCGTGGCGCTTCCGATGGTCACGGGGCCGTTGAAGATGTAGACCTTGCCAGTGTCGGTGGCAGAGGCGTAGGGAGCGCCTATCAGGAGGTCGCCAAAGCCGTCTCCGTTCACATCCATGCCGGCCAGACCGTATCCAGCGTTGTCGCCAGTGGCTTCCCCGTTGAACGTCAGTCCCTCGCTCGCGATGCTCCCCGTTCCCCGAAAGTCCCCGGAGACCACGTACGCTACACCGGTGGAGCTGTTCAGGTGCGGTGCGCCGATCAGCAGATCAGGTGTCCCGTCTCCAGTGAGATCACCGCAGCTTCCCAGAGACGCGCCAGCACTGCTGGTAGCGGTGCCATACAACTTGGCGTCAGCTGAGCCCAGGTCCAGCGTTCCAGAAACACCTCCAAGGACAAGGTAGGCCGCACCCGCGGAGGTCCCACCGGTGCTGTCATTCCAGGCCCCCACCAGCATGTCGTCCAGACCATCGCCGTCGACATCCCCCGCGCGGGCCAGGGTGCCTCCGGCGGCATCACTGGCGCTTTCGCCCACAAACACGGCGTCGGCGGTGGCCAAGCTGGAGCTACCGTCCAGGGGTCCGTGCAGCAGATATGCCACACCCTCGTCGCTGTCGGTGTCGTCCGCGTAGAAGGCGCCGACGAGCAAGTCCTGGTAGCCGTCTCCGTTGGTGTCGCCCGCGACGGTCAAGGCGTAGCCCGCGCGATCTCCCGCAGCGAGTCCCTCGAGCTCGAGCCAGGCGCTTGTGCCTGCATCGAGTTCGCAGGCGTCTGTGACACCGTCGCAGTCATTGTCCAGGCTGTCGAAGCAGAGTTCGGTGGCGCCAAGGTAGGCTCCCGACTCCGTGTCGTCGCAGTCTGTTCCGCCGTACGCGTCGGAGTCGTAGCCGTCGCCATCCTGGTCGTAGTCGCTCGAGCCGTCGCAGTCCTGGTCGGTGCCGTCGTACCAGGTCTCGGTGGCGCCAGGGTAGGCTGCGGTGTCAGTGTCGTCGCAGTCGGTGGCCAGGTCGCTTTCACCTGCGTCGCTGCAGTCCATGTCGGCTGAGGCCACTGTTGAGGCGGAGCCGAAGCCGTCGGCGTCGCTGTCTACGTAACAATCATCCCCCCCGTCACCGTCCTGATCGATGCCATCACCGGGGATCTCCGGTGCGCCGGGGTAGGTGCTGCCATCGCTGTCATCCAGGTCGCTGCTGTCTGTGGATTCGCCTGCGTCGTCGCAGTCCAGGTCGCTGCTCGCCACCGTGGTGGTCGCACCGTACCCGTCCCCGTCGGCGTCTTCGTAGCAGGCGTCGCCACCGTCACCGTCCTGGTCGATGCCGTCTGCGGCGATCTCGGGTGCGCCTGGGTAGGCGGTGGCCTCGCCGTCATCGAAGTCGGTGTCGACTGTGGACTCACCCGAGTCGGCACAGTCCGTGTCGGTAGAGACCACGGTGCTGGTGGTGCCGTAGCCGTCGCCGTCGCTGTCCACGTAGCAGGACTCCGCGCCGTCGCAGTTTTGATCAACAGCGTCGGCTGTGCCCTCTGTGGCTTCGGGGTTGATGGAGGCATCGCTGTCGTCGCAGTCGGTGTCGTCGGCCACGTAGCCACTGGGCTGTGTGCAGGCGCGGTCGGTGCTGAGGGGATCGCCGTACATGTCGTCGTCCGTGTCGGCGTACCAGGTTGAGGCGTCCACGGCGCTGGCCTCATCGGTGTCGCCGTCGCAGTCGTCGTCGTGGCCGTCGCAGTATTCGTCGGCGCCTGGGTAGGTCGTGGCCTCGGCGTCGTCGCAGTCGGTGGCGGAGACTGATTCGCCGCTGCCGGTGCAGTCCATGTCGGTGCTGACCACGGTGGTGGTGGTGCCGTAGCTGTCGCTGTCGCCATCCACGTAGCAGACATCGCCGCCGTTGCAGTCTTGGTCGATGCCGTCGGCCGTCAGCTCGGCTGCGCCGGGGTTGATGGAGGCGTCGGTGTCGTCGCAGTCGGTGTCGTCTCCGACATAGCCGCTGGGTAGGCTGCAGCTGTGGTAGGTGCTGAGGGGGTCGCCGTACATGTCGGTGTCGGTGTCGGCATACCAGGTGCTCGCATCCACCGCGTCGTCCTCGTCGGTGTCGCCGTCGCAGTCGTCGTCGTGGCCATCGCAGTATTCGCCGGCGCCTGGGTAGGTCGTGGCCTCGGCGTCGTCGCAGTCGCTGTCCAGGGTGGACTCCCCGCTGTCGTCGCAGTCCAGGTCGGTGCTGGCCACGGTGGTGGTGGTGCCGTAGCCGTCACCGTCGCCATCTACGTAGCAGGTGTCGCCGCCGTTGCCGTCCTGGTCGATGCCGTCTCCGGGGATTTCGGGTGCGCCGGGGTAGGTGCTGCCGTCGCTGTCGTCCGGGTCGGTGTCGGTAGAGGCTTCGCCCGTGTCCTCGCAGTCAAGGTCTTTGGAGAGCGCGGTGGTGGTTGCGCCGTAGCCATCGCCGTCGGCGTCCTGGTAGCAGGTCTCCGCGCCGTCGCAGTCCTGGTCGATGCCATCGGCGACGAGTTCATCGGCGCCCGGGTAGGTGGTGGCCTCGGCGTCGTTGCAGTCGGTGTCGTCAGCGACCATGCCGGTGGGGGCTTCGCAGGCCACGGCGCTGTCGCTGGCGTCGCCGTATGCATCGGTGTCGGTGTCGGCGTACCAGGTGGATGCGTCTACCGAGTCGGCTTCGTCCGTTTCGTCGTCGCAGTCGTCGTCCACGCCGTTGCAATACTCGTCTGCGCCGGGGTTGATGGACGCGTCGCCGTCGTCGCAGTCGTCGCCACCGTCAGCAACCGAGGTGTAGCCGTCGTTGTCTTCATCCAGGGGTAGGTCGGTGTCGGTGTCGGTGTCGGCATCGGTGTCGGTGTCGGTGTCGCCCTCTGAACAGGCCGCATCCCCCGAACAGTCGGGATCATCGCAGTCCAGCATGCCGTCGGCGTCGTTGTCGAGCCCGTCGCCACAGATGACTTCGGTGGCTTGGTCGCAGGCAGCGAGGAGGATGAGCAGCAAGAGGGCTACAGAACGGTAAATATCCATGGTCGTGTCCGTGCGTAGAGGCTGTAGCGAGTGATGGATGCCGGATGGTCTGATGTCCCAGCGTTCACTTGATGCCGAAGATGAAGGTAGCGAAGTTGCGGTTTTCGAGGTGTGCGTGGGTTGGAGTAGACAGTGCACGGCACATCAGAGCTGCCCACCAAGGAGCACGTAGACGCAGCCATCCTGGTAGCCACTCCCAGAGTCCCAGTTGGAAGCGCCGATCAGAAGGTCCGAGAACCCGTCCTGGTCGATGTCTCGACCACCATCCACGATGGCTGCAGCGTCCGGTGCGCTACCGCCCTCGAAGATGGCGGTAGCCGTGCTTTCATCCTGGGTGCCCGACAGGGGGCCGAGCCAGAGGTGGACGGTTCCAGCGCAATCATCTGCATACAACGAACCGATCGCGACATCGTCGTTGCCGTCTCCGTTCATGTCTCCGGCGCCGCTGACGCTGTAGCCGAAGTAGGTGTCTCCGGTGTAGAAGAAGGCGTCTCTGGTGGTCGTGAGATCAGCACTGGTGACAGGGCCGAGCTGGAGGTAGGCGGCGCCGGTTACGCTGGGGACGTAGTTGTATGCCCCGACGAGGAGGTCGTCGTAGCCATCGCTATCGACATCGCCTGCGAGCTCGCTGGCGAAGCCAGTGCAGGTCGCTCCCGTCAGGACGATATCTGCGTCGGCGCTGGAAAGGCTGCCTGATAGAGAGCGAGGGCCGAGGAAGATGTAGACTGTGTTTGCTTGTGGCGCACCAACCATCAGGTCATCGATGCCGTCCTCATTGTAGTCTTCGATCCTCGTATTCTGACCGAAGCTCGAGTTCGAGTCGCTGATCGATAGGTCCACCCTGGATGCGATTGCGTCAGCGCTCCACGTCCCGGCCGAAGCCCCAGAAAGCACGTAGGCCGCTCCAGAGCTATGCCCACCGACAGCGAAGTCAGGCAGGCCATCGTCGTCGAGATCGCCACCGGCGGCGAGATCGTAGCCGAAGTTCTCGCCAGAGCTCCCCCAGAACCAAGCATCGGCATCCGAGGCGAGGTAGTCCCCCGAAAGGGGACCGTAGAACAGATAGGCCGCGCCAGAGCCGGAGCCGCCCGTGGTCTCTCCGCAGTCACCGAATATGAAGTCGTCGAACCCATCGCCATCGATGTCCGCCGCGTTTGCCCCCTCCCACAGCTGCACACTGGTCGATGCCCCGTACACCGCTGCGATGTGGCTGGATAGTGACAGCGTGCCGCTGACATCGCCAGATGCGAAAAACACACTACCTGCGCCAGTGGTCCCGCCAGCACCGCCGGCCATGATGTCCTCGATCCCGTCACCATTGACATCGCCTGCGTAGGATACAAACACACCGACCCCATCGCCCACCGACTCGGCCTCGAGGCGTGCGTCGTAGGTGGTACCGAGATCGACGACGCCTGTGTAGAGGCATCGGGGGTCCGTCCCATCGCAGTCCTGGTCGATGCCGTCTTCGCAGATATCGGCCTCGCCCGGGTTGATGGAGGCGTCGCCGTCGTTGCAATCGGTGTCATCGGCCACGTAGCCGCTGGGCTGGGTGCAGGCGCGGTCGGTTCTGAGGGGGTCGCCGTACATGTCGGCGTCGGTATCGGCGTACCATGTTGACGCGTCGACGGCGCTGGCCTCATCGGTGTCGCCGTCGCAGTCGTCGTCGTGGCCGTCGCAGTATTCATCAGCACCCGGGTAGGTGCTGGCTTCGGCGTCGTCGCAGTCGGCGTCCAGGGTGGACTCCCCGCTGCCGGAACAGTCCATGTCGGTGCTGGCCACGGTGGCGGTGGATCCGAAGCCGTCGCCGTCGCCATCCTCGTAGCAGACGTCCCCGCCGTCGCAGTCCTGATCGATGCCGTCGGCTGTGAGCTCGGCTGCGCCGGGGTTGATCGACACATCGGTGTCGTCGCAGTCGCTGTCATCTGCGACATAGCCGCTGGGCAGGCTGCAGCTGCGATCGGTGTCGAGGGGATCACCGTAGAAGTCAGCATCGGTGTCGGCGTACCAGGTAGAGGCGTCCACCGCGTCATCCTCGTCGGTGTCGCCGTCGCAGTCGTCGTCGTGACCATCGCAGTGCTCGTCGGCGCCCGGGTAGGTCGTGGCGTCGGCGTCGTCGCAGTCGGTGGTCAGGATCGACTCTCCATCGTCTCCGCAGTCCAGGTCGATGCTGGCCACGGTGGTGGTGGTACCGTAGCTGTCACAGTCGTCATCGAGGTAGCAGGTGTCGCCGCCGTCGCCGTCTTGGTCGATGCCGTCGCCCGGGATCTCGGGTGCGCCGGGGTAGGTGCTGCCGTCGCTGTCGTCCAGGTCGGTGTCGGAGCTGGCCTCGCCAGCGTCCTCGCAGTCCAGGTCTTTGGAGCGCACGGTGGTGGTGGCGCCGTAGCCATCGCCATCGGCGTCTTCGTAGCAGGTTTCTACGCCGTCGCAGTCCTGGTCGATGCTGTCGGCGACGATCTCGACGGCACCCGGGTAGGTGGTAGCCTCGGCGTCGTCGCAGTCGGTGGCGTCGCTGACCATGCCGGTGGGGGCGTCGCAGGCCACGGCGCTGTCGCTAGCGTCGCCGTATCCATCGGCGTCGGTGTCGGCGTACCAGGTGGATGCATCTACCGAGTCGGCTTCGTCGGTCTGTTTGTCGCAGTCGTCGTCCACGCCGTTGCAGTACTCGTCTGCGCCGGGGTTGATCGAAGCGTCGCTGTCGTCGCAGTCGTCACCACCATCGGCAGCCGAGGTGTAGCCATCGTTGTCGCCGTCCAAGGGTACGTCGGTGTCGGTGTCGGTGTCGGTGTCGGTGTCGGTGTCGGTGTCGGTGTCGGTGTCGGTGTCCGCGTCGGTATCGGTGTCGGTGTCACCCTCGCTGCAGACCGCATCCGCTGCGCAGTCTTGATCATCGCAGTCGACGAATCCATCGGCGTCGTTGTCGAGCCCGTCGTTGCAGATGGACTCGGTGCCTGGGTTGCAGGCGGAGAGGAGCAGGACCAGAGGGAGTACGAGGTGTTGGATGTTCATGACTGCTCCGAATGTAGAATGCCTAGAAGGCGAGGCTGACACCGAGGCCCAGGCTCAGGGCACCGGTCACGCCTGCGCCGATGCTCAGCCCAACGGCCTGCAGGCGCTCGGCTTCCATGTTGTCGAGTGTGCCTGTGGAGCACCCGCCTTCTTTAGTGGTGCATTCGTCCAAGATGTTCTGCCAGCTGTTGTAGGAGCGCAGGGCCAGCACGCCGAGGGCGGCTGTGGTGGCGATAGACGTGCCCACCGCCACTGTTCGACCTACCGGGAACTGGGACTCTGGCTGGGCTTGTGTTGGCGCGATGATCGGTGGTTCCGACTCGAGCTGTGGGGGAATGGGTTCTGGTGGCGTGGCCGCGACGGCTGACTCTGGCAGACTATCGCCAGGTTGCAGGTACCCGGTCCAGCTCACAGAGCCGTCGGACGCGAAAACTTGAAGCAGGAAGGGGCGCTCGGTGGGGGCGGCGGTGGCTAGCTGCCCATCTACATACAGGCTGGTGCCATTGGGTGGCCGGACGGGCAGGGATGCGGAGGGTTCCGCCTGATGCGCTTGTTGGTAGAGGATCTGCAGAGGGCTACCTTCGGGAGCGATGGAGCTGGGCAGCCGGTAGCCGGGCTGGAGCGCGAGGGCGGAACGGAACCGGGCCAGGGTGTTCGAGTCATCCTGGGCGACAAACGAGGCGAAGGCCTGCATACGGTGCAGACTGGCGACGTTTGCCGGTGGTAGCTGCTCTTCCAGGCAGTCCACCATTTCGATGGCCTCGCCGCGAGCCTGGCCGAAGGTCTGGATGTTCATCGCTGAGAACGCTGACTCGGAGGCGTTGACCGCGGTGGCGAGGTCCGCTGCTGTGGCTGGGCACGCGGCGTGGGCCGTGGGGGCGTGCAGTAGAAGCAGGTGAACAATCGAAAGTGTAAGGAACGAGCGCGACATTTTTCGTCTCCATGTCTTCCGGGAAGTTATCTCATTCGAGGAATGGGCCCGGCCAATCGTCGGTTATTTTGGGAAGACGGGGCGTCTTTGACAGAGAGTGTTTCATGCTCACTACTCGGGGTAGGACACGGGCTGGGGGGACCAGGTGTCGAAGCCGAGCTGGCCGTAGGTGTTGTCGCCCCAGCCGTAGACGGTGCCGTCGGTGAGGAGGGCGAGGGAGTCGTAGTAGCCCGCTGCGATAGTCGCGACGCCAGAGAGGCCGCTCACCGTCACGGGCGTGTTGCGGTCGGTCGTGGAGCCGTCGCCGAGCTGGCCGTAGCTATTCCAGCCCCATGCCTGGACGGCACCGTCATCGAGGATGGCCAGGGAGTGGTTGTCGCCTGCCGCGATCTCCACCACCCCGGAGAGGTCGCTCACCGCCACGGGTGTGCTACGGTAGGTTGTGGTCCCTTCGCCGAGTTGTCCGTAGGAGCCACTGCCCCATGCCTGTACAGTCCCGTCGTCCAGCAGGGCCAGGGAGTGGTTATCGCCCGCCGCGATCTCCAGCACCCCGGAGAGACCGTTCACCGCCACAGGCGTGCTACGGTAGGTTGTGGTCCCGTCGCCGAGTTCGCCAAGGTAATTAATGCCCCATGCCTGTACGGTTCCGTCGTCAAGCAGGGCCAGGGAGTGAACGCCCCCCGCAACAATAACAACTGCGCCTGTGATCCCGCTGACCGCTATCGGAATATAGCTGGTGGAGCTGCTCCCATCCCCGAGACCACCAGAACTGTAACCCCATGCCTGGACGGTCCCGTCATCCAGCAGGGCCAGGGAGTATTCTGGGCCTGTCGCGATATCCACGACTCCGGACAGGCCGCTCACCAGTACGGGTGTGCTGCGGTCGGTCGTGGTACCGTCGCCGAGTTGGCCGTGGTTGTTCCAGCCCCATGCCTGGACGGTCCCATCGTCCAGCAGGGCCAGGGAGTGGTACCTGCCCGCCGCGATATCCACCACCCCAGACAGGCTGCTCACCGCACCGGACGTGCTGCGGTTGTTCGTGGTCCCGTCCCCGAGCTGGCCGTAGTTGTTGCGGCCCCGTGCCTGTACGGTCCCGTCGTCGAGGAGGGCCAGGGAGTAGTACCAGCCCGCCGCGATATCCACCACCCCGGACAGGGCGCTTACCGCCACGGGCGTGGTGCGGCTGCTCGTGGTCCCGTCGCCGAGTTGGCCGGAGTCGTTGTTTCCCCATGCCTGTACGGTCCTGTCGTCCAGCAGGGCGAGGGAGTGGTACCTGCCCGCCGCGATATCCACCACCCCAGACAGGCTGCTCACCGCACCGGACGTGCTGCGGTTGTTCGTGGTCCCGTCGCCGAGTTGGCCGGAGTCGTTGTTTCCCCATGCCTGTACCGTCCCGTCGTCCAGCAGGGCCAGGGAGTCGAAGATGCCCGCTGCTATCTCAACTACCCCGGAAAGGGCGCTCACCGGCATGGGCGTGCTGCTGCTGGTCGTGGTTCCGTCGCCGAGCTGGCCGTAGTTGTTGATTCCCCATGCCTGTACGGTCTCGTCGTCCAGTAGGGCTAGGGAATGGTAGGAGCCCGTCGCGATGGCCACCACCCCGGAAAGTCCGCCCACCACCACGGGTATCGAGCTTCTGATCGTTGTCCCGTCACCGAGTTGGCCGGAGTCGTTTCTACCCCATGCCTGTACGGTCCCGTCGTCCAAGAGGGCCAGTGAGTGCTGGTGGCCTGTTGCGATATCTACCACCCCGGACAGGCTGCTCACCTGCACGGGCGTGCTGCGGTCGGTCGTGGTTCCGTCGCCGAGCTGGCCGTAGTAGTTGTAGCCCCAGCCATGGACGGTCCCGTTGTCCAGTAGGGCCAGGGAGTGGTTGTAGCCTGTGATCTCCACCACCCCCGCCAGGCCGCTCACCTGCAGGGGAGCGCTGTGGTCAGTCGTCGTCCCGTCGCCGAGTTGGCCGTAGCTGTTGCCGCCCCAGGTCCAGACGGTCCCGTCGTCGAGGACGGCCAGGGAGTGAGTGCAGCCCGCCGCGATCTCCACCACCTCGGACAGGGCGCTCACCGCCACGGGCGTGGTGCGACTGCTCGTGGTCCCGTCGCCGACTTGGCCGTAGCTGTTGTCACCCCATGCCCAAACCGACCCGTCGTCCAGCAGGGCCAGCGTGTGGCTACAGCCCCCTGCAACCTGCATGACCTGCAGATCCTGGCCATTGCAGTCATCATCCACCCCGTTCCACAGCTCTACGGCACCCGGATAGACCTCAGCGTCTCCGTCGTCGCAGTCCTCGCAGGCGGCCCAGCCATCCCCGTCGTCGTCTGCCCACAAGGTGATCCCGTCGCAGTCGTAGTCCGCGGGATCGGTGCAGTCCGTCTCGGGCGCTCCCGGATGGAAGGCGGCGTCCGCGTCGTCGCAGTCGGTGCCCTCCGCCACGAACCCCGCTGGGGCGGCGCAGGCCGTGACGGCCGTGGCGGCGTCCCCGTAGCCGTCGGCATCGCCGTCCGCGTACCAGGTCGGGGCGTCCAGGGCGGCGTCCTCGTCCACGGTCCCGTCGCAGTCGTCGTCCACGCCATCGCAGACCTCGCTGGCGCCGGGGTTTACCGCCACTTCGTCGTCGTCGCAGTCGCCGCCGAGCGCCGCGTAGCCCGCGGGCTGCGCGCAGGCGGCCGTGGTGTCCGAGTCCAGGCCGTAGCCGTCGCTGTCTAGGTCGGCGTACCAGGTGAGCGCATCCACCGCATCATCCTCGTCGATGTCTCCATCGCAGTCGTCGTCCCCACCATCGCAGTACTCGTCGGCGCCGGGGTGGATGGTGGCGTCCCAGTCGTCGCAATCTGCGCTGTTGGCCACGAAGGCGCTGGGCTGGGAGCAGGCGGCCGTGGTGGTGCCGGCATCGCCGTAGTCGTCGCCGTCCACATCCGCGTACCAGGTGAGGGCATCCGCAGCGTCATCCTCGTCCACGGTGCCGTCGCAGTCGTCGTCTAAGCCGTCGCACAGCTCGGCGGCGGCGGGG
>Ga0307987_1000429_pt1 | contig 25186 bp, 37 predicted proteins | sample EllFjometagen181_FD_203157 | JGI IMG/M metagenome (GOLD analysis project Ga0307987, IMG submission 203157) | Marine microbial communities from Ellis Fjord, Antarctic Ocean - #181 | ecosystem: Environmental > Aquatic > Marine > Unclassified | place: Southern Ocean | collected 2014-10-08 | reverse complement strand
GGCAAAAAATCTCAAGCGATTAGCGATAGAAGTGGCCTTCGGGTTCCCTATACGCAATTAAAAACGACTTGGGACGGCCTGCGCGTATCGCCAGAAGATTGGGAACCCAAAAACCCACAGCTAACGCCTGCAAAAAATGTCGTTGACGCTACCGCCCTGTTTAATCCACGGCCCGATAACGATCCCGAAAATGTAGAGGTATTTATTGGTTTTAATTTCGACATATTTGCTGATCGCAAATTAACAACTAATGTTGGGATTGCTGGTACAGCGTTTTCTGGACTTTCATCTTTAATTATTAACACAAATTTTGATGTAAATGGCGTTGGTGGTTCAGGAGGAATTGGGGATGAAATTGTTCAGCTCGAAATAATAGAAGCTGGTGTTGCTGGAACTGGTGCAATTGGAGCGTCTAGCTTTGAATTAACCAAGCCTCAATCTGGTGTGGCTGGTGATGGTGACGTTGGGGATGAAATCCCTGCGGCATTTGTGACAGGTGTTTCTGCAAGCGGTGGCGCAGGAGACGTTGGGGTCGAGACCCCATCAGTTATGCCAACGCCAAATGGTGTATCTGGAAATGGTGATGTAGGCTCTGAAACTATTCAACTATCAATAGCAGAAGATGGTGTTGGTGGCGCAGGGGCGGTTGGAAACATAACCGAAGAAGGCACAGAAAATGCGACTGGTGTTTCTGGGACAGGAGCAATCGGCGCAGAAACTCCAGAAATGTCAGAAGCTGTTTCTGGGCTGGCTGGCAATGGCGGTGTTGGAGCATCTAGCTTTGAATTAACCAAAACTCAATCTGGAGTTTCTGGAAGCGGTGATGTCGGTGTTGAAATTCCTGTCGCGCATCCAAGCGGAGTTTCTGGTGGTGGAGGGGCTGGCGCGGTTGGCGTTGAGGCTCTTGAAATATCAATTGATGAAGCTGGTGTTGGCGGCACAGGTGCAATCGGCAATCCAACATACGTTGCTGATTTAACAGTTGAGCCTACTGGAGTTGCTGGAACTGGTGCAATTGGAGCGTCTAGCTTTGAATTAACCAAGCCTCAGTCTGGAGTGGCTGGTGATGGCGAAATTGGGCCAGAAATTATTCAGCTTGAAATAATAGAAGCGGGTGTTTCTGGAACGGGCGCAGTCGGTGCTGAAGTATTAGAAATTACAGTGACAGAGACTGGCGTTGGTGGCACAGGTGCAATTGGCACAGAGGCACTGGAGCTATCAATTTCTGAAACTGGCGTTGGTGGCACAGGTGCAATTGGCACAATAACCGAAGAAGGCACAGAAGACGCTGCTGGAGTGGCTGGAGACGGCGATGTAGGTGCAGAAACAGTGCAGCTTGAAAAAGTAGAGACTGGCGTTGGTGGCACGGGTGGCGTTGGAAATGAAAGCATAGATATACTTGGCTGGGGCAATGCTGGCTGGGGAGAAGATGGATGGGGCGAATAATATGAGCTACACAACACTAAAAGCCAATATCCAAGAATTTTTGGAAGATGACTCGACAGAGTTTGTTGCGTCTATTGACACGATCATAGCGCAGGCTGAAGAAATGGTTTTTCAGCGCCTGCCAAATATGCCGTGCTTCCGCTCGACATCTGCTGCGGCTAATCTTGTGCAAGGTACGGCGTCATACACAATTCCCACGGCGAGAATGATCCGACAGGTATCAATTACCGACACAAATGTTGTGACGTATCTCGACCACAGGGTGGATTCTTACATCCGAGATTACTGGCCCAATGCGGTGACACAAGGCACCCCACGCATGTACAGCACAGATAGCGCAGGAACGTCTGGAACGGTCATTACACTGGCTCCCACGCCCTCTGCGGCCTTGGCCTACAGCGTAGATTTCATCGCCCCTGAGACGGGGCTAAGTAATGCCAATCCCAATACTTGGATTGACACTAACGCCTCCACAGTTCTTCTTGCTGCGGCTCTGTACGAGGCTTCTGCGTTCTTAAAAGCGCCAGAAACTTTATCTCTGTATAAAACCCAGTTTGACGAAGCCGTCCAACTTACTGTACAAGAGATGCAACGCGACTACGCAGCAGAATACAACGGAGGCATATAGTATGGCTATATCACAGGCAATGAGTACGCTCTTTAAAAAAGACGTGATGTTGGGCGACCATCATCTAGACAGTGACAGTATTTATATTGCGCTGTATACTAGCAGCGCGACACTGAGCGCGGCAACGGATGGTTATATAACCAGTAATGAAGTTGCCAACGGCAGTGGCTACACCACTGGCGGTGTTGCTTTGGCAAGTAAGGCAGTAACAGAAAACAGCACTAGCGGTGTTTTTGATGCGGCTGATCCAGAATGGACAAGCGCAACATTCACTGCCCGTGGTGCTTTGATTTACAACAAAACATTGGGTGATGCATCTTCAAACGCAAGAGGTGCAATCGCAATTCTTGATTTTGGCGGTGACTTCTCTGTTTCTGGTGGTACTTTTAAAATTGTATTCCCAGCAGCAACTGCAAACAATGCAATTGTAAGGATCGACTAAAATGGCTTCATCCTATGACAACGACTTACGCCTCAATGAGCAAGGCACTGGAGATAACAGTGGGTCATGGGGTACGGTCACGAACCTAAACTTAGAAATGATTGCGGAGGCGTTCAGCTACGGCACACGTGTTATTGCCAACGCCTCCTCAGACACCATAACACTTGCGGATGGCGCACTGGACGCTGACCGTAGTATGTATTTGAGATTGAGTGGTGGTGGTCAGGCTTGCACAGTAACATTTTTGCCCAACACTGTCTCAAAAGTTTGGTTGATTGAAAATGCAACGTCTGCAACTCTGACATTTAGCCAAGGTTCTGGGGCCAATGTTGCGGTGCTTGCTGGTCAGGTCAAAATGATCGCCACAGACGGCGCAGGAACAGGCGCGGTAGTCTACGATCTTTTGACAGACGTAAATCTGGCTGGAACAACGGTGACTGACATTATCACTGCGAACCAAGCCACTGTTGATGATATCGATTTAAATGGCAAAGTCATTACGATGACTGGATCGTCAGGCGACACGGCAACGCTGACTGTCGCGGCTGATGGTGCCTTGGCAATCGCCACAACAGACGCAGCCGCAGCCGCAGCAAACATATCAATCACGGCTGATGGCACATTTACTGCTACAGGAACAACTATCACTTTAGACAGTGCTGGCGATATTATTCTTGATGCTGATGGGGCAGATGTAATATTTAAAGATGGCGGCACAGCCATTGGAACTATAACCAACGCATCCAGTGACCTTGTCATCAAATCTAATGTCCAAGACAAAGACATCTTGCTGAAAGGTGATGACGGAGGCACAGAAATTACTGCTCTGACACTCGATATGTCTGCTGCTGGTGCGGCTACGTTCAACAGCACTGTTACACGCGCCCTGACACGCGGCTCTATTGATGTTGGAAATAGCTCTGGTGTGTCATCTGCTTTAGCCGCTGGTGGTGCGGGAACATTTTTAACTTCTGATGGCACTGATTTGTCATTTGCTGCTGCTGCTGCTGGCGGTGGTACAGAGTTTATTGCTTCATTAGATGCTAGCAATTCAGCTACTCTTTCTTTTACAGGGTTTGATTCTAGCAAGTATGACAATTATATTTTTTATTTTGCAAACGTCACCCCCGGAACTACCAATGCGTTTCTTCAACTCTACACAAGCACTGATGGCGGTAGTAATTATGATGATAGCAGCGGAGATTATGTCTATCAATGGGCACAAATTCGGTCTACCTCACTAGCAGCGTCAATGTCTTCAGCTTCTATAACCTATGGAGAATTATGCAGGAATGTTGGTGCAGCTACAGGACAGGAAGGTGGGGTATCTGGTACTTTACAGATATTTGGCCCACACCTTAATCAATACACACGTATGCTTTGTAATACTGGTTATATGATGCAAAATTACGGTTGGCCACTTATATCGATGCATATGATTACAAGAAAATCCGCCGAAGATGTAAATGCTATTAGGATGAAATTTTATAATACAAATATGGTATCAGGAACAGTTACAATGTACGGCATCAAAAACGCATAGGGGACTAACATGCCAAGATTTCACAACATAGACGGCGAAATGGTGCAGTTTACAGCAGAAGAAGAGACTGTCCGTGATGCAGAGGAGCAAGCATGGTCTGACGGAGCAAATGACAGGGCTGCTGTATATGTTCGTGAAGATCGTGACGCCAAATTAGCTGAAACTGATTGGATGGCTTCTAGCGACCTTACCCTGTCCTCTGAGTGGGTCTCCTACAGGTCTTCTCTTAGGGACGTACCAGCGCAAGAAGGATTTCCCACAAATGTGACTTGGCCCGTTGAGCCTAGCTAATGGCAGATATGAATGAGTGTGGTTTTGTAGTAAATAGGTGTAATGATGGATAAGCGCACAGTGGCCTCTGCACACAGCAGAATTGATGATCTGAACGTCACTTCTGCATCTTTACGCACAGAGGTGACCATACAACACAAAGAACTGTTTACGAGGGTGAAGCGTTTAGAGGCGATTATGATTGGTGCTAGTGGCGCTATCATCTTAATGCTCTTGGCGGTGCTAACTAAAATGGGGTGATGAAATGAATATGACACCAGAGACGTTTGATAAACTCAAAATATTACCGAGATTAATGATGTTGGCTGTCACGGTGCTTACATATCAATCAGTCCACTGGTTCATGTCCATTCCACCCGATCTTGTCACCAACGCCCAAGCAGGGCTTGTCAGTGTCTGTATGGGTGCTTTGACGGGTTGCTTTGGCATCTTCATCAATGGTGAAAAGCCATGATGGCTTTATTGGGAAGTCTGCTGGGCTTCGGATCATCTTTTCTGCCGTCAGTGCTTGATTACTTCAAAGCTAACCAACAACAGAAACACCGCATCGAAATGATGCAAATCGAGACAGAGCTTGCCCAAAAGCGTTCCGAGATGAAGCTGGTCGAGCTAGATAAGCAAGCTGACATCGAAGAGACGAAGGGGTTGTATGCACATGACAGTTCTATCGACGCTGGAGGCTTTATCAACGCCCTGCGTGGGTCCGTTCGCCCCGTTATCACTTATATGTTTTTTGCTTTATTCGTATCCACAAAAGTCGTGATCATGGTTAAAGTGATTCAATCGGATGGAGACTGGATGCAGGCGTCAGAGCTTCTATTCGACCCAGAAACTCAAGGACTATTTTCGGCAACTTTGGCATTCTGGTTCGGAAATCGGGCAATCAGTAAATACGCAGGACAGAAATGATATTATCGTCGGGGCAAATTGAGCAGCTACTGCATGGCAACAAAGACTGGAAGGCTTGGGAGACGCCTCTCAAAGAAATTCTTGCCGAGTACCAGATCAACACGCCCCAGCGAATTGCAATGTTTATCGCCCAGTGTGGGCATGAAAGCCTGAACTTTACGGTACTAGAAGAAAATCTAAATTACTCCGCAAAGGGCTTGAATGCAGTATTCCCGAAATACTTCAAAAACGCAGGACGTGACGCAGCGATGTATCACCGCGATAGTGAGCGTATCGCTAATGTGGTCTATGCTGATCGTATGGGTAATGGCGATACATCTAGCGGAGAAGGCTGGATGCACAGAGGGCGTGGCGTCATCCAGCTTACTGGGGCGCACAACTATTGTTTATTCGCAGAGGCCATAGGCAGGGACAAAGATGCGACAATTAAATATTTAGGCACCAAGGACGGCGCACTGGAAAGTGCCTGCTGGTTCTGGAATACAAACGGCCTAAATAAATACTGCGACAACGGCGACATCAAGGGCGCAACCAAGCGGATCAACGGCGGCTATAATGGCCTGTCTGATCGGGAGCATCATTACCACCGCGCAATGTCGATACTAGATGGCTCATACAAGCCCCAGACAGCCCCTGTGCTGCTCAAGGTTGGCTCTAGAGGCCCAGAGGTCACTAAAGTGCAGGGGGCGCTTAATCTGGACGCTGATGGCGTCTTTGGGCTAATGACCAAGGCGGCTGTCATGGATTGGCAGAAAAGAAATGACTTGACTGAAGATGGGATAGTCGGCCCTAAGACTTATGCTGCCTTGATCGGAGAATAAGATGTCACTGCAATTGCTGAAATACAACGCTGGCATCGTCAAGGACACCACAGAGTATTCTGCTGGCAAGAACGGCCCGTTTTGGGTGGACAGCCAACTGGTGAGATTTGTAAACGGATACCCAGAAAAATTTGGTGGCTGGCAAAAAAGCGCAATTTATTCGATTGATCCAGACGGCGATCCTAACAGCACTGAGACATCGATATCTGGCATATGCAGGCAAATGTCATCGTGGCGTGGCGTAACCGATGGCGTTGACAGGATCGCGGTTGGCACAAGCAATCATTTGTATATCATTGAGAATGACGCGCTGTACGACATCACGCCGCTGCGGAAAACAACTTCAAATCTCACGAACCCGATCACCACAGCAAACGGCAGCACAGAAATTACTGTCACGGATAACGGTCACGGCGTACAAACAGGCGACTTTGTTGTCATTAATTCTGCAACGGCGACAGGCGGCATTCCAGCCGACACGCTCAATAGAATGTCTGGCTATGAAGTAGAGCTTGTTAGTGCCAACACATACAAAATTCAATCACCGACTGCGGCAAGCAGCACGGCGACAGGCGGCGGCACCACAATTGATATAAAATATTTAATTGGAGAGGCAGAAAACCTTGGAATACAAAGCTCTGTTGCGGCCCTTGGCTGGGGCGTTGGCGGTTGGGGTGGAGATGGCATTGGTGGCAAGGCTGGAACTACAAATAATGGCGAAATTATTATTGGAACAGAAATAATAAAATACACTGGAATAACATCGAATACACTGACGGGCTGCACTCGCGGATTTGATAATGATCCGGGGCCGGGAGGCCCAGCTACAACGCATAATAATGGTGCCACAGTAACTCTAAGACATTTCGGCCTTACAACAACATTAGCTGAAGCACTGGATGCAACTGAAAAAGAAATTGATCTTACAAGCGCATCAAATTTCTCAGGAACAAATCTTAGTGGATTTAGCAGCCCAGCAACCGTGGCTGACTCAACAATACACCTTGAGAACTCTTCGTGGAGCATAAATATTTGGGACAATGATGTTATTGCCACTTTGAGAAATGGAAAAATTTATTATTGGGACACGTCTGCTGGCGTGGCAACGAGGGCCGTATTGGTTTCCAGCATAGCCAACGCTGCAAGCGTCCCAGAAGTAGCCAGAATAAGTACGGTATCGTTTCCAGACCGACACTTTATTGTGGCTGGGGCAAGCAAATATGAAACCAATGGTAGCTCTGGGCCGTTTGACCCCATGCTGGTTCGCTGGTCATCGCAGGAAGAATTTGCCAAGTTTGCGCCCACCACACTAAATACTGCTGGCGATCAAAGATTAGAGGTTGGCACAAAAATTGTTGCAATGGTCAACAGCCGCGAAGAGACAATCATCAGTACGGATGAGGCTGTCTATGGAATGACATTTGTGGGTGATCCGTTTATATTTTCGTTTAGACTACTTGCGACTGGGGTTGGAGCCGTGGGGATAAACTCCATGATTGCAATCGATGGCAATGCATTTTGGATGGGGCCAAAGTCGTTTTACGTTTATGACGGTGTGGTTAAAGAAATTCCATGTCCATTAAAACATTTTGTCTTTGACCGTATGCAGACGGCCTTTATCGGTAAAACTGTGGTCGGACATAATGTAGAATTTAGCGAAATTATTTGGTTTTATGTGTCAGATCAAAACACGGCCACCACAAATCCAGAGCCAGATGCATACGTCACATACAACTACAATGAGCAGGCGTGGGCGGTTGGAGAAATGGATCGAACTGTGTGGAACGATGCGTTTGGGGCGCGGGAAAAGCCATTTGCATTTTCTTCAGAGGGCTTCCTATACAATCAAGAGACAGGCACAAGTGACGATGGCGCGGCTATGAATTGTTTCATTGAGGCATCGCCCCGTGAAATTACAGCCGAAGGCGAAAATCTGTACATGGTGGATCGCGTTATTCCTGACGCAACAATGGGCGCGAACAGCAATTTATCGCTGTTTATGAATACACGAAAATACCCCAATGGCGCTGAAACTGTGAAGGGGCCGTTTAACATTACATCGACAACAGAAAAAATCAGCACTCGCGTCAAGGGTCGCCAGATTGCGTTGAAGTTCCAAAGCACAGGCACTCAGGATGAGTGGCAGCTTGGCGACTTGCGGATTGATACAAAAATGGCTGGCCTGAGATGAGTGGAACCGCACCCCTCGCAGTCTTGCGCCTGCCATCGCCACCCGCACAATATCAGCAGGGATACATGGCGCGTCTCACCAGCACTCTAGAGCTTGAAAAACAGGCGACATATTTTGCCAATTCTTCCAGCTTAAACACGGCGGTACAACAGGCCGAAGCAACAGCGTGGTTTATTTCTTAGATGGCTAATAAATATAAAAATGCAAAAGTTGATCTGACGGGAACGGGCGTGACCGTCTTGTACACCGCGCCCAGCGCAACAACTGCCTTGGTGAAGTCGATCTTAGTATCGGAGGACAGCGGCAATGCAGATACGCTCACGGTGACGCTGACAGACGCCGCCGCATCGCCTGCTATTTTTAGCCTCTTCAAAACGACAGCAATAGGTGCTAATGCTACGTTAGAGCTTTTAACGCAGCCCCTCACTGTGCAGGAGGGCGAAATACTTAAAGTTACGGCGGCAAATGGAAATCGGCTCCACGTTGTGGCCTCACTATTGGAGATAACCTGATGGCAAGAATACCTATAGATTTTCTGATTGAAAGTGGAGCTATCAGGATGAGTGGCGTTCAGTATGACGAAAACGGCGTGGCGATAACAGATGAGAACGGCGTTGCTCTTGCAGACCCTCTCGGTAGCCTTGGTGGATTAACTACTGAGGACGGCATGAATGCGTTGCAGCTTTATCAGCTTGAGCAGACAGAGCTTCCAGAGCTTGAAGCGGGGGTGCGATTGCAGGACGTTTACGGTACTGGCGCAGCGCCAATGTATGATTTCTTTAATCGTGTGCCAACGCGCACCGTCACATTCCCCGACAAAACAGATTTTGCTGGAGTGACATTTGAGGGTGAAGACGCCCCGTTTGGGACGGCAGCAAATACTGACTTTAATCAGGGAGACAACGGTGCCGCCGCAATGAAGGCCGCAGCTATTGCTGCTGGTGGAGACATTGGAACATATTTCGGCGGTAATGTCGGGCGCTTTATGTTGGGAAGAGATGCAAGTAAAGGCGTTGAACTCATAGAAGGATTAAGTCCCGCTGAATCTTTCGCCGCAGCGGGTAAGTCAATGTTTGGCGGGGCAAAGGCTCCTAAAGCAGCAGGCGCAAACGTAGGATATGGATACGGCGCTGGTCGGGCCATTGGTGGTCTTTTGGCGGGGGAAGATTTTAAAGATGCGGCAAAGGGCGGCGTAAAGGCTGGCGTTGGTGCTGCAATTGGCAACATGATTTTGCCCGGTATTGGTGGATTTATTGGAGCATCGCTTGGTGGCCGTGTGATCTGCAACGAACTACAGCGTCAGGGCGTAATGAGCAGGCAGGACGTATTGCTGGACTATCGCTTTACAAAAGACCACCTGACGCCACAGCACGTCAATGGATATCACGTATGGGCCGTACACGTTGTAAAACAAATGCGTAAGGGCCGAGGCGTAAAGCTGTGGCGGCACTTGGCCCAACACAGAGCCAACGAAATTGCATTTATCTATGGCAAGCGCGACAAGCCCGACTACTTGGGCAAGATTTATCGAAAAATTCTGGAACCAATTTGCTGGTCGGTTGGCTTCTTCTGCGAAAAAACTGACTGGTCTGTGCTATATAAAGCGAAGGAAATATAATGGAACCCGATCAAATGCCCGAAATGCCCGAAATGCGTGGCGCTAATATGCGGCAGGAAAAACGCCCACAAAAAGATATGGGCAAGGCATCGCCAGAAATCGCGGCTGCTCTTGTTCAGCGTCTTGGATCAATGTCTGAGCAGGAACTTGCAATGCTCGACAGCGTTATCAGCCCAGAAGTGGCGTCAGTGCTTATGAAGCTGCTTCCAGAGCTTGCAGAGCTTATTGCGGCGATAGAGGGTGGCGCAGGCGGTGGTCAACAGGCTCCAGCCCCCCGACAGATGGCTCAAAGGGCTGCTCCAGAGCAGATGGGCGCACTGGGCGGCATGGGCTAAAACTGAAAGGCTGAACAAATGGTCGATATCTTTACACCGACATATTCCACGCTACCGTCAACGTCTGACACATACAGCGCAAACGAAATACCAACGTGGATGTCCACCGCTGGGCGAGATATCTTTGAAAATGTGTCTGAACTGTCAAAAACTCCATACCCAGTGTATGAGGGTGACAGGCTTGCGACATACGATACGTTCAATCCTGCCGTTGGCGAAGATGGATCATTTATCACGGACGGCAACAACAAACTGACCACCTCCGAGCAGGAGGGCTTGGGAATACTTGGCAGTCTTGATGACACGTTCCAGCCTTACTTGGATGATTACGATGCTGCGCGAGAGGGATTGGGCCTTGGGTATGGGGCTTCAACCCGTGAAGCTCTTCTGGGCGATCCGTTTAGTATGGACACGGCGCAGCCGTTTATGGACATTTACCAAGACGCCATGAACCCTGCCGTGCGTGAAATCCAAGAGCAGACAATACGATCTCAAATGGATGCGCGGGAACGCGCTGCAATGGGGGGTGGTTCGTTTGGATCACGTCTGGGCATTATGGAGGGTGTGGCCTCTGGGGAGGGCGCACAGGCCGCTGGAGACCTCAGAGCAAAGGCAGGGCGCGAGGGCTTAGACTTTGCCGCTGGTCGCTACGACACAGACCGCACTGCGCGGTTTCTGGCTGAAGATAAAATGCGAATGGGCTACGAGACAGACGAGGCTTCGCGTCTTGGCAAAATGGATGCCATTCAGGCGGCTGGAAACATGGCGACAGACCTACAGGCGCAAACGGCGCAGGGTCTTATTACTGCTGGCGAGGCCGAAAGATTGCTGGATCAACGGGCGGTTGACTTGGCATACGCTGATTTTCTTGATCAGCGTGATTATCCTATGGAGCAACTTAACGCTGCATCCGCAGCACTAAGCCAGACCCCGTATTCCACCACCAGTCGCGGCTATGATTTATCTACGCAAATGACGGCAAACCCAAGCGTATACGGGCAGGCACTGTCGGCACTTGGGACTGGCGTGAGCGCGTATAATTTGTTGAAAGATAGGTGAAAAATGGCCGTTGAATTTGACAAAATGATGGGTGCATTGGGAATGCTTTCTGGCAGTAAGGCTGGAGCGCAGAAAGCCTTTGACGCAGCCAGCGCCATGTACGCCCCCGTTGAAGAGGTTAATCCTTGGGAGGCTTCCCTGCGGTTCTTTTTGGAAATGGGCAAGCAGGCATCACAGCCCGGCGCTACAGTATTTGGGTCGGCTGTTGGGGCTGGCCTTGTGCCGCTCGACTATCTTGCCGCCAAAAAGAAAGAGAAGCGCGACAGAGACCAGAAAGTGGCCTCTACGGCGTTTAGCCTTGCGCCATCGCTGAAGCCGAAGGCTGGTAAAGCAACTTATGGTAAGCCTGATTTTTATATGGTTTCTAAAGCAGATGGAAAGGGTGGTTTCACTACTCCAGTCGAGACGCCACTAACAGCAAAAGATTTCGCTGAACTGCGTCCACAAATAGAAGCTGGCAGTGTTAGAGTTACCAGTTTGCCGAAGACTGGCACTAAATTTACAAAACGCACTTTGTATAAACCTGACGGCTCCACAATAGATGTGTATAGTGATGCACAGGAACAGACTGCAACCAGTGCTGGCTATGGACGTGTCAAGACAGATGATTTTGATAACGTGACGGTGTATAAAGATGATGGTAGCTCAAGAGTGGCGCGATCACAGACGGAGCTTGATACGCTTATTGGAGAGGGCGGTGGTGGCTGGTCAAGAACAAAACCAGCGGCAGGATCGACTGCTCAGTTCAAAAGAACTGTCTATAAAGATGGTCGAGAATTAACAGTTTATAGTGAAGAAGATTACAACACTGCGATAGGCGAAACAGGTGGTTGGTCGCCCGAAAAGCCTGCTGATGCAGGGCCACAGGGTTCAGCGCCAGAGCGCATGACAAGTAGAGTTTTTGACTTTGTAGATACTTTTATTGGAAGCGATGGGATAGTCGATAGTAGACAGCTTGCACAGTTTATTAGTGATGTAAAAGACATGGCTAAAACTGAAACTATTACTTTTGTTGAAGATGGAGTTTCAAAAACTGCGACCAATCCGGGTAAAGACGCATATGACATTATTGAACAGGCATATGGCGAAACCGTTGCAATTTCAATTAGAGACATTGCAACACAAACTGTTGATGATGATGATGATGATGGTGATGGTGATGGTGATGGTGATGATAAAAAGCCTTTATTTGAAACTATTGTTGTAGCTGGCAAAGAATATACAATCTTTAGCTCTGCACCTAAAAATATACCAAAAGAAGCAGCCCAAGCAATTGTTGATGCCCGTGGTGGTATAAAGGACATTCAAATAGCTTCTAATCTTATATTCCCAAAGGGTGTATTCAACAAAGGAATTGTCATAGCATCAAATATACTACCGGGTGGTGGTGCAGGGCCGTCAGGTAGTTTAACGGGAGATTCAAGAACTGCATACCAAGCCATGAAAAGAACGATTGAACTTTTGCTTCGCGCACGATCAGGTGCGGCTGTGCCAGATTCAGAAGTCAATAATTACATGAACTTGTATTTTCCATCAACTTTTGACAATGCAGAACAAGCCAGAAATAAATTGAACGTATTGGCACAATATTTTCAAGATACAAATCAACTTCTGTCGCAGGGAAAACTTCTTTATGACCCAACGGTTCCAGAAGCAGATAGGAATAATTTAGCACTTGGATATTATAATGATGATCTACATGGGATGCCGTTAGATGGTGTAGCAATGCAAAAAAGTAGTGAAGCTAAAACCGTTGTAACTGTTGTTGAGGAATTTGTGTTAAATGGTGTTAGATACAAGCAGCTATCAGATGGTCGTACAATTGAAGCGGGGGCAGAATAAATGGCAGGCTCTACATTTAAAACTATTGATACAACATCTGGCGCACCAAAAAAAGTTCGTGCAATTGTCGGGAATTTTGATGACCCAGATCGAAGACTGGAAGCAATAAAACAATTTTATCCAGACGCAGTTTCAACTGCTGGAAGCCCAATGGGCGAAGATAATTTTATTTATACAAACCCATCAACAGGTCAAAAAACTCTTTATAACCCAAAAGGATTAGATTTTGGAGATGTTGTTTCTGTTGGCAGGGATATTGTATCAACAATATCTGGCGGTATAGGCGGGACATCAGCATTGGTTGCTGGTCAATTGGGGCCGCAAATCGCAACTCCAGAAGAAGCGGTCACAGTCCCAGCAGCGGCTGCACTTGCGTCTGAAGCTGGAGGTCAATTATACGACAGGGCTGTGGATGCGTTTTTACCTGACCCATTTTCGGTAAGTCGTGGTGGGCCTGTCGAGCAAACGTCTAAAGCCGCGACAAATGTTGGGATGGAAATTGTTGGCGGTAAAATTGCTGAAAAAACAATTGATGCTGTAAAGGGCATTCCCGGTGCGGTTACCCGTACTGTTGCTGGTATTGGAAAAAAACGCCAAGCCACTGCACAAGAAAGATTAGCAGAGGCGGCAAAATTTGGTATAAAATTGCCTTCTGCTGGAACCGCGTCACAGTCTCCAGTTTTAATGTTTTTGGAGCAAAGACTAAACGATTTCCCGACAAGCGCCCCGATGATATTTGAAAAATTTGATGCCTTTAGAACACAGGCAGGACAAGCTGCACAAGATATTGCATCCAAGTATGGGCGTCCTGTTCAAGAGGGTGGAGAAATTGGAAGTATTTTGCAAACAGGCGTTGAAAAAGGTCTTGCAAAATTCAGAAGAGATCAAACCAAATTATATGATACTGCGTATGATTTAGCTCCGAATGCGACTGGTCGATTAAACAATGTTATAGAATTACGTGCTAAACTTATGGATGATTTATCCAAAGCCCCAGAATCTTTATTGCCGTCTATGAAGGCGGCTTTAGATGAAGTCGAAAGATTGATCGCAGATTCTATGAGCGGCGGTGGCGTTGAACTTTCAACACTTAGGCAATTAAGAACAAATCTTCGCCGTAAAACAGATGGCATGACGCAGCAAGGCGGCGGCGATGCTGTCAGCTATTTAAAAACTGTTTATAAGTCTTTGACTAACGATATGAATGAAGCCGTTGTAAATTATGGCGGTGAAGACGCAGTAAAAGCATTAAGCAAGGCAGACACATACACTAAGAACAGACAGAAATTTGATGTTGAACCAGTATATGACCAACTTCACAGAGACAAAAAAAATGAAGTGCAAGCGTTTACGTTTTTGATGCAAGGCACAAAGGAAGGTGGCGCAAAATTAAAGAAAATATTGCGAAATATTCCTGCCGCAGAAAGAGGCGACATACAAGCATCAATATTAAGCAGGCTGGGTATGACAAATCCCGCTGGACAAGATGCCATTGAAGATTTCTCAACTGCTAAGTTTATTACCAATTATTCAAAATTATCTGACAGTGCAAAAGATGTTTTGTTTGGCAAAAGCTCTAACAGAAAAGACTTAGATAATTTGGTTGCAATGTTTGATGACATAAAATCAGCAGATGCATTTGCAAATAATAGCCGCACTGGGCAAAGCATTGGGACAGTGGCAACTGTTAGCCCCCTAATTGGTGGTCTGTATATGATTGGTACAGACCCATCAAATATTGCAGGAGCAGCTTCTACAGCGGCATCTGGGATGGTGGGGGCGCTACTCACCCCATATGTCTCAGCCAGACTTTTAACAAAGCCTGAGTTTATTAAATGGCTTGTCAAAGCTGGGCCTCAGATGGGGAAAAATCCAAATAATGCCAAATTTCATTTGGGCAGATTAATGGAGATTTCATCAAGAGACTCGCAATTTAGAGAAGATGCAATGGAATATGTTAATGCGTTTGGATCAGCATTAGTAGATATTAATAATATGGCGGTGGAAGACAACAAGACAGATGAAGCACCACAGGCCGAAATTGGCCTGTCTCCTGCGGCTAATTCAATTATACAGAGCTTAACGCCTGACACAGCGGCACAGGTACGAGAGGCTGCTCGGTAGCTCAGAAGCCGTCTTTTAAGCCATCCAATATCTCACTGAGCGTGGGGCGCTTGTCTTTCTTCTCATAGACGCACTGAAAAACACGGGGGCATTCGGAGAACGATAGCGTTGGATAGTGATATCCAAGCCCCCCAAATCCCGCTGAGAAGCGATAGACGCAAATTTTCTGACCAGTATTTTTGTCAGTAATCCGCTTCCACAAGCTGCACGGTACGTGCGTGGGATTGGCAACACCAGCCAGTGTTACGGACATCAATAAAACTTTAATCATAGTGCAAGCGCAATCAGGTAAATACCACCGCCCAGCACGGACACAATGCCCAGAGCCAATCCCGTGATTGCAAGATTGTTTGCCATTTGGCGCTTGCTCTCCATTGCGGCGTATACCGTGCGCTCCCTGTCGGCCCTGATCTTGCGTCTCATGCCAAGCATTTCGTCGTAAGTACCTAATCCGAAACGATAATCCAGCATGAACTTAATCTCTTTTTCCTTTTCAGCCAAAGTTTTTTTGCGAATTACGATGTCCATAGCTTCTTGCTCTATGTTGTCAGAGCCTAAAGTCTTTTTATCCAGCCATGTCGGATTTTTGCGCTGTGATTCGGCGCGAGTAATATCAGCCACTGCGCCGTACCACGCGCCAAGCTGCTGGCTAACGTCCTGTATCTCACGGCCAGCGCCGACCAGCAATTTAACACCCTTAAAGGCCGCATTAGCGGCAGCAAATGCTGTGATTGGATCGATCATGGGTCATCACCCCCTAAATGGAATAGGGGCATTATAGCGGCTATTTGGGCTTGTGAACAGCAGCAAGCTGTCGCGCCTGCTCCCTGATCAATTCACGCTGCCTTTCAAGCTCCTCAAACTGCCGATCCAAATCGGACACAGATGGAAATTCAACTACTGTTTTATCACCCATCGTCTTCATCCTCCACTTCGCCACTGCCATTACAGTAATCGCAATCGACCCATTCGCCAACAGGCTCCAGTGTGCCACCAAATCTCTGGTGGACTTCCTTTTCGACCTTGCCGTGATAATCGGTGTGGTCGCATTCTGGGCAGGGGATAGTCATGCTGTCTTCCTTCCAGTTTTCAAATTGTATTCAAAGCGCAAACCGCCCAAGCAATCGCGGCAACGGATGTAATCAAAATAGCCTTGCGTCTTCATTGCCTCATGTACCGCCTTTCCCGCTTTTGGGCTGCTGACAGTATCGACCCACTCCTCTGAGCCACCATCTTTAATTCCAAATATTTTAAAACTACGTGCCATTTTTCTCTCCTTGGTTGGTGGGGGCGCGATGGCCCCCTGTTGATTAGGCACGGGGTCGGTAGCAATACCAGCCACCGATTTTTCCCAAATGCAATGCAACCAGTCTATCGCCATAAGCGTTTTTGTTGGATTTAATTGCAAACAATTTACTGGATGGCGAGTGGATAAGCGACAATGTGTGGCGTCCAACTTTGAGTATTTTGATGGTCATTTTCTGTCTCCTTGGATTTTTGAATTTTTGATCTTACCTAATACATATAGTGATACCCCAAGATATATCAAGGGGTATTGTTAATTAATTTATCAATGGGGTGCTTTTATTTCCCAAGCGTAGGCCACACGCTTGCGGCGGTGCTTGGATTTACGGACGCTGTGCCACTCGCCAGACTGGTTGTCGATGGTCTTGTCGCCCGACACCACAATGTAGTGGCCCGTGATGTTGACCAGATAGGTCTTCTTGCGGTCACGGGTCTTGAGCCAAGCTGCCAGCGTGGCATTGTCTCTGGCATACGAACCGATCTCGCGCTTGTAGTGAAACGTCATCTCGACGTTGTTGGCCCCCATTACAACTTTCATCAGGCTGTTGCTCATGCCCGTGATCTTGCCGCGATATGTAAATTGCAGGCAGGCGTCATAGGCGGCGTCATAGTGCTGACGCAGAAACACAGCAACGGCGTATGGGCCACACCATGTACGGAGGCTCTTGCTGGCGCGGAGCGGGGTGTGGGCTTGGGCAGTTCTTGGAAGCATTGGATGGTCTCCTGATTTTTGATTTTTGATCTTACCTAATACATATAAGGAGTATATCTGGGAATACAATACCCCCAGATACATTTAATTAATATTTTTACTCGTCCAGCGCCTCATCGACCCTGTTCATGTAAACGGCTAGAGCCACAGAGAGGTCTTTCAGAGCCGCTTTCTCAGCGCACTCCCTGATGGTCACCCAAGGGTGTGGTCGGCCCTGTGGGTGGCTTGTCACCCTCTCAGTGACCACTGGGGCTGGCATTGGCTCCGCTGGCAGGCCAAGGGCATTTGCAGCCTCTGTCCTGTTGTTGAGCCACGCCAGCAGGCTGGGCTTGTCAGTGGGAACTTCAGTCTGCTCCGCGCCAATTGTCTTGGCTTCGGCTTGGGTTCCGACCCACTGGCCTTTTGCGTTGGTGTAGAGTTTCATTTTTTGATCCTTTCTAGATCGTTGGATGAGGGGCCGAAGCCCCCCGTTGGATTATGAGTGAAATTTTCTAAGAACGTCCCAGTCTGCTGCCAGCGAATATAAGTTACCTCCATCGCCAGCCGAGCGTTGGTCATAAAGATAAACTAAATCAGCAGCGACCAATGAGCCGAATGTGCCTTCAGCTTCTTTTTGGCCCCAGCCAGCTTCAACGAGATCAGAGGCATCAACCCAAGTAAACGGATCATCTTCTAAATCAGCGAGGGTTGAACCGCCCATGTTGCCAAGGCAACTTTTGATTAAGGCAGTCATGGCATTCACTTGATTGGCAGTAAGGTTTTTGGTTTCGATGCTCATTGGGTATCTCCATTTTTTGAGTTTTTGATCTTACATAATACATATAGGCATTCTGATCGGAGATACAATAGCAAAATACAAACTAAATACATTTAATTAATATATAGAGGAAATATATAGGGGGAAAATAGGGGGAAGCCAAAATGGGCGACTTTCCCCCGATGAAATTTATGCCGCGAGATGATACAGCCAGCAGTCCATATGGCCGTTTTTTTTATCATCTTCTTCTCTTGGGATAGAGTGAGGGGTCTGATCAACTAATCCAGCCGTCACGGCGTGGCGAACTGTGCCACAAACATTGTGTGAGTTTTGTTTTAACAGCCGCGCCAAGTCTCTACTGGTCATTGGGCCGTGTTTTGCTAACGCCCTCAAGATCGGAGTAAACGCGCCAGTATCCGTGCGGCTCGTCCTTGGCTCTCCCATATCGCACGGCAGCGGTGGCCGAAGCATTTTGCCGTCCTGAGCCTTAGTTTTCGCGTAAAATCTCTCCAGCTTCAGTATGCAACGGGCATAAGTATTTTCATATGCGAGATGCTCTAGTCTTGTTTTGGCTCTTTTCATCTGCTCTCTCCCTCAGATTTTGTATTCGTTCTGTCGCAATCCGCTGACAAAGTTTTTCAGTTCCTGTCTCGCCATCCAGAGATCGTTCTGTGAATTTGGCACTGGACTATTTCGATAAGCCTCTCGCTCCAGACGATCCACTTGGCCCCTCAAATGGCGCAATTCAGCGTCATGCGCTGGTGTTAGTTTCTTCATTTAGCCTCTCCTTCAGCAGCTTCTTGCGGTAAAATTTAATCTGTTCTCTGAGGCCAGCATTGTCAGCCTCCAAGCGTTTGTTGTGTTCGATCACCATCTGATATTCATCGCGGTGTATCAATTTATCCAGCCTCCATTTGGTCATTGGTTTCCTCTTTCATCCAAAAACTCCAACACTTGCTTCGACGCATCGCCTGCGCCCTTTCCCACAATTACAGTGTGGCCCACTGATCTCAGATATTCGATAACTTTTTTCTGATCGGGGGAAAGTCTGCCGCCCGTGACACGCTTCATTTCGACCCAAAGATTGCAGGAGGGGATATAAAGATCGGGTATCCCTCTGGTGACCCCCTCGGCCTTCAGCCGTGTCGCCACAGATATGCTGCGCTTCTCACCATTGGGGATCGCAAAAATCAAAGTGTGCGGATATTTGGCCCGAAACCAGTTTACAAAACCCACCTGTTCCGAATGCTCAGAGTGCTTAAAACGGTATGTCTTCTGCACCCCAATCAACGTATCGCCCTTCTTGATTTTCAATTTTTCTCTCCACTTTTGTATAGTCAAACTGCACAACCTCAAAATATTTCGGGTTGTGTGTCGAGGGTTTTATTTTAATGCGGCTGGGCCAGTTCCAAAAATGACATTCATCCATCGCCTCGTCGGTTGTATCAGCCCCCGAAGACAGCAGTGACCGCCGCGCCTGATATCGACTGGCCGCATAGCCCCCGTGATCTGGGCAGAGCCATTCGTTTACGCTTCGCAGTCCAGCGTAGTACGTGACCTTAACCGAATCAGGCTTCCCCGCCTTTCGGTGTCGATGATAAAGAACACTGTCCACGTCCACCCATTCGGCCTGTACCTGACTGGATAACATAGCCCCGCTGTAGCTGTTTGAATTATGGTTCAAAGTGGGTGGCGGGAACTCATGGCCGCAGACGTGGCATTGCAGTGCCGCCGCAAAGCACATGGTCTGGCAAGCCTCGCACTGCTTCACTGGTGCCGTACCCTCGCCTGCCCCTGCCGACTTATCCTTGGGTTTTACCCTATCAATAAATCCATGACGCTGAACATTGGCTCCGAAATCAAGAACGAGGGCATCAGTCTTGCCTTCGGCTACTCTCGTACCCCTCCCAACCATTTGGATATAGAGGCCACAACTTGCGGTTGCTCTGCACAAACAAACAACGTCCACGGCAGGGTGATCAAATCCAGTGGTCAGCACGTTCACATTTATCAAGCATTTAAGCTCACCGCTTTTGAAATCGGCAATCGTTTGCTCCCGCACGGCGCTGCTGTCGTTACCTGTCACCACACCGACATCAATGTCGTGCGCCTCAAATTCATCTTTCAGCATGAACGCATGATTGACGCCAGAGCCAAACACCAGCCAGCTTTTGCGATCCGCGCTCAGTTCCACAATCTCAGCAACCGTCTTCCGCACCAGTTCGGGATCGGACGCAGCCGTTGCGAGGTCACTCTCAATAAACTCACCGCCCCGCTTCTTTACGTTGGTCAGATCGATCTGGTTCAGACCGCCCTTCGATATGACAGGCGACAGGTAGCCCTGCTCCATCAGCATCGACACAGGGATGTCATAGGCTATGCCATCGTACAGAGCGCCTGCACCTTTGTGCAAATATCCTGTGTCCAATCGATAGGGTGTCGCTGTCAGCCCCACCACTTTAATCGCGGGGTTGCACACTTTCAGATCGGCAATAAAGCGATTATATCGCGTCTCAGTGTTTTTGGGCAGCATATGCGCCTCATCGATCAAGATCAGGTCTGGAGCAGGAATGATGTCATAGGCGCGTTCCCAGACCGACTGGATGCCAGCAAATGTGATGGGGCGGTCTAAGACCTTCTGCTTTAGACCCGCACTGTAGACCCCGAAATCAGCCTCTGGATACAATTCCAGCAGCCCCTTCGATCCTTGCTCCAAAAGCTCTTTGACGTGCGTCACAATCATCACACGGGTGCCAGCAAATGACATCGCGTCCTTTACGATCTGGGCTATGATAGCCGTCTTGCCCGATCCAGTGGGGGCCACGATCAATGGATTATCTCCCGACTTGCTCGCCCAATAGTTGTACAAGCTATCGACGGCCTCTTTTTGATAATCGCGTAATTCAAAGGTCATGGGAAACTCTTTCTTCACGTTGACTTTTCTTCATCAAACAAATCACCCAAGGCCGCTGTGCGAAACAGCGCGGGTTCGTGGGCTAATCTTTTCATTTGTTTCGTTTCAAAAAACCCAATGTATTGCGGATTGTTTATCATAAACAGGCGTGTAAACAGGGCAATAAAGTCGTTAGATATTTTGTAATCATCCCCTTTTGTCACGATAGAGCTTTCCCATCGTACTCGGTTAGCAATTAGCCACCCGCTTAGTCTTAAATGCCCCCTGTAAATGGCTTGAAGCGTGTATCGTTCAAACAACCTGTAAAACTCAGGGTTTAAATTGTGCCATCTTAACCACTTTTTCCCCAAACGGCTTTTGTTTAACATTTTAAAGAATTCATCCTCGGTCATTGTTTTTCTCCAGCTTGATCTTCCCACCAGTTTTCCATCACGAAAACCGTTCTCTCAATTCTTCGCTGTTGTCTTGATTACGAATGACGCCCTGTGGGGTCTGATACTCAACAAAATCATCGCCAGCGTCTATGATCTCCCAATCGTCAGGCACCATAAACGGATTAAACAGGTGGCCCCCCGCGCCCTCCTTGCGGCTCCAAGTGCCGTCCCGCTCTGGAGTGCTGTGTGCGTCCGTCCGATCATTAACTTCTGGCAATTCACCGCCGTGACAAATCGGAATATAATTGCAAAATCTACAGGCAAACTTGGACGGGTCGTGGCTGATTTTGCTGGGTGGCTTTTCGTCAAAGATGATATTGCTGGCTTTGCTGATTAGCATCTCACCCTCTGCCCGATCCCGCTTGATCCGCTCTGCGTAAATCTCATCGTTATTTTTATTCACGGCGAAAAAATAGCAACGATCAATTTCGGCCAGATGCATTCCAACTTGGCACTGCGCCCAATAGATCGGCTTGCTGATCCTGACGCCCTTCATCTTGGTCTGAGCAAAGCTCTTGTCGTTCATCGTTTTAAATTCCAAAGTGTGCGGCTCTGCGCTTTCTGGAAACCCAATTCCAATGCCGTCTAGGCTCAATCCAAAGTGACCCCCGCAGGCCGTATAATTAATCTGCTTGCCCGTTTCTGGATCGACCTCCCACACCTCGACACCAATCGCCCGAAGGTTTGCCACGATCCGCTCCTCCTCGCGGTCACCCGTTTCAAACAGGCGCAGCATACGCCCCTCAAATCTCTGCGTACTTGCGTGTCGAAACTGATACCACAATGCCCGACTGCACGGGTTGCCTATCTGGCTCCCCCCAAGATGCGGCCTGTGGCCGTTATCGCGGCTGGCCTCGTAGTGTTCGTAAATGGCCTGCACTGTCGTAGGCTGCATGTATTTTTCAAGGTTCATCTCGGCTCCTCTCTATTTGTAAAATGGGGCAGCGAAAGCCACCCCATCGCAAAATAGTTATCGCTTCCAAGGTGGGGCGGCGGCAGCCTGTGGAGCCGCCGCTGGAGCCGCCTGTGGAGCCGCTGTGGCTGCACCCGCGCTTGCGTATCCCTTAACGTCATTGCTGGCGTCATAGCCATTTGACGCTGGTCGTACCGCCAGCTTGACCATCAGCGGCTTGTCGAGCAATTCCTCTGAATTATGCAGCGGAACCTGTAAGGCCGCGCCAATCGACTTCAAAGTACGAGTTGCGATCTCAACGGCGGTGGCGTTTGGGTTCTCAAGGTTCAATCTGTCGAACACCACACGGCCAGTGTAGTGGCCCTCAATCACTTCGATTTTCAGTTGAAGATATGATCCAGTCTGCGCTTTGGTAGGCTTCTGCTCACGGTCAGTAATCACGCACTTGTAATTGCCTGCTGGGAGCGGCTCGAAAGATGGTGCCACTTCCACGGCGTCGAAGTTAATATTGCTAAAGTCCATTGCTTTTCCTACTCTGTTAAAAAGTCTGCGAAAGGGTTGCGGTCAAAAGTGAACGGCAGCGGCTCACTAATGTTAAAACGATTTTTGGTGATAGATGCCGCCTGCGGATGGCAGATGATTTCGCGCTCACCCGTACTGATTGCACGTTTCTTGTCGCCCTCGCCATTTCTGACGAAAGTTTTCAGCCTGATCATCGCCACAAGATCGACGTTGTCTGTATAGTTTGCCAAAGATTTACGATGCAACCGCAGCGTGTATCTTGAGTAACTATCGCTATCCGGTAGCTCCAAGTGTTCTGTATCGGCATGGGCAATGAAGATTATATTCATGCCCTTTTCGTATGCCAGTGATCCAGCCCAGTCTCTGATCTGGCGATGCTTTTCAGCCGCCGCAGATTGACCAGCACCAAAACCTCCCGCCGCCGCATTAATCGACTTGGCCTTACCATCTGCATTTACGATTTCTGACTCAATTATCGTCGCTAACTGAGTGATCGAATCAATCACCAATGTTTTGTGATTGTGGTCTTGCGTGGCAAGCGCCTCGATTGCGTCCAGCACATCTTGGCTGGATGTGGACAGTGGGAACAGGCTGACGTTGTCATTGCCCGTCAGGCTGGCCGTGCCGTCCTCCGTGCGAATTATAACCGGGTTCGGGAACATAGAAGCCAGTGTTGTTTTTCCCATCCCGCCTTCACCAAAAATGGTCGCTATAATCGGACGCTGGCCCGATGGCTTGCTCAGTGTTTTAAGATCAATCGCCATCATTATTCCTCCACATTGGTTGCCTGTCCGTACGCCACAACATTTTTTGTATAATTTCCTGTTGATCATCAACAACGTGTAAAATGTCATACCCACTATCGTCTTGAGTAAAGATCAACATTGATTGATTGCCACCCAAGTCTTCATCATCACTGACAAATTTTTCTATCATTTTAACGTGATCTAAATTGACAAGGATTTGTTTTGTCTTTTCCATAATTTTTGTTGTCAAAAAAACCAAACAAGCCATTACTCAATCCTCCATGCCCGAAAGCTGCCATCGTCCTGCTGTTGGCAACGCACCAGCATTCCCATGCGTTTTCCCGTGTTGCGAATTGATGTGGCTTGCGACTGCTCATCGACCACAACGCTGTCTCCAACGTCCATTTTACCCAGCAAATCTTTCCACTTGCCCGATCTGTCCCGCGATGGTGCCGTCATTGGCACCCCCTTTTCGATCTTAAATCCCATTACCAATCTCCCTTAAATACTTTGGCGAATACCTCGTCCAAAATTTCATCTATGCTGCGGTTCATTCTGCAAACTCCAAGTCTGGGTGGTCGCGCCACCGATTTAATTTACGCTCTAACCTGATTTGGTCTGGGCTTTTGCTTTGGCCGTCCATCACAACGATAGCGTCCAGAGCAGCGATCAGCACCTCAAGCTCGACATCAGTCAGGCGCATCAAAGCGCCTCCACCTTGACGCCAATCTTGCCAGCCTTGGTTTCAAAGGCAGGCGCGATCTTGGCCCACAACTTTGGCTCATTAGCCAACAAGTAGCGGCAACCAGCGGCATCTGCGCTGATTGTGTGTTTCACAGGGTGTAGGCTAGTTGGAATTTTACGGCTGAGTTTGTCCCACACAATGGCATCAACTTTACGGCTGACAGGCTGTGTCAGCGTAATCTTATGGCCGTCCAATTTGTGGGAGATTGACCCCTCGTCTTTGACTTCTAGGGCCGCTGCGATCTGCTCTTCAATCGCGTGGCGCTTTGCTGTCAGCGCCTTTTCTTCTGCCTTAATTGCCAGCCAATCGGTGGCAAGAATATCGACATTGATATTGTCCATTTCGTTCTCCGTTTTCGTTTTCATTCATTCATTCACATTTTCTACAGAAATTGGTTTACTCCTAAAGTTTCAGACTGTAAAGCTCTTTTTACAGCAAATGTAAAATGGAGCGAAAAATGGACGATATGATACCTCTTGAGACCATACGGGACGCACTGCAAGATCGCAGGCTGACCGTTGTCGCACAGAAATCTGGGCTGTCGCACCCCACCGTAAAGGCCGTGCAGCAGGGCAACGAACGAATCAGTTTGAACACTTGGAGAAAATTGTCAGAATATCTGACCGTCTATAAATAAGAGGTCAAAAAAAATGACAATAAAAGTGGAAGAGTATTGCGAGAAGATGGGTTTTTTCTTGGTCACAATCCCAGCAGGGACTAAAGGCCCAACCCGCTTTGGATGGCAGAAGCCAGAGCAGGCACTGTCTGATCCAGAAAAAGCGCGTCTGTATTACGAGCAGAACCCAACGCACAACGTGGGCTTGCTTCATGGGGCCAGCGGCACTTGTGCCGTTGACATCGATCATGTGGAACACACCAAGCTGATCTT
>Ga0307987_1000428_pt1 | contig 25225 bp, 21 predicted proteins | sample EllFjometagen181_FD_203157 | JGI IMG/M metagenome (GOLD analysis project Ga0307987, IMG submission 203157) | Marine microbial communities from Ellis Fjord, Antarctic Ocean - #181 | ecosystem: Environmental > Aquatic > Marine > Unclassified | place: Southern Ocean | collected 2014-10-08 | reverse complement strand
CGCCCACGCTCAGCTGGGAGTTATGGAGGGCCACGGACAGGGCCGGATAGAGAATTTGGTTGATCAGGGTTGATTTACCGGCCCCGGAAACGCCGGTGACGGCCACCAGCAGACCGATGGGGATTTTAGCGGTCACATTTTTAAGATTGTTTTCCGATGCCCTGACAATGGAGATCCAACGGTTTCCTTTATCGGCATGGCGCCTTCGTTGTTCAGGCACCTCAATTCGTTCCTTGCCCGTGAGAAATTTCCCCGTGATCGAGGCAGAATTGGCCTTAATCTGATCCGGGGTTCCCTGTGCCACGATCTGACCTCCCAAATGCCCGGCCCCTGGACCTATATCCACTATCCAGTCGGATTTTTCCATGGTTTCCTGGTCATGTTCCACAATGATCAGGGTGTTGCCGATATCCCGCAAATGGTGAAGGGTGGACAACAGTTTGATATTGTCCCGCTGGTGAAGGCCGATGGAGGGTTCATCCAGAATATACAACACCCCGGTCAGTTCACTGCCCACCTGGGATGCCAGCCGGATACGCTGGGATTCCCCCCCGGACAGGGTGGGACCGCTGCGGTCCAGGGAAAGGTAATCCAGGCCCACGTTGACAAGGAACCCCAGCCGGTCTGAGATCTCCTTGAGCAGCTCTTCGGCAATCAGTCGTTTGTTGCCGCTAAGATCCAGAGACCCCACAAATTCATGGGCCTCCCGAACCGTCATCCCGGTAAGACCAATAATGGAGCGTCCCCGGATCAGAACATGGAGAACTTCCTCTTTAAGCCGTTTGCCCTGGCAGCTGGTGCAGGTGCTGGAGGTCATAAAGGCGGCATAATATTTTTTTTGGCCTTCGGACTGGGTGTTCCGGTACCGCCGCATCAGGGTATGGATCAATCCTTCATGGGTCCGGGTAATTTCTGCCTGAATCTTGGCCGAATTCCAGTTCACCGTCATCTCTTTGCTCTTGGAACCATAGAGCAGTAACTGCTGTTGCTCTTTGGGCAACTCCTTCCAGGGCGTGTCAAAATCAATTCCCCATTGTTCTTCCATGGCCAGCAGCTGACCCATTCCCCAGGAATTGTCATTCTGGTACCGGGGATTCTTAAGAAAATAATTTTTCCAGGGGAGCACCGCCCCCTGCCGGATACTCAGGCTCTTGTCCGGCACCACCTTGTCCGGATCTATGGCCAAAAGGGTCCCGATACCGTTACAGTCCGGACACATGCCCAGGGGAGAATTAAAAGAAAAAATCTGGGGGATGAGTTCCGGGTAGGCAATGCCACAGCAGGAACGGGCCTCACTCATTTTCAAATCTTCCCTGCCCTCCATGTGAACAATGATCTGGCCATGGCCCAGTTTCAGGGCAGTTTCCACAGAATCGGTGAGGCGTTTTTCCATTGCGGCATCCTGGCGGACGACCAGGCGGTCCACCACCACCTCAATGTGATGTTTCTTATTCCGGGCCAGGGTCTGAACATTTTCAAGCGCCTGGACCACCCCGTCCACCCGGACCCTCGCATACCCGTCTCGTTTCAATTCATCCAGCCGCTCCCGGTGTTCCCCCTTCCGATTCTCCACAATGGGGGCCAGAATCAATATTTTGGAAGACGCGGGCAAAGCATAAATCTGGGCCACCATGGACTGGGCATGGCCCCGGCCCACCTTTTCCCCGCAGCTGCAACAATACTGGGTGCCCACCCGGGCAAACAAAACCCTTAAATAATCATAGATCTCGGTGATGGTTCCCACGGTGGACCGAGGATTTTTACTGGCAGCCTTCTGCTCAATGGCAATGGTGGGGGACAGGCCCCGGATGGTATCGTACTTTGGTTTTTCCATCTGCCCGATGAACTGCCGGGCATAGGAGGACAAGGACTCCACATACCGGCGCTGGCCCTCTGCAAATATGGTATCAAAGGCCAAGCTGGATTTTCCCGAGCCCGACACCCCGGTAAAAACCACCAGTTTCTTTTTGGGGATTTCCACATCAATATCTTTGAGATTATGTTCCTTGGCACCTTTGACAATAATCCGGTCCAGCTCCTTGGTGTTATGGGAGGGGGGGAGAAGGTTCTTCAGGGACAATAAAGGGTCTTCCGGAAAGGGCTCCGGCAAAACTTCATCCGTTAAATCATCTGGCAACTCATCCGTTAAATCCGGTATATAACTGCTGTTTTTCATATTATTTCAGGACTGCTCCTTAAGGTTTTCTGGATCATCTTTGCACGAGTTAAAAAAAATAAGCATGGCAGATCAAAAGTAAAGCAAAAGAGTAAACCAACCCTATATCCGGTTTTATTTGTCCTATTTATCCGGGTATGGTATGAAACATGCTATCATGAATATTAAAAATTATAATTTTGAAACCGGCATTTACCGACCGCCCAGTGAAGGCGGCAGCGCCTCCTTGCTGCTTCGGTTCACCCGGAACTGTCCCTGGAACCATTGCACCTTCTGCGCCATGTACAAGACCAAAAAGTTCCAGCTCCGACCCATCACAGAGATCAAAGCGGACATAGATGCCATGGCCCTGCTTGCCCAGGAGCTGAAATCTGCTTCCATCACCTTGGACCATGGGGGAAACATCACCCGGGAGGCGGTTATGTCGATCATGGAGAAAATCCCGGAACTCGATTATCACCAGGGATTTTCCATGCTGGTCCACTGGCTCATGGCAGGGGGACGAACCGCCTTCATCCAGGACGGCAACAGCATGATCATGAAAACCGATGATCTTATAGCGGCCCTGCATCATCTGAAGACCACCTTTCCCGCCATCAACCGGGTTACCACCTATGCCCGGGCCAGAACCCTGGTGCAAAAATCCTCCACGGACCTTCTGGCCATCAGAAAAGCAGGTCTCGACCGTCTCCACCTGGGCCTGGAAACCGGGGATGACGACTTATTAAAAAAAATCAAAAAAGGGGTTACATCGGAAGGACAGATTCAGGGCGGTCAAAAAGCCATGGCCGCTGGATTTCAGGTCTCGGAATATTGGATGCCCGGCCTTGGGGGAAGGGAAATGACCCGGGCCCACGCAGAAAACACCGCCCGGGTACTCAATGCCGTCAACCCCCATTACATCCGCTCACGGCCCTTTCGGTCCATTGCCGGCACCCCGCTCCATGCCCAGATCCAGGCAGGAGATGTCCACCTCCTCTCCCCCCGGGAGCAGTTGATGGAACTTAAGCAAATGATCATAGCCCTTGAGGTAAACTCCAAGGTCTGTTTTGACCATGCCGGAAACAATTGGCGAAATGCCCAGGGCCGGGTGCTGTTCACCCATGATTACGAAGGATATAAATTCCCCGAAGAAAAACCAAAGGTTCTGGGTCTCATCGATGAAGGACTGGCTGGCAATGCCCTGACCAGCCCTTTTATTTAATTTTCACGAACAGGTTCAGTTCCAGTTCTGTAAGAATCAGCGCCAGAAAAATCAGTGCAAAGCCCAGGCCCATAACCCGCGTAAAGGTTTCGCCCAGAAAGATCACGGCAAAAACAAGTGAAAAAACAGCTTCCAGGGAAAAAATAATCGAGGCATGGGTTGAAGAGGTGTACCGCTGGGCAATATTTGAAAGAAGATGACAGGCAATCGTTCCCAGAAGGACCAGATAGCCCAGGGACAAAAGAGATGATCCCGTCAAGGTGGGTGAGGGTTCCCGGGTTACCACCATAAACGCCAGGGAAAGCAAGCCTGCGAAGGCCAATTCCAGGATTGTGAGAAGAACCGGATCCATGCGTTTGGAATAATGATCAATGGCAATGATGCAGCAGGCAAACCAGAAGGCTGCGAACAGCGTCAGGCCGTCACCCATTCCCAGGTTAAACATCTCAGAGGCGGTTAGAAAATAGATACCCATCATGCAGATGAAAGCGCTTAGCAAAACTCGCATTCCGGGGAATCTCCTGTGTAGAAGCCAGATGATAAAGGGAACAATAACCACATAGGTGGCTGTCAGAAAACCGGATTTGCTGGCAGTTGTAAACTGTATACCGATGGTTTGAGCCGCAAACCCTGCGAACAAAAACAATCCACAGACAAATCCGGCTTTGAGATCGTACAATGTGGTTTTTTTAATCCGCCGGAAGAAAACAAGGCTGAGAATCAGAAAAGAGAGCAGAAACCGAACCGTATTGATATAATAGGGCGGTAATATATCAATGACATCCTTGACCACAATATATTCCCCTCCCCAGAGCAGGGAAGCCAGCAAAATGGCAATATCCGCTTTTAGAAGCCGCTGTGAATCCTGATTCTTCATTCCCTGCATTGTTTGATCCATCTGGGAATACGAGGGGATTTCACTATCAATGGGGAACCCTTGTTATGCCGTCAAGGGTCATTATCGGCCCATATAATTCCGGGCGCCTGTCCCTGAAAAGCCCCCAGGATTCTCTGTCCCGTGCAAACCGCTCCAGGTCCATGTCGGCAACGATTAACCCCTGGGTGCTCCGGTCTGCCTGGGCAATGATCCGGCCTTTATTGTCGGTGATAAATGAGGACCCATAGAAGGTTATTTTCGAGGGGCCAACGGTTTCCGTCCTTATCCTGTTGGCGGCCACCACCGGCATGAGATTGGCGGCGGAATGCCCGCACATGCAGGTTTGCCAATGGTCCTTGCTGTCATAGGAAGGATCGGGCAGTTCCGTTGCCAGTCCAAAATGTTCCGGGCTTTCCTCCTGGCAAAAATAGAGGGTTTCAAAGAGTTCCTGGAGAAGAATGATCTGGGCATCCTGGGCAGCCGCCTCCCTGACAAGGGTTTTTGCCATTTCAATATTCCGGGTTTTATCCGAGGTGCAGGCCATCTGTATGGCGGCCACTTTAATTGATTTCATTTTATTCCCTGTCTTGTGAAGTGTTTCCCATCCATTTAGTTGTATATCAGCCGCCAAAAATAGGTTGAAAAATTTTGATCCGGGCACCCCCTTTGAGCAGGGTTTCCAGCTTCACAGGCCCGCCATCCATAAACACCATCCCGATTCCTTTAGGGTTAATGTTCAAGTGAAGCAACAAGTCCTGAATGGATGCCCCTCCTTGTACGATAGAAACCCCAAGACCGGTAACATGATCATAGTCATCAAACGGCCGGCTCAGGGTTCCGTACAATTTAACATTCAATTCCATTGATAAAATTTCACTTGTGGATTCCTAAAAATTAAAAGTTGTATCCATTTCCTCGTCAGAGATGACCACCACCTTGTTATGAGGGGGCAACGGCTCTTCATAAAACATTTTCGGCAGCCGGTCATCTTCTTTCGTAAATCCGGCCTTTTTATTGAACGATAGTTCCGTCTGAAGTATGGTTTTCCCAAGTGTTTTCCAGTCTTCCGAAGAAAATGGACTGCCGGATTTGGCCACCACCATTCTGCATACATTTTCAAGTCCGTCTGGAGCACCGAATCCGGTCTGGGCAAAATCACAGATCCCCATTGTATCCACCATGACCATATGGAGCTGGGCGTTCCGTGATGTTTCCACCTGGCCTTCTGCTGAAAACGGATCCAGGGTGCCGCCAAATGATGCTAAGTTGGATTCCACCACCCACCCTGCGGTATGATCTCCCCCCATGGGGCTGGTGGCATAGGTGACCGCCATGCCGTGGATGGTCCGGGGATCATAGGCGGCGATACTCTGACCTTTGATCACCGGCACCCGGTCATGGTTAAAATGTTCGCCCACCCGTTTGGGGCCATGACCGATTATTTTCCCAAAATCACTGCCCGCAGCAACCGCCTCAACCATCTCAATGGCAGCAGCTGAATCGCCAAAGCTTTTGTATCCGGCATCCATGGCAACGGCAATGGCCACACCGGTACTCATGGTATCCAGGCCGATATCATCGCAGAGAAAATCAAGACGGGCAATGGCATCCAGATCATTGTTGCCGATCATTCCGCCCATGGACCAGATGGTTTCATATTCCAGGGAAGAGGTGACATATTTTCCCTGCTCATCCACATATTCATTGGAACAATTGATGATGCACTGGGAACACCCCTTATGATTGGGGATGCCGCCCCGGCGTTTGATGATCTTGGCCATGGTTTCCCCGCTGATCTTATCGGCATCTTCAAACTGGCCCTGTCTGGCATTTCGAGTGGGAAAGGCGCCGGCGGCATTGATGGGTTCCACCAGGACAGCCGAGCCCAGGGCCGGCAATATTTCTGCTGAAAATTCATCTGCCAGGACGGCCTTGGCAAAAATTTTAGCACTGGACTTGAAGGCTGCTGCATCTTTAATGGGTTCAGCATTTACCGCTTTTCTTTCCACCACAAGGGCCTTGAGTCCCTTGGAGCCCATGACAGCCCCCAAGCCCCCTCTTCCTGCGGCACGACAGGGCCTGCCGTCACGATCCGTGCACTGAATGGAGGCAGCTGATAACTGCATTTCGCCTGCCGGGCCGATACAGGCGATACTGCAATCCTCGCCATGAATCTTTTTGAGACCGGCCACCAGCTCATAGGTTCGCTTCCCCCAGAAGGCATCTGCCTCCAAAAGAACAGCCGCCCCCTGCTTGTCGATCTTCAGGACATAGGACTGGTCCTTTTCCGGCTGTCCTTCAACGATAACGGCGGATATGCCGGTGCGTGCCAGATCTGCGGCAATGGTCCCCCCGACATTGCTCTCCTTGATACCACCCGTCAAAGGACTTTTGGCGCCAATGGAAAACCGCGAAGAATTCACCAAAGAAGACCCGCTTAGATATCCCGGGGCAAAAATAAGCTTATTTTCCGGCCCCAGGGGATCGCAGGTTGCCGGAACTTCCTGGTGGATCATAAATGAAGTAAGCCCCCGCCCCCCCATCCCGGTAAAGGCAGGTATCACCTCTTCAGTGGTTATTTCTGTATTAACCATATTGACCCTTATGATTTTCATACCCCCCTCCTTTTTTGTTAATGGTTGCTTCTCGATAGTTATCTGGCGGACCGGCAAATAGCCCGACCTTAACGATTCTTTATGCGGCAAATTCCGCTGATACTTCGGCCAGGGTTTCATCCAATCGCTGGATGATGATATCAATGGTTTCATAGGCAAGGATACCGGGAGGTTCAATGCGGTTCACCTTGGCATTGTTCAGGGTACCACCGGTCATGATGCCCCTTTTAAAAAGCCCCTTGGAGACAGCCCAGCCGATTTCCGGTGTCTGGTACTCAAGCCCGATTAAAAACCCTTTTCCCCGGACATCCACAAGGATTGAATACTTTTCTTTGAGCTTCTCCAGCTTGTCCATAAAATACTTGCCCTTCTCTTTTATCTGGGCCGGCAGGTCCTCTTTAACGGTAAAATTGATGGCGGCAATGGCAGCGGCACAGGCAAGGGGATTACCACCAAATGTGGGAGATCCCAAAATCCAGGGGTTATCCTTTAACTCATCTGTCCAGAGATGGGGCCTTGCAATGATGCCGGTAATTGGCATCACCCCACCACCAAATGCTTTTCCAAAGGTCAGAATATCCGGCACCACATCATAATCTTCACAGGCCCACATGGTACCGGTCCGTCCCATTCCAGTCTGAATTTCATCAAAAATCAAGGCCACTTCATATCTATCACAAATTTCTCTTAATTCCTTGAGATATCCGTCCGGAGGTAAAATAATACCGGCTTCCCCCTGGATGGGTTCCACAATCAAACCCGCCACGGTTTCCCCTACGGCGATCAGGTTTTTTATGGCGGTTTCAGCGGCTTTGGCATCTCCGAATTCCACATGCTGTACGCCCTGAATCAGGGGCAGATAAGGTTTCCTATAGGTTCCTTTTCCCGTGGCAGATACGGCCCCCATGGATTTGCCGTGAAATCCGTTCACCATTGAAATAAAATAATGTTTTCCCGTCGCAAGTCGTGCCAGCTTCAACGCCATTTCCACTGCCTCTGCGCCCCCGTTACAGAAAAATGCATATTGTAGATCTCCCGGGGTACACATGGCCACAAGCTTGGCCAGGTATCCCCTCAGGGGATCCACCAGCTCCTGGCTGTGGAGGGCATATCGGCTCAACTGGGCCTGGACCGCGGCTACGACTTCAGGATTTCTATGACCGGCAGTATATACGCCAAATCCCCCCAGGCAATCGATAAATTCATTGCCATGGGTATCGGAAAATGTTTCCTTGGAATCGGTCCACTCAACAAAATTTGCATCTGTGGAGACGGATTTTCTATATTTCAACCACCCGGGATTGACATGATTGTTAAAGTTGTCAATCGAATCCGCAGAGATCCGGTCCTTATCTTCTTCTGTCAATTCAGCCTTTAAAATGTAATCCAGTACTTGAGAAGATTCTTTTAAAACCGAATCTTTGTAATCCTTCATAATAGTCTCCCTTATTGTTTTTACTTTTCAGATGGTTTGGAAAATAGTTGAAAAAACATTAATTATAGATAGAAAATTAGAATACCGACCATTATTTGTCAATAAATTATTTGACAATATAACCTTAAAGTGTAAATAGTTGTTTTATATATTGCGAATTTACAGTAATTTAATAATAAAAACGAAAGAAAATGGTGATTGCATAAATGAAACGGCACCAGGCAAAAATTGATACGATTGATTCCCAGATGATTCAATTGCTCCAAAAAGATGGCAGAATCTCAAATACAGCCATTGCAAAAAAAATAGGCATTGCAGAGTCAACGGTTCGGACACGGCTCAAACGCCTTATGGACGAAAACATTATCCAGATTGTCGCCATGAGCAACCCCTTTGACTCGGGATTCCAGGTGGCCGGCAACTTCAAGATCAACATAGATTTAAAGCAAAAAGACAGAATACTGGAAGAGTTGGTGGCCATCAAGGAGCTCTGGTATGTCGTGCTTTCCACCGGGGGAACAGACGTGGATGCCGACTTTATTGTGCCCTGTTTTGAAGACCTTAATGCCCTGATTTTTGAAAAATTGAATAAAATAGACGGGATCATAAAGATTGAAACCTCTTTGATCATGCAGTACGGGAAGCATAGCTTTGAGTGGGGAACTGCCATAGACTAAAAACATGGCTGCAATATTTTTTGTATTCATGTCGTTGGATCATGACAGACCATTCGTATTTACAATAAATTATGGAGGCTTTATGAGAGTTTTGCTGGTGGGAGCAGGTGGTGTGGGTGAAGCCATTGTATCAATTGCAACAAAGAACGATCCGGATGCCCAATGGCTGGAACGGTTGATTGTCTGTGATTATAACGTCAAACGAGCGGAACGGGTGGTTGAAGAATTTAGTGACGCTCGGCTGACGGCGGAAGAAATTGATGCAAGTGAAAAGGCCCAGATCATAGCCCTTGCCAAAAAGCATGATGTTGATTTCATCATGAATGCATGTGATCCCATATTTAATATGCCCATTTTTGTGGCTGCCCTTGAAACTGGCGCCAAATATATGGACATGGCCATGAGCATGTCTTACAGGGACAAAGAAGACCCCTATGGAACCGTTGGGGTTAAACTGGGCGATGCCCAATATGCCCAGCATGACCGCTGGGTTGAAAAAAACAATCTGGCCCTGTGCGGCTCCGGGGTAGAACCCGGCATGGTAAATGTGTTTGCCCGTTATGCCCTGGATCATCTCTTTGACGAAATCCATGAGCTGAACGTCCGGGATGCAGACAACATGGAAGTTGAGGGCATTGACATCGCCTTTGGATTTTCCATATGGACAACAATAGAAGAATGCTTGAACCCCCCCATCGTCTGGGAGAAAGAACGGGGCTGGTATGTCACCGAGTCTTTTTCCGAACCTGAAATATTCAGATTTCCCGAGCCGGTGGGTGACCAGGAAGTTATCAACATTGAACATGAAGAGGTGTTGATGTTTCCGAGGTATTTTGAAGACAAGGGGCTCAAACGGGTGACCTTTAAATTCGGGGTGGACAAGGATATGCGCCGGGTGCTCAAAATACTTGAAGCGCTGGGCCTGACCAGTACCGACATGGTAAATGTGAAAGGGGTTGAAGTGTCACCCAGGGAAGTGGTGGCGGTCTGTTCTCCTGATCCCGCAAAATTGGGAGACCGGATGACCGGCCAACTCTCAGCCGGGCTCTGGGTAAAGGGACTAAAAGAAGGAAAAGAAAGAAGTGTTTATATCTATCAGCTGGTGGACAATGAAGACTGCATGGAAAAATATGGCAGCCAGGCCGTTGTCGCCCAGACAGCCGTCGGTCCCGTCATCATGATGGAATTGCTGGCCAGGGGAATCTGGAAAGGGAAAGGGGTACTGGGACCGGAAAATTTCCCGGCGGAACCCTTTATGGAACGATTGCCCGCCTATGGATTCCCCTCCAACATGATGGAGATGGATTCTGAATATAAGCGAGACATAGACGACAAGGCCTTTAAACAAGGATTTTAAAGGGCTCTTTTTGCTGCACCAACCGTTAATAAAAGGAAGATGTTATCAGACATGAAGGGATTGCAACTGCGTGGAATCAATAAAACCTATGGTAATGTTCGAGCAGTGGAAAATATTTCACAGGAGATTCATTCCGGGGAATTTTTCACCCTGCTGGGTCCTTCCGGATGCGGAAAAACCACCCTGCTCCGCATGATCGCCGGACTGGAACTCCAGGATTCCGGCCAAATCATTCTGGAAGGGGAGGATATCACCGCCCTGCCTGCTATCAAACGCCAGATCAATACGGTTTTCCAGAGCTATGCCCTGTTTCCCCACCTGAATATTTTTGAAAATGTGGCCTTTGGTCTCCGGTCCCGGAAGGTTCCGGGACCGGAGGTGGATAAACGGGTGAAGGCCACATTGGAAATGCTGGAACTGGGGCAGATGACCCAGCGGTTCCCCCACCAGCTCTCCGGCGGCCAGAACCAGCGGGTGGCATTGGCCCGGGCACTGGTCAATGAACCCAAAATTCTGCTGCTGGATGAACCCATGTCTGCTCTGGATGCGAAACTTCGGGCCCAGGTCCAGGTGGAACTGCGGCGGCTGCAGCAAAAACTCGGACAAACCTTCATCCTGGTCACCCATGACCAGGATGAAGCCCTGGTGGTATCGGACCGGATTGCCGTAATGAAAGAAGGAAAAATTGTTCAGTTCGGAACCCCCATGGAAGTCTATGACTCGCCCAAAAACAAATTTGTTGCCGAATTTCTGGGAACAGCCAACATCATTGAAGGCAGCTACCATGATGGACTCTTCCATACAGAGTTGGGCCTCTTTGAACTGGAAAAACCACCGGCCTGGGAACGAGGGATGATTGCCATCCGGCCGGAATGGATCCGGATTTCTGCGAACAAACCTGCTAAAAATGGCATCCAGGCCAAGGTCACCGAAATTATCTACCGGGGGAACAACCTGGATATCGGTCTTAGCCCCGGCCCCCTCCGGGTTCGAACCAGTACCTACCAACAGGTGAAGATGGGGGACACCCTATGGCTGGAGCTAGCACCCAAGGAGATGGCGGTGCTCAATGAATAAGCTCATGATCTGGTACGGGGAGCTGATCACCGGAAAAAAGCTCATCAAGCGCGGTCTTTTTTTTCTGACGCCGGGCATGATGTGGCTGATTCTGTTTCTGGTGCTGCCCGGCCTGATCCTGATTCTTGTCAGTTTTGCCAGCCGGGGCGTTTATGGGGAGCTGGTCTGGGAATTTGGCCTGGACAATTATAAACGCCTCCTGGGATTTGGCATATTTGGATGGACACCGGATTATATTTATATTCTGCTGCGCTCTCTGCTGGTAGCCGTGGTCACCACTGTCCTGTCCGTCATCCTGTCCTATCCCCTTTGCTTTTACATTGCCAGAAAACCCGAGCGAACCCGATACCTGTGGCTGACCATTGTCATTATTCCTTTCTGGACCAACATGGTCATCCGCACCTATTCCTGGTTTTTAATTCTGGCGCCGGAAATGCCTTTGGCCAAGCTTGCGGCCTTCCTTAAGTTCATCGACCCCGGGATGCCATTGTACCCTTCCGCCTTTGCCGTTTATCTGGGGATGATTTCCATGTTTCTCCCCTTTGTGGCCCTGCCGCTTTTTTCCAGTATTGAGCGGTTGGACTGGACCCTTGTGGAGGCGGCCCAGGATTTATACGCCTCCAACTATCGGATTTTCATGCATGCCATCCTCCCCCAGACCCTTCCGGGCCTGTCCGTGGGGATCATCCTGACACTGGTGCCGGCCATGGGCATGTTTGTTGTTCCCGATCTTCTGGGCGGTGCCAAATACATGCTGGTGGGAAACCTGATTCAGCAGCAGTTTGGATCCAGCCGGGACTGGGCCTTTGGGGCTGCCATCAGTATGGGACTTATGGTCTTGACAATGTTCAGTCTTTATCTGTACAAGAGAAAAAACAAGGATATTGATTTACTATGAGAAAAATAAATCTGTTTGTCAGTATAACGGCCATTTCCACCATGGCCTTTTTATACCTTCCCCTGGTGGCAGTTGCATTTTTCTCGGTGAACAACACCAAATACGGGTTAGCATGGAAGGGATTTACCCTGGACTGGTATATAAAATTATTTCAAAATGAACTCATCCTCCATGCCGCCTGGAACACCCTGGTGCTGGCAGTGGTATCCACACTTGTGTCCACCCTTCTGGGGACCATCCTTGCCATTGGCATGGATCGGTTCCCCTGGCCCCGGCGAATGAACACCTTTCTGGATCTAACCCTTCACCTGCCCGTGATCATACCGGATATTATCTTTGCGGCAGCCATGGTGGTGGCCTTTGGCTTCCTTCGATCCCTGTCATCGGTTTTTGAGCCAGGCCTTCTGAACATGGTCATTGCCCATATCACCTTTCAGACCGCCTTTGTGGCATTGGTGGTACGAAGCCGTCTGGTCAGTATCGGCAAGGAGATTGAAGAGGCTGCCAGGGATCTCTATGCCGATACCACTTATCTGCTGTTAAAGGTGACACTTCCCCTGCTCATGCCCGGGATTGTGGCCGGTGCCATGCTGGCATTTACCCTGTCCCTGGATGATTTTGTCATCAGTTTTTTTACGGCAGGCCCGGATTCCGTCACCCTGCCCCTGTATATTTATGCGGCGGTGCGACGAGTCGTAACCCCCCAGATACACGCATTGTCAACCATTGTTCTGCTGATCACCATTGTTCTGGTCATCTGTATGGAGCGGTTTACCAGACGAGTGAATATAAAATAAGGGATACTAACAACAATCATTTAAACCCAAGGAAAAAGCTGATGAAAAAAATGATGTTAATGGTGCTGGCATTTCTGGTCCTTCTGTCCGGATCCGCCTGGAGTGACGGGGGCGTATTAAAAATCTTCACATGGTCTGAATACATGGATGAAGAAACCATGCCCCAGGCCTTTGAAGCGGCAACCGGTATAAAAGTCCATCTGGACATGTACGAATCCAATGAAGAGATGATGGCAAAACTCCAGGCAGGCGGCCTGGGCCAGTATGATATCATCGTTCCTTCCGATTATATCATGCCCAGCCTGATCAACCTGAACCTTCTGACCCCCCTGGATCGCGCCAAAATACCCAATATGAAAAATGTCGGACAAAGATTCACTGAAGTTTCTTTTGACCCGGGCAACAAATACTCCGTTGGCTGGCAATGGGGAACCGTGGGGCTGATGTACAACCGAGACAAACTAAAAGAGAGTGACGTGGTCTCATGGGCGATCCTCTTCGATCCAGCCAAAAACCCGGGCTCATTCTACCTGATTGACAGTGTTAGGGAAATGCTGGGCATTGCCCTTGTGTACCTGGGATATGATTTTAATTCCAGTATCCCAAAAGAACTAAAGGAAGCGTCTGATCTGTTGATCCAGACCAAAAAGAGAAAAAACTGCATGGGATTCAAGGGTGGAGTGGGCGGAAAAAATGATGTGATCTCCGGCATTGCAGATGCCGCCATCGTCTACAACGGGGATGCCATCCAGACCGTTTCCAAGGAACCTGAAAAATACGGATTCATCGTTCCAAAAGAGGGCAGTGAAATCTGGATCGATTCCATGTGTATTCCTGCAAAGGCGCCCAATCTTGAGGCAGCCCACAAATGGATCAACTGGGTGCTTGAGCCGGAAATTGGGGCCTCTCTTTCAAATTACAATCAATATGCAACCCCCAACGATGCCGCCATCCCATTTCTGACCAAAGAAGATCTAAAAAATCCAGGAATCTGGCCAACACCTGAAATTTTCAAAACCCTTCACTTTGTGAAAGACCTTGGAAAGGACAACTACATCATTGACCAGACATGGACACGGGTAAAATCTCACTAGGCCTGTTTTATGCAATAACAAAGATGACAGGCACTCCCACTCTTTTTAGGGGGTGCCTGTCACCCAAAACGCAAACCCAAAAATTCAAAGCAATCCCATGACCCAGATTAAAATGGATTCCAATGATGCGTGGATGCGGGATGTGGGACCCACCTTTGTAACGAACACCACAGGAGAACTCCGGGGAGTGGACTGGGGATTTAATGCCTGGGGCGGTCTTAAGGGCGGTCTTTATTCTCCCTGGGACAAGGATGAGCAGGTGGCTGGATCGGTCCTGGAGAACCAGGGCCTTGGTGGGTATAAAGCGCCCTTCATCCTTGAAGGCGGCGCCATTCATACCGACGGCCAGGGCACCCTGATCACCACGGAAGAATGCCTGCTGAACCCCAATCGGAACCCGTCCCTGTCAAAGAAGGAAATTGAACACCTGCTCAAGGAATATCTCTCGGGTGAGACCATCGTCTGGCTCGGCAAAGGGGTGTATATGGATGAAACAAACGGCCATGTGGATAATTTATGCTGTTTTATAAAACCGGGGGTGCTGCTGCTTACATGGACCGATGACAGATCTGACCCCCAGTATGAAATATTCTGTGATGCCCTGGAAAGACTCTCCAAAGCCCAGGATGCCAGGGACCGAAAGCTTGTGGTTCATAAAATCCACCAGCCCGGCCCCCTTTACATAAGTGAAGAAGAAAGCGCCGGGGTTGAACAGAGCGGCCAGGCCGTTCCCCGGGAGAAAGGGGGCAAATTGGCAGCCTCCTATGTAAATTTTTATATGGCAAATACAGGCATTGTCATGCCGATTTTTGACGACCTCCGTGATGCAGATGCCGTTGCCATGATCCAGTCCCTTTTCCTGGATAAAAAGATCGTGGCATTGCTGACAAGGGAAATTCTTCTGGGCGGCGGGAATATCCATTGTATCACCCAGCAGCAACCCTGAATTTAAGCCTCCGCAATCAATTTTTCTGCAAATTTTTCCCCAGTGCCACAGGCACAAGATCCTGTGCCTGTGGCACTGGGTCGAGATATTAGCCCCAAATAAATAATTGATGGTGTCGGACTTGCACTTGAGCGGGGGAGCAAGAGTAATAGGGAGAAAGGCCCTATGTTGGTTGATTACCCGGAGAGACCCGGCACAGAATAATCTTCTATGTGCTTTGCCAATACCATGGCAATGTAAATCACCCAAATAATAAGGACAATGTGTAACACATCATTTTCGGAAAACCAAATCCGGTTTTTCCCGGTCCACAGCTTTCGGGCGATTCCAAGGTGATTGTATATCCAATAGAAAATCATGGAAAAAAGCATTAATGCCCAGGTGCCCAGAAATGCAAGATCCATTGGTGATTTGAACATCATATAGCGCCATCCATTGAGGGCAAAGAAGAACACCACGATCGGAGTGGAGATGAGGACCATTAATTCAAAAGTGATGAGCGATCTTATGGGTACCAGCCCCCCAACGAAAATTAATACAATATAAACAAGAGAAGATGCTATGGCATACATTGTCAGAATTTTGAGCCATATCCCGTTTGTGCAGGAATATGCCACGGCGACAAGCATGACGTTAAGGCTTACCTGCTGAAATATGAGATATATCAGTTCCCACCAACTGGTCCATGCAACTGCCTTTCTTCCTTGGCATTTTATCTGATAGCCGAATGCCTGGTGGCTTGTTCCCGCAAGAATGGCCCCGACTCCCCAGAGCACGAGTGATATACCCCACATCAATCGTGAAATTTCACTGCCGCGTATCACAAAAAAATAGAGGCCTGCGAAAATTGTCAGAACTCCTAGAAGATAGACGAGTAGTGTCGAGCTGGGTTGCGAAAGTATAACCGTTTTTGAGGCGATCCGGATCGTGGCCGACGGCTGCGCGTTGAACCAGTCCTCCGTGGTAAATTCAGGGTTATCATGCTCTATGGATTTTACGCGGTCGAAAACAGGGTGCACAACTTTTCCTCGCTTAAGAGAACTTCATTGATCTGTAAAGCCGTAATTCTGTGGCCTGGTTTTGCTTGATGGTGTTCTGACTTTTGCAGTATATCCCCCCTTAACTGCCGAAAAGTTCTTGTTGTTCCTTGTTAAGAGGAGGTGGTATAAGTACAAATTTACCAACATGGGCCTTTGTCATAAACTCCTGCTGTGCCTCGGCTATTTTTTCAAGAGGAAAGGTCTTTGCCAGCAGAGGCTTGATTTCACCTTTTTCGATATAAGAAATAAGATTGGGGAATACCGGTTCATCCCATGCGGTGCATCCAATAAGCGTCAAATCTTTGAGGTAAAATACCCGCATATCGAGTGAGACCAGCGGACCGGCGATGGCACCGGAAGAGGCATAGCGGCCACCCGTTTTCAGTACCCGCATCATCTCGTCGAATGCCGGTCCCGCTACGTTGTCGATAACCACATTCACCGATTTCTCCCCGAGAGCTTCAACAACATCATCGCCGCGCGGGATGACCCTGTCAGCCCCTATTTTCCGTACAGATTCCATCTTGTCTTTTCCGGCAATAGCGGTAACCGTTGCCCCTCGACGTTTTGCCAGTTGCACTACAGCGGAGCCTACCCCACCGGATGCTCCGGCTACCAGCACATGGTCGGTGTCAGTTATTTTGGCACGATGGATCATGTTTTCTGCCGTGCCATAGGCACAAGGAATTGTGCCGAGTTCAGCGTCCGTCCAATCGCAATTCACAGGAAAGACTTCTTCAGCCGCAATCTTGACGAATTGGGCAAATGCGCCATCGAAATCCGACGCTATCCATATATTTTTCAGATTATCCCAACCTTGTGTGCGGCTGCAGGATCGAATCAATATCCTGGAGCCGATGGTGCTTTCATTTACTCCGGGGCCGACGGCAACAATTTTTCCACAACAGTCGGTACCCTGGATGAATGGAAACGGTGTCGCCTCGTTCCAGCCTCCGTCCGCTTTTTGTCTGCTGCTCTCATCATCATCACTTCCGAGAGAATCCGTTCCGGTTTTCACCGAGGAAGAGTACCAGCCGAGGCGGGTATTTATTTCTGTATTGTTGACTCCTGCAGCCAATACCTGAACGAGAACCTCTCCTTGTGTTGGTTTGGGTATGGGCACATCCCGATACTCAAGTTTTTCGTATCCACCATTGCCTGTCGTCAACACCACTTTCATTGTAGGGGAGTCATCTGTTATGTTGAAGCGGTCTTTGCTTTTATTCAATGTACTTTCATCAATCATACAACCTCTCTATATTTGTCTGTTATCTTTTGATATCCACCGGCAAGTCAAAAAAACACTTGAACAAGAAATGCTTTTTTTACTCGGAGACATTATAGTCCGTCGATCAAGCAGCCTCAACCATGAAATCAACATGGATAGCATCATAAGGGAAAATTATTTGGCCTTCATCGGTCTTTTGCAATATCCCGGTATCCAATAAAACATGAATATCTCTATGGACAGCTTTGACATCTCTCTTGAGCATCCTGGACGCTTTCCTAATCGACACAGGGCCAGCACCCGTCATTACCTTGAGTATGTCCCATCGTTTGGCAGAAAGGGTTTTAAATAGAAGCTCCGGGGATTCAAAGGATATAAATTCCCCTTGTGCTTTGCCTTCCGAAGCGGTGATAACCCGTTTATTTATATCTTCCCTGGATGATACACCTAGTGTTACTTTCATATTAAGCCCTCCAATTATCTACATCTGACCAAAAGTCTTTGAGTAGATCTTCTATTGTTGTAAAAAAATATGATTGCTCGTTGTCCTCAATATGTTTATGGTCACCTTTGTTTGTTTCATTATCATACCGCAAAACGCATTTGTTGTTGGACACTAATGCAAGCCGATATTTAAACCCATGGGTACTGCCATGAACGGATGGGGATACAAACCATATAACAATTTCAGCAAAAGTGTTTTCCGAAAGGACTATTCGTTGTTTGATCATCAATTCAGCATTCATGTTGGATATTATAACAACGGCCTATTGTGTTGTCAATATACCCAACACAATAAACCGCTGTTAGTTCTAATAATTATCATCCCCACCATAGATCAAAATAGATTCTTCCACTTGTGGCCCTGCCAGCAACGGAAATCCTTCTGGGCGGCGGGAATATCCATTGTATCACCCAGCAGCAGCCCTGAATTTACGCCTCCGCAATCAATTTTTCTGCAAATTTCGGCAGTACAAACGAAGCTTCATGGACCCGGGCAGTGTAATATTTCAATCTCTTCTGAATCTTTTCGGGGATTTTCCGGGCAGGCGTTCTCACCGCCGGTCCCTTTGATCCCAGGCAGATACCGATATGTCCGCCGGTAAAGGTTGGGACCAGAAACGTTGAATATGCATGGATCTTGAACAATCCTTTAATACACTTCACCATTTTCTGAACCAGGTCCGGGTGGAGGAAAAAAGATTCCCCCTGGATGGCCAGAATGCCGTTTTTTTTCAAGGCCCGCCGGCAGTTTTCATAGAAAGGCCCTTCAAACAAAATTTCTCCCGGGCCTACGGGATCGGAAGAATCAATAATTATCACATCATATTCATCGGGATGCTGCCCTATGAATTCATTGCCGTCAGCAATGTGAAGGGTTACCCGGGGGTCATCAAACCCGCATCCCATCCCGGGAAGGTATTGCCTTGACACCTGGATCACCATTTCATCTATTTCGCAGATATCAATGGCCTGAACCCGTTCATGCCGGGCAATTTCCCTTAAAATGCCGCCGTCTCCTCCTCCGATGACCAATACTTTCTCCGGTGTGGGATGGGCAAACAAAGGGGTGTGGGCCAACATTTCCTGGTAGGCAAACTCATCAAAATCCGTGAGCTGGATAACACCGTCCAACACCAGCATTCGGCCATGGTGGCGTGTTTCAAAAAGCTCAATTTGCTGAAAACGGCTTTTCTTTGAAAACAGGTTTTTTTCGATTTCAATAGAAAGGGCGATGCCAGGCCACACATCAGATGTTTCGGAAAACCACCCCTTCATCAACCTGCCTGTATTCGTTTCTTCGGTCATGAACCTGCCCTTCCCGGTCTCTTTTGCCAATTTCTCAGGGTCTGGTAATCTTCCATCAACTGCCCTATTTCCGATTCCGTGATAACCTTGCCCGAGTCTTCCAATTTTTTATGAAAGGCCTTGGGCAATGTTTCATCCGCCGCCGTCATGCCTTCCCTGAGATTGAATTCCCTGGCTTTCAGGGCAATATTGCCGGCAATGGTCGCCAGATTGTCCTTGGACCCGTCAATGCCCGTGGCAGCAGATATCATTTCCCCCAGCAATTCCCAGGGATACAGATCCCGGTAAAACTTGCACAGAATCATGGCGTCAAACAGGGTAAGCCGGTCTTCAAAATCGATGAACATCTCGGCCTTACCTTCAATCTGATTGGGATCAATCATGCCGGCAAGCTCGGGCTTGTAAAAGGTGGCCCGGAGGTGGCAGGCCCCCCTGTCTGAGGTGGCATAGGCAAGACCCATTCCCTTGAGCGCTCGGGGGTCGTATCCGGCCGGTTCCATTCCCTTGACATGGACGGCGGCATCTTCCATGCCCCAGCGTTTGGCAGCATGGACAATCCCCTGGGACAGTAGTTCTCCGATGCCTTCCCGGCCGGCGATCAACTTGAGCAGCACCGCTATTGCCCCGGCATCTCCAAATTGTATCTCATACTCGGATTTCCCCTGTTCAAAGGCGGCCATGGCAAAGGCACAAAGATTTCCCGCCGTAATGGTATCCATGCCCAGGCTGTCGCAAATATGATTCAGATAGACGATCTCTTCAATGGATTCCACCATGCACAAGCCCCCAAAGGTATAGAGGGTTTCGTACTCCGGCCCCTCCAGCACAAGATCCTTGTGGGGTCCTTTCAATACTTTGGTCATCCGGCCGCAGGAGAGAAAGCACTTGGCGCAGGCATGGGGTTTTACCTCACATTGGGTATGCAGGGCATCGGCGGATATTTTTTCCCAATGGGGAGCTTTCCCCTTTGACCAGTATCGTGTGGGAAAGGCATTGGCCCCGTTCATGAGTTTCACCATCTGGGAGGTGCCCATTGATTTATAGGCATGGACGGCCGGATGATCTTTGGAAAGGGCGGTCATTTTCTTTGACAGGCCTATGAGCGCCTTGGCATTATGGGGAGTCCGACGTTTATCCCCGGTAAAAAGAATGGCCTTGATGTTTTTAGATCCCATAACGGTACCGGTGCCGGCCCGGCCCGCACACCGCCAGCCGTCATTTTTAACAATGGAAAACCGAACCCCGTTCTCTGCAGCCGGCCCCACCACCACCACTCCGGACCGCCAGCCCTTGGGCTTTTTCGCGCCATGGCGCTGCTTTACGGCTGCTTCAGTTTCAAAAGTGTCCTTTCCCGCAAGATCTGTCCCATCATGGAAGATGACGCCTTCAGGATGGATCTCCAGCACAGACAAATCTCGTGCCGCGCCTTTGAGAACAATGGCATCAAAGCCCGTGGCACTGATGGCTTCCGGCACCCGGCCCCCGGAATAGGATTCCGCATAGAGCCTGGTCAGAGGGGACTTGGTAAAAATCCCGTACCGGGAAGCCCCCCAGGTAACGCCTCCGGTGACAGCACCCGTGGCAAAAATCAAGTGGTTGTCCGGAGACAGGGGATCAACTCCCTTGGGGTTCCGCTCAAAGAGCAGCCAGGAGGCAAGTCCTTTTCCCCCCAGATATGTCGCATATATATTTTCGTCTATAACTTGTATCTCACTGGTTCTGTCGGTCAGATCAATGGTTAAAATCTGGTTATAAAATCCTTGCATGCTAGTATGACCCTCCTATTGCGATTTCTCCTTGGACAAGGCATAGTCCTCAAATTATCTATTATCATATTTGGGGCTTTCTTCCTATAGTTCAATGCACCCGGGGATATTTAATTGCTGCAAAGCCGGGACCCTATAAATTCACATTGCATTCAACCCGAGAAAATTGGTATTAATAAAGATATGAAAAACAGAAAAACATATACGTTAGCCTATTCAAGCTGCCCCAATGATACCTTTATATTTAAAGGCATAGCCAAACACTTGATTGACACCAGGGGGATGGACTTTAACATTGTGCTTGAGGATGTCGAAACCCTGAACCAGAATGCCGCCAAGGAAGTCTATGACATTACCAAGCTCTCCTTTGCCGCCCTGGGGAATCTTCTGGACAAATATGCCCTGTTACGGACCGGGGCAGCTCTCGGCATGGGATGCGGTCCTTTAATCATTTCCCTGCCCAATCGGACCCTATCTGATAAAAAGGATGATAAGGGGAAGTCCCCCCCCGGCAAACAAGTGATCGCTGTCCCGGGTATGGGCACCACTGCCTACCATTTATTCAAATTTTATATGGCGGACCTGTTCCCGGAAATTGAAACCACGATCATTCCCATGCCCTTTGAACGTATCATGCCGGCTGTGATGGGAAAAAAAGCAGACTTTGGGGTGATCATCCATGAAGGCCGGTTTGTATACCAGAACATGAACCTTGAGATGAAAGCCGATCTGGGCCAGTGGTGGGAGGACAAAACCTCCCTGCCCATTCCCCTGGGCTGTATTGCCGTTAAACGCTCCATGGATCCGGCCCGGGCGTTGGAAATACAGACCCTGATAGGAGAATCCATTGACCATGGCTTTTTGCATCCCACCCTGGGCGCTGCGTATATCCAAGAATATGCCCAGGAAATGGAGGAGGATGTGATCCAGAAGCATATAGGGATTTATGTCAATAAATTTTCAAAGGATCTCGGGGACAAAGGAATCACAGCCGTGACCACCTTTTTTGAATATGCTGACAGGGCAGGGCTGATGAAAACATCCCCCCACCCTCTGTTTGCCTGCCCCAAGGTTGCTAGATGACCCGGACAGAAACTCCCGATACCCGGCACGCCCTTTTTCTCAGGGAGGTTTTTGAAACCATTTCCCAATTTGGCATGATTCAAAAAAAGGATGCGGTTCTGGCCGGTGTTTCCGGAGGCCCTGACTCCGTAGCCCTGGTACGGGTTCTGGCCTACCTGACACCGGGCCTTGACCTGACCCTTGGCATTGCCCACTTGAACCACGATCTGAGGGGGGAGGAAGCCCAAAGGGACGAAAATTTTGTTCGAAAACTGTCCTGTGAATTGGGCCTGCCCTTTTTCAGCGAAACCAGAGATATAAGGCGCCTGGCAAAACAAGAACACCTCTCAATTGAAGAAGCTGGCCGTAATGCCCGGTATGCTTTTTTTACAAAAATAGCAGATACCCAGGGGTTTACAAAAATTGCCACGGGCCACAACCAGGATGACAATGCCGAACAGGTCCTCATGAACCTGCTGCGGGGATCCGGCCCTAAAGGTCTGACCGGGATCCCTCCGGTTCGGGAAAACCGGTTTATCCGGCCTCTGATTCAACTGCCCAGGGCCAGAATTTTAAATTTTTTAAAGGCGAAGGAGCAGGCCTTTGTGCTGGATTCTTCCAATACAGACGAATCCTATCTGCGCAATAAAATCCGTCACAATTTAATCCCCCTGCTTGAGCAAAAATTTAATCCGGAGATAAAATCCAGCCTGGACCGGCTCAGTCACATCCTCCGCCAGGAAGAAGAATTTTTGACGAACCAGGCAGCCCAGGTATTGAAGGTCTGTACCATAGAACAAAACAAGACCCATCTAACCCTGTCAATCCCCAACCTGATCAAACACCATCCGGCCCTTGTCAACCGGGTCCTTCGCCTGGCCATTGCCCGGGTCAAACAAGATCTCCGACGGATCACCCTGTCCCATATCCAGGATATTCTTGCCATTATGGACAAGTCAGAATCCGGCAAAAGCATTGATCTGCCAGGCCAAATCCGAATCTACAGGACCCGGGAACACCTGGTGCTTCAAAAAGAAGCCCTTCCCCTGAGGGAACTGGGGAAAGCTCAAAAGCGGTTCAAACGGGATGAAACAAAGGATCTAAAGAAAAAAATCTGAAAAACTTTTTCTTGTATATTCGGATTTTATGTTTATATATATTTGGAGTTTTATTGATTCCATCAACTTAAAAAAAAGAAACGGAAAAGAGAGGAAACGCTTTGAATCAATTCTATAAAAATATTTCCCTGTGGATGGTGATTGTCCTGATGATGGTCATGCTCTATAATATTTTCAACCAGCAGCAGGTAGGACAGCCAGAAGTAGGGTATTCAGAATTTCTGTCAATGGTGGAAGACGGCCGAGTTCAGGATGTGGTGATCCAGGGACAAGAATTATATGTCACCGACAGCAACGGCGGCAAATATAAAAGTTTTGCGCCGGAAGACGGAGACCTGATCAAGTCATTAAGAACCAGCGGGGTTGCCATCAAGGCCAAACCGCCGGCAGAGTCCTCCTGGCTCATGTCCATTGTGGTTTCCTGGCTGCCCATGATTGTTCTCATCGGGGTCTGGATTTTCTTCATGCGCCAGATGCAGGGGGGCGGGGGCGGCGGAAAAGCCATGTCCTTTGGGAAAAGCCGGGCCCGGCTCATGGATGACAAGGGAGAAAAGGTCACCTTTGCCAATGTGGAAGGAATAGATGAGGCCAAGGAAGAGCTGGAAGAAGTGGTCGAATTTTTAAAAACCCCGGACAAATTTACCCGGCTGGGCGGCCGGATTCCTAAAGGAGTGCTGTTGGTGGGCAATCCTGGCACCGGCAAAACCCTTCTTTCCCGGGCAGTGGCCGGTGAAGCAGGGGTTCCCTTTTTCACCATTTCAGGCTCTGACTTTGTTGAAATGTTTGTGGGGGTGGGTGCCTCCCGGGTCAGGGACTTGTTTGCCCAGGGCAAAAAAAATGCACCCTGTATCATCTTCATTGATGAAATTGATGCCGTGGGTCGCCAGAGGGGCGCCGGCATGGGCGGCGGTCATGATGAACGGGAACAGACCCTGAACCAGCTGTTGGTGGAAATGGATGGATTTGAATCCAATGAAGGGGTAATCCTCATGGCAGCCACCAACCGTGCAGATGTGCTGGATCCTGCCCTGCTCAGACCGGGAAGGTTTGACCGCCAGGTGGTGGTGGACATGCCGGACATCAAGGGACGTGAAGGCATCCTGCGGGTGCACATGAAAAAGACTCCCCTGGATGCCGATGTAAACCCCACAGTTCTGGCAAAGGGAACCCCGGGATTTTCCGGTGCGGACCTTGAAAACCTTGTCAACGAAGCTGCCCTTCTGGCGGCCAAGCGGAACCATGAAAAACTGAGCATGATGGATTTTGAAGATTCCAAGGATAAGGTTTACATGGGCCTTGAAAGAAAATCCAAGGTCATCAAGGAAGACGAAAGAAAGACAACAGCCTACCACGAAGGCGGCCATGCACTGGTGGCAAGGTTTTTGCCCAATACTGATACGGTCAACAAAATCACCATCATCCCCAGGGGACGGGCCGCCGGTGTCACCTGGTTTTTGCCCGAGGAAGGGGATTTTAAATACAAGGATCAACTGGAAAATGAGCTGGCCATTGCCTTTGGCGGACGGGTGGCCGAAGAGATTATCTTCAAACGGATCAGCACCGGAGCCTCCAATGATATTAAACAGGCCACCAAACTGGCCAACCGCATGGTGAGAAGCTTTGGCATGAGCGACAGCCTGGCCCCACTTTCCTATGAAGACCATGAAGACAATATTTTCATCGGCAGGGAAATGACCCAGGCAAAAAGCTATTCCGAGGCAACGGCCCAAAAAATTGATTCGGAAATTGCCATTCTCATTGACCGGGCCTACCAGAAAGCCAAAAAAGTCCTGGAAGGAAACCTTGACCTCCTCCATGCCCTCACCGACCTGCTCATTGAACGAGAGACGGTGATGGGATCGGAACTGGATGATCTCATTGCCGAACTGAGACCTGATTTTGATTTTTTCGGCCGAAAAAACATCAAAACCCAGCCCGAAGTTGCGGTGGCAGATGCCGGTGAAAAAACGACAAAGGATTCCGATGATTCACACGTCGAGGAAACCCAGGTCGTAGATGAGACCATCGATGACGCACCGGAAGATTCCG
>Ga0307987_1000426_pt1 | contig 25347 bp, 23 predicted proteins | sample EllFjometagen181_FD_203157 | JGI IMG/M metagenome (GOLD analysis project Ga0307987, IMG submission 203157) | Marine microbial communities from Ellis Fjord, Antarctic Ocean - #181 | ecosystem: Environmental > Aquatic > Marine > Unclassified | place: Southern Ocean | collected 2014-10-08 | reverse complement strand
AGCTCTTCTACCAGGATGCGGTAGCGGAAGCGGTAGACCTGCTCGCGATCGGCGGGGTGCTGCACATGCTGGACCTGGACGAACATGGGTGCTCCTGGGGCGGTGAGAGCGGGGTGACGTGCGTGGGCACGAGGCGCAGGGATTCCTCGAGGGAAGCCCTATCGGACACTGTATTGGGGACCTTAGCAAAAGACGCCCCGGTGGATCGCATTGGATCCCCCGGGGCGTCGATGCGGCGAAGATCCGCTTACGGAGCGCTACTCGACCACCTGTGCGGCCTCTTCCTTGACCACTTCCGCGGCTTCGGTGGCTTCTTCGACGGCCTCGGTGGCTTCGGTGGCTTCTTCGACGGCCTCATCGGCAGCGCCCTCGACAGCTTCGGTGGCTTCCTCAGCGGCGCCTTCGGCGGCTTCGGTGGCTTCTTCCTTCACTTCTTCGGCGGCTTCGGTGGCTTCTTCGACCACTGCTTCGGTGGCTTCGGCGGAGGCGGCTTCGGCGGCTTCGCCCGCGGCCTCGAGCACCGAGGTGGTGTCCTTGGGGCAGCCGGTGAGGGCCAGACCGAGCAGTGCGATGGTGACGACGTGCTTCATGTTTCAGTCTCCTCTTGGGTGGGGTGGGCCGACGCTACGTTGGAAAGCCTTTTATCGTCAACACCACTCTCTGCGGGCACGCATCGTCTTATGGCGCAAAAGTGTAGGTACTACAGGGGAAAGAGCCGGTTTACGGCTGTCCTGCCTCCCTGGGGTCTTCCACGGTCGTTTCGGCGCATCCGGTGGGAAATGTGCGGTGCGTGCGGTGGATTTCGTGCGTAGTCCTTGTCACCAGCGCCCCCTTCGCGCCTCGAGCCGTGGCGCGGGCGTGCCAAGCCTGTCGTCACTTGGAGGCGTGTATGGGCTTGCTCGTGGATGGAGTCTGGGTGGATCGGCGCTACCGCTCCCACGGCAGCATCAATCCCACCAGAGTGGTGCCCCTGGGGCCCCCGCTAGACCCTGACGAGCCCCACGAACGCGGCCGGATCGGCCCCGGCCTTTCCCAGGGCGTCGCGGTCGTGTGACACTGGGGTCCGACCGTCCCGCTTCGTCTCGACCCTGGAAACGCCTTGCACTGTCACGTTCCGCTCGCCCTGCCCGTCGACGCCAGCCTGACCGCGGGATGCGACGGACAAGGTCCTCCAGGGCCTGTTCTCCGATGGTCCCCTCGGTGGGCTGGAGGGGCTCGGCCAGGCCTTCGGTCGAAGAACCAGCGGAGACAGCCCATGAGCTGGGTCCTGCCGCTGTTGCTGCTGGTGGGCTGCGCCCAGGATCTCAGCGAGCTCGAAGCGGTGGAGGTGGAGCGCGCGAACATCGTGGGTGTGCAGCTGACCAGCGTGGCCCTCTTCGGCGGAGGGACCTGGGGGCGTGGGACCCTCGAGGTCGATGGGCTCCACGGCGAACAGCTCGTTGTACCAGTCACGCTGCGTGGCGGGGCCCTGGGAGCCATCGTGGACATCACCCGGCAGGAGCCGGATCTGCTGCTCGAGCTGCCCCAACAGACCATCACCGCCGACCAGCTGTTGGGCAGCTACCGGGGTAGCGCCGAGGAGGTGGTGATCATCGCTGGGGTCGATGTGCGCCACCTGCACAACGAGCACGACGTGGGCATCGACCAGGCCAACCTGGCCCTGGGATTTGGCGTCATGTTCGCCTACGAGTGGCTGCGGGTCCGGGTGGACGGAGATCGCCATATCGTGGCCGACACCGGCTGGGCGGCGGAGGAGCTCGGGGTGGAGCCATGAGATGGGCGCTGCCGCTACTGGGGCTGCTGGCCCTGGGCTGCAAGCCCGTGGAGGTCCCGCCGGACCTGGCCGGAGCCCACATCGAGCGGGCTTGGGTGGAAGACTACGAGTGGGCCGCCATGGGCGTCATCGGGGGCGGTCTGGACGGCAGCGCCTGGCTGTACGCCGAGGACAACGAAGGCGTGCTCCACGAGCAGTACGTGGAGCTGCGCGGCGGCCTGGTGGGCTTCGCCTTCGAGTTCACCTTCGGAGGTGGGCGCACGGTGGATCTGGTGCTTCCTCCCGGTGACACCACCGGCGCCGACCTGTTCCGGCGCTACAGCGGCAGCTTCGAGGCCTTCGTGGTGGGCGTTGGCTTCGCGTCGCTGCACCTCAAGAACGACCACGGCGTGCAGCTGGACGATCAAGGCATCGGGATGCTGATGGGTATCTCCGTGTCCGCAGCCTGGATGCAGCTTGTTCCCGCCGAGCCTCCGCCCCCGCCCGACACCGCCGACAGCTGGCGCTGGGAGGACACCGCCCCGGAGACCGGGGACAGCACCGGGGGAGAGACCGGGGCCGAGACCGGGGCCGAGACCGGGGACAGCACCGGGGGAGAGACCGGGGGAGAGACCGGGGCCGAGACCGGGGCCGAGACCGGCGACACTTCGGGTGGCACGGGGCTTGCTACAGAGGCACAGGAGTAGACCGGTCCCCCGCCCTCGATCCTCGGGTACCCCGACCCAGCGCTACCTTGGTGGTGGCGAGGGTCCTCGGCGTTGGACCTGTCCTGACATCCATGTCACGATTCAGGGGCGCGCGCCCCACAACCCCTCCGAGGACCCACCTCATGCTCCGCCTCCCCAGCTTCCTGATGGTCTCGCTGCTGACCCTGTCCGTGGCCCTGCTGCCCGCCTGCGGTGACAAGCCCGACGACACCAACGTCCCCGAGGGCGACACGGACACGGACACCGACGCCGACAGTGACACCGATGCGGATGCCGATGCGGACTCGGATGCCGACGCCGATGCCGACGCCGACGCCGACGCCGACGCCGACGCCGACGCCGATGCCGACGCCGATGCCGACGCCGACGCCGACGCCGACGCCGACGCCGATGCCGATGCCGACGCCGACGCCGACGCCGACGCCGATGCCGACGCCGACGCCGACGCCGACGCCGACGCCGACGCTGATACCGATGCCGATGCCGACGCCGACGCCGACGCCGACGCCGATGCCGATGCCGATGCCGACGCCGATGCCGATGCCGATGCCGATGCCGATGCCGATGCCGATGCCGATGCTGACAGCGACGCCGACACGGACACCGGCGACACCGGCCTGGCGTGCACCGCGGCCGACCTGACCGTCGAGGCGGAGGTCTGGGACGCCCGCGGCGCCGTCTGCACCACCTGTCCCTCGTCGGATGTGCTGTCCATGGTGGCGGTGGTGAAGAACCCCTGCTCCACGGATCTGGACTTCGTCACCGTGGACAACTGCTTGGCCAGCCAGTGGGAGATCGTCTCATCCTCGGGCATGGGCGTGGCCATGGCCAAGATGTGCGGTGGCGCCATCACATACCACACCGTCCCTGCGGGCAGCCGCGTCGACAGCCCTCAGGTGTGGGGCACGAAGCGTCCGGGCAGCTACGCCCTGACGGTGTACTTCGACGATCGCGCCGGCAGTCGGGCCAGCACGTCGTTCACGGTTCACTAGGCAGGTCGCAGTGCCTCGGGCGGGGCCGCTTCGAAGACCAGGCGCTCTCCGCTCAGTGGATGTGCCAGTCCGAGCTGCCAGGCGTGCAGCCGGTAGCCCAGGTCCCCCGGGCGGGCCTCGCTTCCTGGTGTTCGCCCACCACCCGGCCCGTACAGGGGGTCCCCGAGCAGGGGATGGCCCGCCGCCGCCGCGTGGATGCGGATCTGGTGCGGGCGGCCGGTCTCGATATCCACGGCGGCCAGGCTCGTGGTGTCGTGGCGTGCGAGCACGGTGAAGCGTGACAGGCTGGGCTTGCCGTCGGGGGTGGCGCTGTACAGCGCGTCGATGATGGTGTCGGGCACCAGGCCGATGGGGTTGTCCACGGTGAAGCGGTCCTGGGGTGGGTGGCCGCTGACGAGGGCGAGGTAGCGCTTGGCCACCACCCCCGGCTGGCGCCACTGGGCCTGGACCCCGCGGGCGGCTTCAGCGCTCTTGCAGAACAACACCACCCCAGAGGTGCCCCGGCCCAGGCGGTGCATGGGGCTGGCCCCCGGGGCGTGTGCCCGCACCAGGGACAGCAGGGTGTGCTCCTGAAAGCCGCTCCCAGGGAGGGTGGGCAGGCCCGAGGGCTTGTCCACGGCCAGCAGGTGCTTGTCCTCGTATAGGACCGCGAAGTGCAAGGGTGCGTCGGGCTCCCGCCATGGTGGCTTGATCCAGGCCAACACCTGGCCCTGGCGTAGTGGGGTGTCCGGCTCGACCCGGGCTTCGTCCACCAGCACTTCGGCCCGGGCGATGCGACCTCGCCAGGTAGCCTCGTCGCTGTGGCGGAAGCTCTGGCTCAGGTAGTCCAGCAGCGCCATCCCTGTGGCCCGCTGACCCAGGGTCTTCCGCAGGGTGTAGCCGTGGTTGAGACCTGTCTTGGGTGGGTCGCTCATGGACTTGGGCTAACGCGTGGGGCTGGCCCGGCTTCCACCATCGACCTAGGGGAAGCCATGCGCCCTGGAGAACCCATGCGAACCCTGCGTCCCCTCATCGCTCTCATCCTCACCGGCTGTGGTCGCTGCGGCAATGGCGTCCTGGACAGCGGTGACAGCGCCGACACTTGGGCTCCGCCGGCGGCCTCCGAGGACCTGAGTCGCGACCTGCTCCACACGTCCTTGGTGGTGGACATGGACAGCTTGACCGCCACGGCCGCCATCACCGTGGCTGGTGGCGAGACCACCGGGCTGTCCCTCGAGGTCCAGGGGCTCGAGATCCTCCAAGTCTACACCGACGGGGGGCCGCTGGATTGGACCGTCGCCGATGGTCGGCTGGACGTGGGTGTGCCCGCCGACGGGACCGACCCCGTGGTCACGGTGGACTACGCCTTCGCCGATCAGGAGACCTTCGAGGGCTGGATGGAGACGGGCTCCACCTTGGTGTGGCCCTACCACTGCGGCAACCTGTTCCCGTGCCACAGCGACCCTTCGGATGGCCTGAGCTTCGAGCTCGAGATCCGCACTCAGCAGGAAGGAAACGTCGCGGTCTACCCCGCGTCCATCCCCGCCGATGCCCCGTCCTACCAGATCGCCTGGGCCATGGGGATCTACGAGCGGATGGATCTGGGCAGCACCGCCGGGGGCGTGGACCTCGAGATCTGGTACCTGGCGGGCCACGAGGCCAACGCGATCTCGGGTACCGAGCACCTGCTGGGGGCCTGGGAGTGGTTCGAGGCCACGCTGGGGCCCTACCCCTTCGGCGACCGCGCTGGCTCGGTGGAAGTGAGCTGGGGCCCGGGCGCCTACGGCGGCATGGAGCACCACCCCCTGTCCCACGTCGCCACCGGGGCCATGGGAGATCGGGTCACCCAGATCCACGAGGCCGCCCACGGCTGGTTCGGCGGAGGCCTGCGCATCGCCTGTTGGGAGGACTTCGCCCTCAGCGAGGGCACGGTCACCTACCTGACGGCCCGGGCCATCACCGAGGTGGTGGGCATCGATGCTGGCGATGAGACCTGGGCCGACTACGAGGACTCCCTGGACTATGCCATCGACAACGAGGTCATCGAGAGCTGGCCCGAGGGCTGCGGCGAGGTGGACATCCTCGACGACGGCTTGTTCTCCCTGGGGCCCTACTACAAGGGAGCCTGGTTCTACAGGGACTATGCCGAACTGGTGGGCGTGGATGAGCTGGACACGGCCCTGGGGAGCTTCTTCGCTGACCACGTCGGCCAGGCGGTCACCATGCAGCAGATGATGGACCACCTACACCTCGAGTGTGGCGTGGACCCCATGCCCTTGGCCGACGGCTGGCTGCGCAGCATGGGCGATCCCAGGGCCGCCCGGTAGCTCGGCGCACGCCCCTCGAAGATGGGCCTGGTCCCAGGTGTTGGTCGTGCTAGGCTGCGCTTCATGGCCGTCGCCACCGCCAACGCAGTTCCCTCCGCATCGTCCCGGGCCATTGGGCTGCTGGGTGCGGCCTGGGGTGTCATCGGCATCTCGGTGCTGCTGCTGGGCGGGGTCATCAGCATGGGGCCCTACGCCCTGGACCTCAGCTGGGCCGAGCTGTCGGGGCTCCAGCGCGGGGCGTTGCTGGGCTACCTGGCCTTCATGATCGGGGGCAAGGGCTACATGGGCTTCCACAGGGGGTTCTCCCCCCGGGCTGCCAGCAGAACGCGGGAGATCGCGCGGGAGCCTCGGCCCCTGCGGGTGCTGCTCGCTCCGCTGTACAGCATGTCCCTGATTCAGGCGCCGACGGGTCGCTTGGTCCGCAGCTGGGGCCTCATGTTGATCATCGCCGCCATCGTGCCCGTCGTGAAGATCCTGCCCTGGCCCTGGCGCGGCATCGTGGATGCGGGGGTGGTGGCCGGGCTCTCCGTGGGCTTGTTGAGCTTCTGGTGGTTCGTGCTTGCACGACCCGGGCGGATGCGGGGGGAGTGAGTTTGACCGAGGCATGATCCCGCACCTTCAAAGTTGTTGCGGCTGGAGCCATTCGATCGTATTCGCGCATTACCAATCGATTGCTCCTGGAGTCATCATGAAACGCACCTCATCGGTTCTCGTCCTCGCACTGCTTCCCCTGACGGCCATGGCCGGAGGCACCGACGCCGAAGCCCTCGAGGGCTCCTGGGTCGGTAGCCTGATCACCGCCGAAGCCGAGACGGCCGGCGCTGTGGCTCTCGTACTCGAACAGGATTCGAAGCGCCGGGCCTCCGGGCCCTTGGCCCTCGGGCTCCCTGGCTTTGATGGCGTGGAGTTCGGTGAGCTCGACCTGACCATCTCCGGCAGCGGCGTGGTCAGCGGTGTGGCCCACAGCACCCTGATCGCCTACGACGACGTCGAAGTCAACGCCCAGCTGGTCATCCACGGTGAGTACGTCGAGGACACCGGTGCCATCATCGCCGACGCCACCCTACACTTGGCCGGCATGGGGGGTGAGACTCTTACTCAAGCGGACTATCAGAAGTACTTCAGTGGCCACGACATGGGCGAATACTTCGGCGGCCGCGACTTGGGCGAATTCTTCGGCGGCCGTGACTTGGGCGGCAGCCTGGGCGGCACGCTGTTGGATCGTGGTGACATGTTCAATGTCTTGGACGTGCTCGATCTTGGCGCGGGCTTCAGTGGTCATGACCTGGGTGAGTTCATCATCAGCACCTCCATTGGCGCCTACTTCGGTGGCCACGACATGGGTGAGTACCTCGGCGCTGAGTCTTTCAGCGGCCATGACTTGGGCGAGTTCTTCGGCGCCGAGTCTTTCAGCGGCCATGACTTGGGCGAGTTCTTCGGCGGCCACGATATGGGCGAATACTTCGAGCCCGAGCTGTTCAGCGGGCACGACCTGGGTGAGTTCTTCAGTGGCCACGACCTGGGCGAGTACCTGACCGGCAGCTTCCTCAAACGATTTGGCGCCAGTGTGCCCCCGTCCACTCAGCTCACCAATGGTGGAGCAGTGAGCTTCGTGCTGGTGTTGGTGCCTGCCGCCGACTGATCGCAGAGAAAATAATCTCGAAACACTCCGTGTCGATGACGGCTCGTGCCTAGGACTTCTGGAGGTTTCATGCTGCCCTTCTACGCGCTCTTCGCCGTCCTGGCGTCCCCTGCCCAGGCTGACCCTGTCCGCTTGCTGGACGCCACCTACACCGCCAAGCTCTGCGAGTCCTGGAACGGCACCAGCCTGCCCACGGACCTGGGCCGGGCGGGCTCGGGATGGATCGACAGTGCGGGTAGCGAGGGCAGTCAGGTCATCGTGATCTCCCGTCGCGACTGCACCGACTGGTCCAAGGTCGAGTTGGTCATCGTCGCCGATGACAACGGCCAGGCGGTCTGCCAGTCTGGTGGCGTCCACACCGGCCCTGATCTGCAGTGGCAGTTTACCCCCACCACCCAGCAGTGGGCGGACTTCACCGACGGCTTCGGCGTGATGCAGATGCCTGGCATCATGAGCGGCTTCGTGGGCCCCTACGGGGTCGCTGCGTCCAACATCGGCAACTTCGAGATCTTCTTCGCCGCCGCCGGCAAGCTGGCACTGGATCTGAACGTGGACTGGACCTGCGACGGCGCTGACGCTGAGAAGGTGGCCAGTGAGGTGGCCGACATCGACCGCGCGGACATGGCGGCGATCCTGGACTGACGGCTAGCCGTCCAGCTGCTTGACCACCGCCTTGGGCGCCAGGGCTCGGAAGCTCTCGCGTGCCCAGGTGGTGAGCAGTTCGATATCAAGGGCGTCGTCGACGGCGAAGTTGATGGTCACCCAGCCGTGCTTGCCCACCACCACCCGGGGGTCGGCCAGGGCCTGGGCCGCCTCCAGGGAGCTCGTGAGCTTCACCATGATCCTCACGGAGCTTTGTTTCTCGCCGATGAACAGGAAGTTCTTCTTGCGGACCCGGAAGGCTCGGTTGACGCAGGACGTGCCCTCGCTGGTCTCGGGCAGGGCCAAGGCTACGTCTCGCAGCTGCTGACAGATGGGTGTGGAGAACTGGTCCATCGTTCCCTCCAGGGTGGGAACGTCCAGCCTATTCGCCTGTGTCCTCGACGGTCCAGGCCAGGATCTCGACCTCGACCTTGGGATGGTAGGCATCGTTGGAGCTGATGAGCAGGCTGCCCTCCTGCTGGGTGGCGCCGATGGGCTCGAAGACGAGGGTCAGATCGGCATACTCACCGGGGGCCAGGGCGAAGCTGTTCGCGGGCTCCAGCGTCACGTCGGAGTTCAGGCCCAACAGCTCGAGTTCGCCCACTTCGAGTCCCCCGTCACCCAGGTTGCTGATGGTGATTTCCCGCTGGATCCGATCGCACCCTTCGATATCCAGGGGGCCCAGCTCGACGAAGGTCGGATAGACCTCGATGTCGGGCCCGTTGTCGGCGTGGGGTCCATCGGGAAACTCGACCATGCCGCCCTGCTCCCGGCAGCCGGGCCCGAAGGTGAAGCCGATGGTGGCCAGGACCAGGATGGGGGGAGGGCGGTAGGATTTCAGTGGTGTGCGCTTCATGGGGCTCCCGTTGCTCGTGCCATCGATACCGTGCGCTGACTGACCAAAAACGATTCTACCCCACGCGAGGCGGTCGCCGGCAGCGGGAGGATAAGCCAGGTGTTCTCTCCTCCCAGGCCTCTCTCCCGTATGCGCTACCAGCCCGAAAACCCCCTCGTGGTGCAGGGTGATCACACCCTGCTGCTCGAGACCCAGAGCCCGCGCTATGCCCTGGCCCGGGATGCGCTGCTGAGCTTCGCCGAGTTGGTCAAGAACCCCGAGTACGTTCACACCTGGCGCATCACCAAGCTGTCGCTGTGGAACGCCGCCGCGTCGGGCACCAGCGCCGACGATGTCATCGCCGCCCTCGAAGACTATGCCCGCTATCCGGTGCCCGAGAACATCCCGGTGTCCATCCGGGAGACCATGGGTCGCTACGGGCGGCTGAAGCTGCTGAGGGACGGCGAGTGGCTGCAGCTCGAGGCCGACGACGCCCTGCTGCTGCTGGAGCTCCGGAAGATCGCCAGCGTCGCCGATCTGCTGGGGCCGGCACGGGGAGATCGCGCCGTGCAGGTGACCGCCCGCCAGCGTGGCGAGCTCAAGCAGGCCCTGCTGAGCCTGGGCTACCCGGTCCAGGATCTGGCCGGGTACGACGATGGCGAGCCCGTGGAGATGACCCTCGAGCGCGGTGCACCCGATGGTGGGGGCTGGCAGCTGCGGGACTACCAGCTGGCCGCGGTGGACGCGTTCCTGGCGGGTCCCGACGCTGGCTCCGGCGTGGTGGTGCTGCCCTGCGGCGCCGGCAAGACCATCGTGGGGCTGGCCGCGATGGTGAAGCTGGGCATGCGCACGCTGATCCTCTGCGCGGGTCACACCGCGGTGCAGCAGTGGAAGCGGGAGATCCTCGCCCGCACCAACCTGCAGCCCGAAGATGTCGGCGAGTACAGCGGGCGGGTCAAAGAGCTACGTCCCATCACCGTCAGCACCTACCAGCTGCTCACCTGGCGCCCGGACAAGCACTCGGGTGCCCCCCACTTCAAGCTGCTGTACCAGGCGGCCTGGGGTCTGGTGATCTACGATGAGGTGCACCTGCTGCCCGCCCCGGTGTTCCGCGAGACCGCCTATCTGCAGGCCCGCCGCCGCCTGGGCCTGACCGCCACGCTGGTGCGAGAAGATGGCCGCGAAGGCGATGTATTTGCCCTCATCGGCCCCAAGCGCTTCGACATGCCCTGGAAGGAGCTCGAGCACCAGGGTTGGATCGCGACGGCCCGCTGCGTGGAGCTGCGGGTGCCCCTGAGCGACGCCGATCGCCTGGGCTACGTCAACGCCTCGGCCCAGGGACGCACGCGCATCGCCGCACTGAACGCTCGCAAGGGGGCCGTGCTCGAGAAGCTGCTCGAGCGCCACGCCGATGAGCAGATCCTGGTGCTGGGCACCTACCTGGACCAGCTCAACTGGCTGTCCAAGCGCTTCGGCCTCGAGCTGATCACCGGCAAGACCCCCAACCGGGTGCGTGACGAGATCTTCGGCCGCTTCCGCAGCGGGGAGCTGCGGGTGCTGGCCCTGTCCCGGGTGGGAAACTTCGCCATCGACCTGCCCGCGGCATCGGTGGCTGTCCAGGTCAGCGGTACCTTCGGCAGCCGCCAGGAAGAAGCTCAGCGTCTGGGCCGGATCCTGCGTCCCAAGCCGGGCATCAACCAGGCCAGCTTCTACACCCTGGTCACCGCCGACACCAAGGAGCAGGAGTTCGCCGAGCGTCGTCAGCTGTTTCTGTCGGAGCAGGGCTACCCCTACCGCATCGAGCTGTCGGTCTGATGCGCGCCATCTCCGTGCTGTCGGTGGCCAGCCCTGTGGTCTGGGATGAACTCGAGGCCCTGGCAACCGTGGCCGAACACCTGGGGGATCGCTTGGGCCCCCTCGAGCGCGAGGCCCTGCCGGGCTTCGAGCGCGAGCTGCTGCCCGTCCTGCGCAAGGGTGGGCTCGACGTGCTGGTGCGCTTCGCCAGGCGGGACGACGCCACGGTCCAGGCCGCCCGCGCCGATCTGGCCCAGCGCATCGCCGAGCTGCCCGACGCCGCCCGCGGGGTGCTCCTCGCCGCTCAGCGTCACGCCCTGGATCACGAGGTGCTGGGGCTGCAGGCCTGGGACCCCGAGCACGACGCCGACAGTGTGCGGGAGCTGTACACCGTGGGTTTGCTCGAGCCGGCTGGGGGCGAGGAGATCATCGGTCGCTACCGCCTGCATCCGGATCTACCGCTGCCGGTGACAGTGCCCTACGACTTCGCCGAAGCCGTGATGCCCCCCACCGACGATCTGTCCCCAGCGGGGCCCGGGGCCGTGGCCCTGCTCCACGATGTGGCCGCCCTGGCGGCCGCGGTGGTGCATGTGATTCCACAGCGCACCCTGGCGGGCTCCATCAGCCGCGCTGACGGTCGCAAGCTCGGGCGTCGCCTGGGCGTGCCCGCACTGGCCAAGGACGGAAAGCTCGAGGCCCACGAGCGCTGGCAGCGAGCGCTGCGAGCCCTCGAGGCCTTGGGCGTGATCAGCACCGATCCCCTCAGTCGCCACATCAGCCTCGATCTCGGCCTCGAGGGCGCCATCGCAGGGAGCGCCCAGGATGCGGTGGACCGTCTGGTGGACCGCCTGGTGGATCGGGATCTGCGGGTGGGCTTGCCTGCCGTGCGGGCCGCGCTGCGCCAGGCGGGAGAGCAAGCCATCGACGAGGTGGTGTTCCTGGACCTGCTGCGGGAGCAGCACCGGGAGCTCGTGTTTCCCCGCTGGGTGCGTCAGGGTGTGGCCGTGTACCCCCTGCTGCTGGGGGAGCGCGCGGTGGCCTTCGATCAGGACGGCTGGGAGGCCATCGAGGCCCGCATGATCCCGCGCCTGATCCGACGCATGGAACACCTGGGGCTGGTGCGCACCGCCACGGGGATCTTCGCGGCCACCGACGACGGCCAGCGCTGGGCCATGGGCGACGAGCAGATCACCCCGGCGCTGTGGGTCAGCTCGGACCTCGAGATCGTGGTGCCGCCGGATGCCGTCACCCCCTGGGAGCGCTTTCAGATCGAGCGCCTGGGGCGCTGCCTGTCCCGGGACGTGGTGGACCGCTATCGCCTCGAGCGCGATGGGCTGGCCCAGTGGCTGTCCAGCCACGAGCTCGACGAAGCCCTGGCGCTGCTGTCCCGCCGTTGCCCCGCGGTGCCCGACACCGTCGAGAACACACTGCGCGCCTGGGAAGCCGCCGCCACGCGCGCGGTGCTGACCCATGGCGTTCTCATCCCCTGATCCCGCGAGGACCGCGATGCCAGTATCCCCAGAGCTACGCAACCAAGTGATGCAGCAGGCCCAGGGCATGCTCGCCTTGCAGGTGGCCTTCGTTGGTGTGGCCAACGATCTGTTCCTGGCACTGCACGACCACGGGCCCGCCACACCCGCGGCCTTGGCCGCTGCCACCGGACTGGACGCCGGCTACCTCGAGCGCTGGTGCGATGTGGCCTACGCCACGGGCTACCTCGACGATACCGCCGACGGCTTCGTGCTCACCGAGCTGGGGGACGCCTTCCGCAGCGACCTGCCCGATAGCCTGTGGCCCGTGGCCCTGGGGCCTGTGATGGGCGGCCACATGGCCGACCGCGCCGCCAGCTGCATGCGCGACGGCCAGCAGCCGGGGGAGGCGGTGCTCAGCGAGCGCCCCGTGCTGGCGGAGTTCTTCGGCCCGATGCTCGAGACCCGCTTTGGCGGGCTGTTCCGGGCGCAGATCCTGGACGCCCTGCCGCTGTTCGCCGATGTGGACGCCCGCGCTGGGCTGGTGGTGGACCTGGGCTGTGGCAACGGCTGGTACCTGCGCGCCCTGGCGGAGCGCTTCCCTCGCCTGCGGGGCCTGGGGCTCGATGGCATGCCCCAGAATATCGACGGCGCTCGGGCCCTGGCCGGTGCCGCAGGCATGGACGACCGCCTCGCGTTCCGACTGGGAGACCTGCATGGGCTGGCCGTGGACGAGCCCGTGTCGGTCTTCGTCATGAACCGCGCTCTGCACCATGTGTGGGACGGGCGCCGTGCCCTCATGGAGGTCATGGTCTCCCGGCTCACGCCCGGAGGGTCCGTGGTGATCTGGGAGCCTCGCTGGCCCGATGAGCGGGCTGCGCTGCGCGCACCGGGCCTGCGCCCCATGGCCTGGCAGAACCTGGCCGAGCACGTCCAGGGCAACCGCTTCCTGCGACCCGCAGAGATCGAGGCGGAATACCGGGCGGTGGGGCTCGAACCCCGCACGCTGCTCTTCGCTGGTGGTAACGAGGCCGTGGTGGTCGGCACCCTGGGAGCCGGCCTATAGGCATCTTGGATGCACTTCCTCCCGCCCCTCGCGCTGCTGCTGCTGGCCCTCCCGGTCCGCTCTTGGTCCGCCGACGAAGTGGCAGCCGAAGAGCTCGCCGCCGAGGTCGAAGAGCTGCCCCCCCTGGTGGTGGACCCCGAGCTGGTGACCTTCGTGGACGCGCCCTACCCCCCCGCTGCGGTGGACGCCGGGGTCGAAGGCGTCGTGTTGCTGCTCATCGAGCTGGACGAGCTCGGCGCGGTCACCGCCGTGGAAGTCCTCGAGTCCGCTGGCCACGGCTTCGACGAGGCCGCAGAACAAGCAGCGTGGCAGCTGGTGTTCACCCCCGCCCAGGACGAGCTAGGCCCGGTGCCCGTGGCCCTCGAGTTCGAGTATGGCTTCACCCTGGACAGCCTGTCCCCACCCCCCGAGACCGACGCCCCGGCACCCCCGCCGCCGGTGAACCTCGAGGGCACCGTGCTCGAGGCGGGCACCCGCGTCCCCCTCGAAGGCATCGCCCTGTGGATCATGGTGGACGGTGAGCGCGTGGATACCCGCTCGGACGCCGAGGGCCACTGGGCCTTCCACGGTGTTCCCGACGGTGAGATCGAAGTCCACGCCACCTGGCCCGGCTACGAAGAACTCACCGAGAAGGTCGAGGTCGTCCCCGGTGAGGTCACCGAGCTGCGGCTGTGGATGACCAATCGGGACTACGACGGCGGCGAGATGGTGGGCCTGTACTACCGGGACCGCGAGCCGGACATCACCCGACGTACCATCAGCATCGCCGAGGTCCGTCGTGTGCCGGGCACCTTCGGTGATCCCGTGCGGGTCATCCAGTCCCTGCCCGGTGCGGCGCGCTCGAGCTTCGGTTCGTCCCAGCTCATCCTTCGGGGCGCCAACCCCGAGGACTCGAACGTCTACATCGACGGCGTCGAGGTCCCCATCATCTTCCACATGGGCGGCTACCGCTCGGTCATCAACCCCGCGCTCATCGCGTCGGTGGACTACCTGCCCGGCGGCTACGGCGTGCGTTACGGCCGCAGCATCGGCGGCGTGGTCGATGTGCAGACCAGCGACGAGTACCCCGAGCGCCGTACGGCCACCTGGCACACCGACGTGCTGGACAGCAGCATCTATACCAATGGGCGGGTGGGCAAAGAACAGCAGTTCGGCTTCGCGGCGGGCATCCGGCGCTCCTACCTCGACGTGCTGATGCAGCCGTTTTTGCCCGACGACGCCCCCACCATCAAGCCCCGCTGGTTCGACTACCAGGTCAAGGGGCAGACCCTCACGAAGGGCCCCAACGACTTCTCGCTGCTGTTCTTCGGGTTCCACGACCTGATGCTCATCGAAAACCCCGATGACTTCTCGGTGGGCACCGACGAAGAGGGCACCGACGGGCTGGCCTTCGCCTACCAGACCCACCGCATGGTGGGCACCTGGCGTCGGGAGATCTCGCCCACCCTCGATCTCTTCGTGCGCCCGGTGTTCGGCTGGGACGACACGGGGCTCGACATGGCCACGGCCATCTCCATGCTCATCCGCAGCACCCAGCTGGGGCTCCGCAGCGAGCTGCGCTGGCGACCCAACGAAGCCTGGCAGGTGACCGGAGGCGTGGACGCCAGCTCGAGTCGCTTCGCCATGAGCGTGGACATGTCCGGCTTCGCTATGTCCATGGACGACCCCCTGGCCGAAGAAGACGACTTTTCGTCCTCGGACAACGGCTGGAGCCACGCGCCGGACCCCTACCTGGACGTGCAGCTGCGTCCCCTCGAAGAGCCCGAAGCCCTGGTCTTCGATCTGGGCGTGCGTCTCGAGACCTCCATCGTCAGCGGGATGGACCCCCTGCTGGGCCTCGATCCCCGCTTCGCCATGCGCTGGGAGTTGCTGCCTGGGGGCACCCTGCGCGCTGGCACCGGCCTGTACCAGCAGCACCCCGAGCAGCGGGTCATGGCCTTCGGTGGCGGCAACACGGCCCTGCCTCTCGAACGGGCATGGAGCAGCGAGCTGGGCTGGCTGCAGCGCTTCGGTAACGCCGGCTCGGCGGACATCACCGGCTTCTACAAAGAGATCGATCGCCTCGGCGTGTTCAACCCCGATCTCCAGGACTTCTTCACCGATGATCTGTATGTGCCCGACGGCGCAGGCCGGGTCTACGGGATGGAGCTGCTGGTGCGCAAGGAGCCCACGGGGCCCCTGTTCGGTTGGATCAGCTACACCTTGTCCCGGTCCCTCCGGGAAGATGGTGACGGTGAGTGGTACCGCTTCGACTACGACCAGACCCACATCCTCACCGGCATCGCCGGCTATGGCTTCCCCTGGGACTTCGATGTGTCCACCAAGCTGCAGTACGTGACGGGCAACCCCTACACGCCCTACGACGACGCCGTCTTCAATGTGGACACGGGCAGCTACACGGCGGTGGAGTCGGCGGCCCGCAACTCGGCCCGCATGGGGTCCTACTTCTCCGCAGACCTGCGGGTCAGCAAGATGTGGGCGTTCAAGCGCTACACGCTCGAGCTGTTCTTCGACTTCCTCAACGTGGTGCACGCTCAGAACCCCGAGATGATCATCTACAACTACGACTACAGTGAGTCCACCATCGTCCAGGGTCTGCCCATCATCCCATCCCTGGGCTTCGAAGCCGAGTTCACTTTTTAGTCATGCTCCATCCGCGCCACACCCTGATGTTCGCCCCCGCGCTGGGTCTGCTCGCTTGTAATCTCGACAGCACCGCCCAGGAGTGGGAGCTGGACCGCACCCGGGTGCTCGCCATCCGCGCCACCCCCGCCGAGCCTCGACCCGGCGACAGCGTGAGCTTCGACGCCCTGACCTACAGCCCCGACGGGGGGCTGGCTGTGGCCTGGTACATGTGCCTGGGCATGGATCTGTTCAGCACCGACTGCCAACCCGACGAGGCCGCATTGGCCGAGCTTCAAGGGCTGGACTGGGCATCCCTGAGCGACGACGATCTGGCCACCTGGCGGGCGCAGGCCCTGGCGGCTGGCGTGTTGGGTGTGGAACCGGGCTTGGCGCCGAGCTTCGATGTCCCCATCGAGCTGCTCTATGCCTTGAAGTCCGAGGAGATGAGCGAGGGCCTGAGCCTTCCCATCCACCTGCGGGCCGAGCCCCTCGAGGCCACCGGCGCGGCCAACGAGCGGGAGCACGTCACCAAGTACCTGCCCATCAGCCTGGCCGAGACCCCCAACCACAACCCCTCCCTCGACATCGTCTCCATCAATGACCGCCACTACAGCGCCGCCAAGAGCCTGGTGGCCCAGGCCGGCGAGTCCTACGCCCTCGAGCCGGTGCCACTCGAAGGGGAGCTCGAGACCTACAGCTTTGTCAACAGCGCGGGTGAGACCGAGGAACGCGAGGAAGAGCCGGAGTACCGCTGGTACACCACCGGCGGCGAGCTGGACCGCTGGGCCGATGGTCCGCCCCACGGTGGCGGCAGCGACGACACCGGCGGGGGCGGGAGCTTCTTCGACTGGGTCGACGACGGCGCCACCACCTGGGTTGCCCCCGAAGAGAGCGGTGCTGGCACCCTGATCGTGGTGATGCTGGACGGGCGCGGCGGCATGGGGTGGCGGGAACTGAGCTTCGTGGTGGAGTAGCCCCACTCGACCCCAGCACACCTCGGCACACCGGGTCGTCCCGCAGTGTCGTCCCGCAGTGTCGTCGCGTTGCGCACTTGCAGCCCGCCGCCGCCCGCGCGGGCGCGGGCACCGGTCTCGAGCTCCAGCACCATCACGCCCCGAAGGGCGGGTGCCACGGACATCTCGATCAGGGCGAAGTCGCCGCAGTAGCGGCGCTGGTTGCAGCGGTACAGCCGGGGGCGGGGGCGGGCCGCGACAAGGCGTCGGCCCGACCACGGTCTCCTGGTGGGTGGTATCCTGGAATTCGAATGTGCTCTTTTCAGGAGGCTCCCCATGTTTCTTGCCCTACTCGTCGCCGCTGGCCTGGCCGCTACCCCCGAAGACATCGCCCACGGCTGGTATCTGGCCGAGTCGGGGAGGCTCGAGGGAGCGTCCCATGTGGCCACCCGCGCGCTGGTGGAGAACTCCCACGATCTGCAGGCGCACCGCCTGTATATCTGGAGCCTCGATCAGGGCATCCAGGATCTCGCGGCTCTCGAGCTGCAGTACCGGGCCTGGCAACAAGCCGATCCGGACAACGACTACACCCGGGTAGCCCTGGCGGGCCTGCTGGTAGTTGGAAACCAGGAACAAGGGGCCTGGTGCGACGAGATCGAGGCCCTGCTGGACCCCCTGCCCAAGGACACAGGCGTCCGGTACTGGGCCCATCGTTATCGCTACGCGGCCCGTGCCGTGTGTCCCGCCGAGCAGGGCGAGGACCGAGCTGCCCTGCTGGAGCTCGCCACGGTGACGCCGTCGGCCCTGGGCTTCAGCCTGCGACTGCGCTTCGAGGAAGGACGGGTGGACGAGGGCCTGGCCACCGACCTGCAGACCTTCTACACCCTGGAACCCTGGAACCTGACCTTTCCAGGCAACCTGTGGGCCGACGATATGAAGGGTCCAGCCCTCAAGGCTGCCCGGATCAATGCTCTGGATGCCGCCCACGCCGCCCTCGATGCCGATTACCCCGCCTACGCCCAGGCCGCTTTCCAGGTCTTCGCCCAGGCTGGCAATGACGCCGGTCGGGTGGCCGCCGAGACCCGGCGCGCACAGCTCGACCCCGACTGGTCCACTTCGGATCGGGCCTGGAACGGCGAGCGCCTGTCCCTCACCCAAGAAGGACGCAGCGCCCTCGAACGCGCCCTCGAGCGCGCCCGGCACAAGGCGTCCATCGACGCGGCCCAGCAGGCCCTCGGAGCCCTCGAACCCGCCATTCCGCCCCACGGCCCGCTGCGCTCCATCTACCAGCGGGAGCAGGCCTACATCCAATACCGGTCAGGTGACGAGGAAGCTGCGTTCGCGAGCTTCGAGGCGGCATGGCAGGAGGACTCCACCAACGGCAGCGCCGCCAACGGCTTCGCCTACCTGGCGGCCCTGAGGGGCGAGAAGCTGGACCTGGCCCTGGTGGTCATGGACTCCATCCTCGAGCAGACCTCCACCTACGATCCCTGGGTGGCCCACGCGGGCATCAGCTACGAGGCGTGGGCGGCGCGGGAATCCGACCAGGTGGCGGCCCGGCTGGATACCCGCGGGTGGATCCTGCACCAGATCGAGCGCAGCGAAGAGGCCGCGTCTGTGGTGCAGCGCTCCCTGCTGCTCATCAGCGAGCCCGATCCCATCATGTACCACCACCTGGGGCTCATCCTGCTGGAGCTGGACCAGCCCGACGACGCCCTCGAGGCCCTGGGTCGCGGCCTGGCCCTGGGCCCCTCGGCCGAGGAAGAGCTCGACGCCCTGGCCCGTCTGACCGCCACGCAACTCTTCACCGAGCACCGCTGGGCCCACGGCGGGTTGGACGCCTGGGTGGCCAGTCACACCCCTCCGCGCAAGGCGCCCGAGAGCCGCGATGGCGAGGTCCTGCCGGAGCTCGAGCTGCTGGTGGACGGCAAGCCCCGCTTGCTGTCGGACTTCGAGGGTCTCAAGGTTGTGGTGCTGTGGTCCGCTCGCAGTCCCTCCTTTGTGGACTCACTGCCCTACTGGACCGAGCTGTCCAAGCGCTATCGCAAGGACCCGGTACACTTCCTGGGCTTGTGTGTGGACGAGCGCCCCGAGAACACCACCGAGTTCTGGCAGGGCTATCGGCTGCCCCCCCTGCTGCTGGGTTGGGCCGGTCCCGAGGGTGCTCTGGCCGCGGGCGTGGGCTCGACCCCCACGGCCCTGGTGGTGGACGGCGCGGGGGTGATCCGCGGTCAGCTGGTGGGTCAGGTGGCGCCCGACGACCCGCGCTTGGCGGACTGGATCGACGGGGTCATCGCCGAGGAATGGGCCGCGCAGGAGGCGGGGGAGGTCACGCCCTGATCCGTGTCCCTACCACCGCGGCTCCAGGTTGTGGTGGTGCAGGCCTGTGCTCAAGACGAAGATGGGAAGTGTGTCGCCGTAGGGTTGCACGCCGAGTGCGATCATCCATGCGTGACCCTCGTGGCCCGCGGGCAGGTCCGCCCGCAGGTGCAGGGACGGTCCCAGGTAGGGGCCGAAGCTGTGCCGGGTGGGGTCGGGGCACTCTTCTTTGATGGTATCCACGCAGTCCTCGTACTCGGTATGTGGCACGGAGTAGGTGCAGCCCCCGAGGCAGCGCATGTGACCGGTGTAGCCGCCCCCCAGGGCGAGCGTGACGGCCCCGCCGTTGTCCCAGACCCGTGACAGCTGGCCGTGCAGGGAGCCGCCCAGGTAGGGGTCGGCGAAGGGGTCGATGCGCAGGATGTCGCCGGTGCCGACCACTGCACCTAGGCGCACGCCGTAGGCCCATGCGCTTCCGGCTTTGGGATCGGGTGCCCAGTGTAGGGCCGGGTTCAGGCCCGCCCAGCCCCTGCTCGCGTTGCCGCCCAGCTCGAGGGCCAGGGGCCCATCGCCGAGAGCGAGTGCTCGGCTGGCCCGCATGTGGCCTGCGACCGGGACGTGGACGAAGGTGTGGACCCCCACGGCGATGTCGAAGCCATCCGCACCCACCGATGCAGGGGGCAGGGGAGCTCCGAGCTCCGCAGGGGGAGGGATGTGATGGACCATGCACCCTGCCATCATCAAGGCCAGCCAGGCCGTGACGCCTGGGGTCGCGCTGTTCATTGTCGTGTCTCCTCCGCCATGCCTCTATCGAGCATAGCACGAGGCTCCCTCAGTCTCCGTTTTCCCGTAGCAGCCCTGCTTTGATGGCCGAGACCTCCACAGCCTCGATGAGGGCGATGGATAGGCCGCGCTCTTCGAGCTTGGTGATGCCGTCGATGGTGCAGCCGCCGGGGGTGGTGACCTGATCCCGCAGCTCGGCGGGGTGCATGCCCGTCTCGAGCACTAGCTCGGCGGCGCCCCGCAGCACCTGGGCCGCCATCAGGCGGGACACGTCTCGGGGTAGGCCGCGCTTGACCCCGCCCAGGGCCAGGGCCTCGATGACCTCGAGGGCGAAGGCGGGCCCGCAGCCCGCCAGGCCGGTGCAGGAGTCCATGTGGCGCTCGTCGATGCGAGCCACCCGGCCCACGGGCTCGAAGAGGCGCTCGGCCAAGGCCAGGTGCTCATCGCTGGTGTGACGCCCGCGGCACAGTGCCGTCATGCTGGCGCGCACCACTGCGGCGATGTTGGGGATGGCCCGGATCACGGGTCTCTCGCCGCCCAGCCAGCCCTCGATGACGAAGGTGGGCACGCCGGTGACGATGGAGATCACCAGGGCGTCGGGTCGCATGACACCCTGCACCTGCATGACCACGTCGCGGGCCTGGTCCGGATGCACCGCCAGCAGCAGCACCTCGGCGCCCTGAGCGGCATGGAGGTTGTCCAGCGTGACGGTGTAGGCGCCCTGGTGCCGCGCGAGGCTGCGGGGGTGGCGCGCTGTGGCCACGATCTCGTGGGGTTCGTACACCCCAGCCCCCAGCAGGCCGTCGATGAGGGCAACGCCCATCTTTCCCAGGCCGCCGATGACCGCCAAGCGTGTTGCTTCCATGGTGATCTCCTTCACCCCTGTGGGGTGTGGGCGAGGTTAGCCTTCCCTCATGCGCACGCCCAATCCCTTCCTCGTCTTCGGTGTTCTCTCCTGCATGCTCGCTTCCTGCGGTGATGATCCCAAGGGGGACGACACCGCCGGGGATGACCGCGCGGCGGGCGAGGACGCCACTGTAGTGATCTTCGACGGCGAGTACGTCTACTTCGGTGACGAGGACCGCCGCTCTGTGGACGTCGAGGTCACCTTCCCCGACGACGCCTCCACCTACAGCCAGCTGCTGGGTCACTTCGCTCTGCGCTGCCCCGACGACGGCTGCGACCACTGGGACCGCTACGGCACCTTCGGTATCGTGCTGGACCCCGGCACCGACGACGAGCGCTTCGTGGAGTTGGATCGTTACATCACGGCCTACCGGGTGGGCTTCTCCTGGGACGCCGACCTCACTGATCTCCGCCCCATGCTCACTGGCACCCAGACCCTGCGGGTGTTCATCGACACCTGGGTGGGCCCTGGTCACACCGATGGCGCGGGCTGGTTGTTCGACGCCTCGGTGGACTTCGTCGGGGGCGAGCCCCCAAGCCCCGAGCCCATCGCCAACTTGCCTGTGTGGGACCACCTGTCCTGGAACGCCGGGCTCGAGGATCAGCCGGTGGAGACCCAGGTCGAACCCCAGCAGATCGAGCTACCCGCCGACATGACCCAGCTGGTGATGCGATCGTTCATCACCGGCCACGGCTGGAACAACGGCCAGAACTGTGCCGAGTTCTGCTCCAAGGACCACTTCTACACCGTGGGCGGCGTGGAGTTCGGCTCAGAGGTCTGGCGTGACGACTGCCCGGACACCGTCACCGACGGCACCCAACAGGGCACCTGGACCTATGCCCGGGCCGGCTGGTGTCCCGGCGCCCAGGTCTTCCCCTGGGACACCGACGTCACGTCCCAGGTCGAGCCGGGAGCCACCACCGATGTGAGCTATCGCCTCGAGGACTTCGACTGGTGGGGCGATGGCGATCAGCCCTACTACTACATGTCGGGGATGCTCATCGCGTACCGCTAATCTGGGCAACCGCGCGTATGCTTCGAGACCCATCGAACCCTCGCTCCTGGGCCACGGCCCCATGGTCCTGGCGGGACGGCGTCGTTGTGGTGCTGCTGCTGGTCGTGGCGGTGGGCCTACGCGCGGTGTTGCTGCAGGTGGTGTGTCAGGGGCAGGCCCTGCCCCTGGGGGCCGATGGTGACAACTGGGTGCACATGGCCGAGGGCATCCTCACCGGGCGGCCGGAGACCCTGATGGGGCATCGTTATCCATTGCTGCCCTGGCTGGCGGTGGTGCTCTTTCGTGGATTCGGGACGCCGCCGGTGGTCGCCCTGGTGGGGGTCTCCTTCGCCGCGAGCGTTCTGCTGGCGCCGGTGTCATGGTGGGTCGCCCGGGGCTGGCTCCCTCCGGGCCTGGCTCTGGGGGTCGGCTTGCTGGTGGCGCTGCACCCCGCCCTGGCGGCCGCTGCCCTGATGCCCACGGCCTATGCCTTCTTCGCCCTGTGCTTTGTCATGCTGGCGGGCTGTCTGCTGGCCTCCCGTGACGGCCTGGGGGTCGCTTCGCTGGCGGCACTGGCGGCCTGCGCCGGCGTCGCCTGCTTGGCCCAGGGTCTGCTCTGCGTGCTGGTGTTGATCCCCGCCGGCCTGTTGGCCCGTCGCTGGCGGGTGGCTGCGGCGGCTGTGGCCGGGGCCCTGCTGGGCTTGATCCTGGTGTACCAGCTTCACCCAGCGCCCCACACGCCGCTGGTCTGGATGGGCAAGGACGCCTGGCGCTACCTCTCGGGAAACCTGGCCGAGGAGATGGGCGCCATGGCGGGGACTACCACCCTGGATGCCTGGGTCCTGTGGGCCCCCGGGGGGCTGGGAATCTCGTGGGCACTGGCCGCGCCGCTGTTGGCCCTGGGCGCGCTGGGGGTGCTGCTCCCCGTTCCGCTCTTGGTTCGGATCCTGCCCCGCCGCGTCGTCACTTGGCTGGGGCGCCACATGGAGCCCGAGGCGCTGCCCTTGGGCGCCCGGCTGGGCCTGGTGTGGGCTGCGGCGCCCGCAGCGGCACTGATCCTCGCCGTGGCCAGCACTCATCACCTGTGGCACTTGCTGCCGGTGCTCATCTTGGGCATCCTGGTGGGTGCGCGGCGGCTGTTCGCTCCCTTGGGTCACCCGGTGGCAGCGGCCGTGCTCATTGTGCTGGGGCTGGCTGCTATGCAGCCCGAGCTGACCCGCTCTACCGATGGTCACATGCGCCGAGCCGAACAGCTGCGATCCCATCCTGCGGAGTCACCGTGACGTTCCAGTTCCTCCCCACCGTCCTCGGCCTGTTGGCCCTCTTCACCCTCGGCTGCGGTGACAAGTCCAGCGACGACAGCGCCCCTCCCGAAGGCGACAGTGACAGCGACAGCGACAGCGACAGCGACAGCGACGCCGACACTGACGCCGACGCCGACGCCGACGCCGATGTGGACTGGAGCTGGGACCACTGTCCCCCGGCGAGCGACTACGTGGGGGAGGATGGCTGGGGCGCGGTCCTCGAGGTCAGCGATGACGCGGTCTACTGCGGCCTCTTCGACGAAGAGCGCACGCTCGAGGAAGAGCTCGAGGCCAAGGCGGTGCTGAGGATCGTCGCGGGCGACTACCCCGTGCCTGTGGAAGACGGCCGCTACGGGCTGGCCCTGCCCGCCTGCGTTCTCACCGCCGAGGGACCGGGTCCGAACATGGCGGGTGAGGGCAGCACCCGGGTCTACACCTACGCCTGGGACGAGCAGCGCTTCGCCAACGTCGCGGGCTCCCAGCCCATGAGCGAGGGTCCAGAGCTGTCCCACAGCTTGCTTCTCGTGGGCGAAGGGGAAGCCCCCAGTTCGTTGCTTCTCGACGGCCTGGCCCCCGACGCTGGCACCGGGGTGGGTGCCTACTTCTCCCTTGGCAGCACCCCCGGGGAAGAAGAGGATCGCCCCAACTGGTTCGGCTCTTGCTTCGATCCCTCCTGGACCCTCAACCGCCACACGGTCACCTTCGACGGTGGGGAGGTGGTGCTCGACCTCTACATTGGCACCAGCATGGACAGCACCGAGCCGGGCATCTTCCACCACGCCGAGGGCACCTTGGATGGCGAGCCCTTCGTCCTGGACGACTACTTCACCCTCATCTACCGGCCGGCCCACCACCACTTCCAGCGCAACTTCGCGGTGGTCTTCGACACCCCCATCGGCACGGTCTGCGCCCTGCGCGTCGAGGGCATCGACCCCTACGCCACCGAGCCCACGGCTCGGGTCTCCACGGCGGACTGTGACCTGTCGGTGATGGGGTCCCGCGAGGTCACGGCGGAGAGCCGGGAGTGATCAGCGCCCGTTAGGCCGGCTCGCCGCCTCGCGTGGCGATCTCCCTGGCGCCTTCGTTCACCCTGGGGGAGTGGGCGCCGCAGCTCTCCATCTCGAGCAGGTCCTCGTCGCTGGCGGGGTAGAAGCCGAACTCCTGCAGCACCCGCAGCTTGGGGCGGATGTTGCCGGCCAGGTCCATGTGGAAGAAGCCCGGGAAGAGGTCGGGGTGCCGCTGGATGAAGGCGAAGACCTCGGCGTGTTCGTCCCGGATCTCGATGTGGGCGAAGCGGCTGACCTCGTGGCCTGTGATCATGTACTCGGGCAGCAGATCGGGGGCGAACTCGAGCCGGCTGGGGTCGATGTCCTCCTTGTAGATCTGGGTCTGTGGCAGCAGGCAGAGCATCGACGGCAGGATGCGGGCGCCCATCATGCGGAAGCTGATCATCTGGAAGACCGACTGGTAGAAGTCGTCCATGGTCTCGAAGGGGAAACCCCAGACATAGAACAGGTCGGTGCGGCGGAAGATCTTGGTGGCCTCGGCCACCACGGGCACCACCTGCTTGGCGGTGAAGCCCTTGCGACACAGCTCGAGGACTCGGTCCGAGCCCGACTCCACGCCGAAGCGGATCTCCACGCAGCCGGTGTCGGCCATTCGGCCCATCATGTCGGCATCGGACAGGTTGATGCGGCCGAAGGCCTTCCACATCATGTCCAGACCTTCTCGGCCCAGGGCGTCACAGAACGCCAGCACCCGGCTGCGTCCGGTGAGGAAGTACTCGTCCTGGAACAACACCAGCTTGGCGCCGCCTTGCTCTTTGAGGAAGCGCATCTCCTGGACCACCGATTCTACCGATCGGTGGTAGGGCTCGTGGTTCCACACCGGCGCCACCGAGCAGAAGGTGCAGGGGAAGGGGCAGCCCCGGGAGGTGATGATCCCAAATCCCGTGTAGCGGCTCAGATCTACGTGCTTCCAGGCCGGAGGGGCGATGGCGTCGAGCTGCTGCAGGCGGGCGGGGCGAGGGGTGTGCACGACGTGACCGTCGGGGTCGCGGAAGCTGATGCCGGGCACCCGGTTCAGGTCGCCGTCGTGCTTCAGGGCGTCCATCAGCATCGGCGCGCTGGTCTCGGACTCGCCGCGAACGATGATGTCCACCCAGGGAAAACGCTCCAGGATGGGCTGCTCCACGGCCTTGGGGCCCACGCCGGCCAGGATCAGGGTCCGGTCGGG
>Ga0307987_1000425_pt1 | contig 25379 bp, 19 predicted proteins | sample EllFjometagen181_FD_203157 | JGI IMG/M metagenome (GOLD analysis project Ga0307987, IMG submission 203157) | Marine microbial communities from Ellis Fjord, Antarctic Ocean - #181 | ecosystem: Environmental > Aquatic > Marine > Unclassified | place: Southern Ocean | collected 2014-10-08 | reverse complement strand
CACGGCGCCCTCCTGCTGGCCGAAGCTGATGATGGTCGAGCTGTCGAAGTCCAGCACGCACTCCTTGCGGTGGCCCACCGACCACAGCCCCACCGCTGTGAGCAGATCCCGGAGACGGGACACCGCCCCCTCGTCCAGCCCGGCCAGCGCCTTGGAGAAGACCTTGCGCACCGGCCAGGACGGCATGCGCAGGAACTTCACCAGAAACGCATCGCCCTCGGCTGCCTCGAAGTGGGCCAACTTCCGGATGCCTGCCACAGAGCCGACGAGGAAGGATGTCAGGACGTGATGGATCGCGTATGGCCTCTTCCGTCCCTGGTAATCAACGACAAGTGCCAGCCTCGATGGGATCTCGAGCACCTCGTACAGAAACTTGATGAACGGTATGAGGCCTGCAAAGCTGGTCAACGTCGGATCGTCCGCTCGGATCTCGGGGCTGGCCTGCGGTCCTCGCCGCGTAGTATTACTCCGACCCATGGGTTCCTCGTTGGAAACATGGCTTTGAACACCACATCCTTATGATGGAACCCCTCTTTAATCTAGGTGGAAAGCCCCCAATTCGCCGCTCGCGGCGGGTTGGGGGTCACCCTCACCAGGGCGCCGTCAGGCACATCCTGGGCTAGCGTAGGCGACCAGCACCTTGTTGATGGCCTCCCATGTCGAGGCCCGCAGCATCTTGATGTTGCTCTGCAGAGCGGACTTGGTGGGTGCCACATCGCACAGCCCCAACTCGAGGAACTTCCGGTAGGCGATGGAGTCGACTGCCGCGAAGGCCAGCCGCGCGTAGCTGAACTGAAGCATCTGCTTCAACACCGCCGCTCTCACCACGAAGTCGGCCGTCAGGCCAGGAGCACCCAGGTCCGGGCTGACGCCCTTGGCCACCAAGTCACCCAAAGCCAGCTCGGCGATCTCCGGATGCTCGTCCAGGATGATAGCCATCGCCTCCAGTTCTTTCGCATGCGGATGTCCGTGAGCAGCAGGGGCCAGGGGGATCTGCTTCTGTCGTTTTCTGCGCATCGTCTTCGCCTCTCTTTTCGGGGTTGTGGCCTTTCTCGGCCGGTTTATTGTAGTCACAGCCTAAGCTGTGACACCCGAAAATGGTGCTGACGATGCGCAGCTTCCGCGCTTTGTTACTGTACTATGGCGTTACTGGATGGGAACTAGATAGCGACGGCGACGGCGACGGCACCACCATCACCGTGGCATCGGCCGACCTGGACTGCAGCGACACAGGCGAGTCCGCTTTGGACAGCGACTGCGACGACGACGAGGCCAGCACCTACCCCGACGCCGACGAGTACTGCGACGGCCACGACGACGACTGCGATGGCGACACCGACGAGGACGACGCAGTGGACGCCCCCACCTGGTACGCCGACACTGACGCCGACATGTACGGTGACCCCCTCGACACCGACCGCGCCTGCGATCAGCCCAGCGGCTACGTGGCGGATGACACCGACTGCGACGACAGCGACGCCTTCATCAGCCCCGACGCAGCCGAACTGACAGCCGACGGAGTCGATCAGAACTGCAATGGCTCCGAGACCTGCTACGTGGACGGCGACGGTGACAGCTACGGCACAACCAGCACCGTGGTCTCTACCGACATGGACTGCTCCGACGCGGGGGAGTCCGCAGTTGATACGGACATCGACGACGGCGAATCCACCGCCTACCCGGGCGCACCGGAGATCGCAGGGGACGGCATCGACCAGGACGGTGACGGAGGGGATGACTGCTACGAAGACTCAGACGGAGACGGCTACGGGACGACCACCACTGTGGTGAGCAGCGACCTGGACTGCGACGATGCAGGCGAGTCCACAGACAGCAGCGACCTGGACGACAGCGACGGCAGCACCTACCCAGGCGCACCGGAGATTGCAGGAGACGGCATCGACCAAGACGGAGACGGAGGCGACGCCTGCTACGCTGACAGCGACGGCGACGGCTACGGCACAACCACAACGCTGACATCGGCCGACATGGACTGCAGCGACACCCGCGAGAGCGGCCTGTCCACCGACTGCGACGACTCGGACCCCAGCGCCTACCCCGGCGCCACCGAAGCCTGGTACGACGGCACCGACCAAGACTGCGACGGCTGGAGCGACTACGACCAGGATGGCGACAGCTACGACTCCGATGCCTACAGCGGCACCGACTGTGATGATCTCGACGGAGCGACTAGCCCCAGCGCCACCGAGACCTGGTACGACGGAACGGACCAAGACTGCGATGGCTGGAGCGACTACGACCAGAACCGGGACGGCTACGACTCCGATGCCCACGGCGGAACGGACTGCGACGACGGCGAGGCGGGAATCTCACCCGCAGCCAGCGAAATCTGTGGAGATGGCCTGGACAACGACTGCGACGGCACGGCCAGCGGGTGCGGCTGGTCTGGTGACATCAACCTCGCCTATGCCGATGGTGAGATATTCTTCAGTGGCTACACGGGGGGCTCGGTTAGCAAAGCCGAGGGCGGCGGCGACGTGGACGGCGATGGTCTGGACGACTTCGCTGTCGGCATCCCCTACGCCAACTCGAACGGTAATGAGGCTGGTGTGGCCTATGTCTTCCTGGGCCCGGCCACGGGAACGCTCACACATTCCGATGCGTTCTTCAGCATGGTTGGCGAAATGGACTACGACTACATGGGTGGTTCCCTATCCCTGGGTGGCGATCTCACCGGCGATGGGCTCGCGGACCCGGTGTTTGGTGCCATGTGCAATGCAGACTGCAGCGCGGGAAAGGTCTATGGCTACATGGGCGGCGCTTCCCTGGTAGACTTCGTGACCATCTCCGAAAGCGGCGCGCCCAACTACTTCGGCAAGGCCATCGAACACGTCCCCGACATTGACGGCGATGGCATTGATGAACTGGTTGCTTCGGCCGTGGGCGACCCAAGCCGACTCGATGGTGAGTGGTACTTCTTCGACTCACCGGTCGCCGCAGCCTCGTCTTCAGCCTCCGCGTCGGGCGTCATCACGATGGGTAGCAGGGCCACCGACACCACCGCTGGCTTCGACTTCGAGGGCGATGGAAACGAGGACATCCTCTTCCAGTCTCCTGAGTCCGATACAGTCTGGTTGTTCGACGCCACCACCATCGTCTCAGGTTCCTATGGCACATCGGACGCGACCCTATCGCTGACGACCGGAGCCAGCGAATACCTGGGCGACGATGCCGAGCCCCTTGGGGATGTGAACGAGGACGGATTCGATGACATCCTGATCGGCGCTCTATCGAGCGACGTCGATGCCACCAACTCCGGTCGCGCCTACCTGTACTACGGCCCAGATGCCACCGACATCTCAGTGTTTGGGGGAGCGGACGCCGATGACAACCTGGGCAGTTCGGTCGCATCGGGCGACTTCAACGGCGACGGGTTCAACGACCTGATCATCGGCGCGTACTACCGCGATGGTATGTCCACCCAATCTGGTGCCAACTTCGTGTTCTACGGCCCCATCACAGCTGCTAGCTACGACATCGCCGATGCTGACGCGGCCTTCCTCGGCGAGAGCCCCCAAAACTACTCCGGGACCGTCGCGAGCGGCGGAGATCTCAACGACGACGGCTACGACGACCTCCTCATCTCAGCCCCTGGACGCGCCAACGAGGGCTCAGTCTACATCGTGCATGGAGAAGCGGGGATGTAGTCGGGGAAGTCCAAGTGCCGCAGCAACCTGGCCCTGACCCGCCTATCGCTCATCACGGAATAACGTCACCCCTACAAGCCCCCGCCATAGAAGAGGTATGCGGCGCCAGCCGAGCTCCCGGAGCTGTCATTTCCGAACGCACCGATCAACACATCCGCGAAGCCGTCCCCGTCGACGTCACCACCGCCATCGACGCCATTACCCGCATAGTCGCCCGCAGCCTCACCCAAGAACCGCGCGTCGGCGGATGCCAAGGATGTGGTCCCAGAGAAAGGTCCAAGTAGCAGGTAGGCAGCTCCAGACTCGCTTCCTCCCGAATCGCTCCGATATGCGCCGACCACCATGTCCTCGTGCCCATCCCCATTCACATCTCCAGCGTTAGACATAGGGTCACCCGACCAATCCTCAGATCCCGCGCCGTCGAATCGTGCCCAGGCTGTGGAGAGTGACTGAGTTCCGCTGACAGGCCCGCTGACCAAATAGGTGGACCCACCCTGGTAGGAAGTGCCGCTGTTTTGGTACGCCCCTACGAGCATGTCCCCGTATCCGTCGCCATCCATGTCTCGGACTTCCACAGAAGACCCAGCCTTCGAGGGCGATCCCTCTCCATACAGCTGCGCGTCTGCGCTGGAAAGATACGATGTACCAGAAGCCGGAGGCCCGAATATCACATAGGCGATTCCAGCATAGCTGGTCGACCCGTAGGCCATACAAGAAGCGCCTACCAGGATGTCGTCATAGCCGTCGCCATTGACGTCACCACCACCCCCAACGGCCTCTCCCGCATAGGACCAGGTGCCCTCCCCAATGAAGCGAGAATCCGCAGCGCCAAGGCTCTTGGCCCCTCCTTCAGGTCCCAAGAGAACGTACGCGGCTCCGACGGTGCTGCAGCCATCCCAGTCCTTTCCTGGTGCACCGACCAGGATGTCATCATATCCGTCCGCATTCACGTCTCCGGCGAAGCCCAATCCCTTCAGCATGTCCCCCCCCACCTCTGCGGAGAAGGTAGCGGTAGCCGACGCCAGAGACAGACTCCCGGACACCGGGCCGGTGATCAAATAGACCTCATCGGCACCGCTCGCGGCGGAGCCCTCGGAAGGCGCGCCGATCAAGAAGTCGGAGTAGCCATCTGCATTGGTGTCTCCCGCGGCAGACACAATCCAGCCCGCCCGATCACTGACGCCAGCACCCGTCAGCTTGGCGTCAGCTCCATACAAACTCCCCGCGCTTGGTGGGCCAAGTATCAGGTACGCAGCTCCCGCACTCGAGCCCGCTGTACTCTCAACGTACGCTCCAACCAGGATATCGTCGTAGCCGTCCCCGTTGGTATCACCCACCATAGCCACACTGTGCCCCGCACGGTCACCCGCAGCCTCACCTTCGAGCTTCACATCGGCCGTGGCCAAATCCACATCTCCGGACGGTGTGCAACCGCTGGCGGTGCCGTCACAGTCGTTATCCACACCATCACCGCAGATCTCCGTGGCCCCTGGGTACGCACCAGCTTCACCATCATCACAGTCACTGTCCAGCTCCGACTCTCCGCCATCGACGCAGTCGAGATCCGCGCTGCTCACAGTCACCGACGTCCCGTAGCCATCACCATCCAGATCCTCGTAGCAGAGGTCCCCTCCATCGCAGTCCTGGTCGATGCCATCGGCCACCACCTCGGTGGCACCCGGGTAGGCAGTGCCATCGGAATCATCCAGGTCTCCACCCGCCGATGACTCACCGCCATCCGCGCAATCGAGATCCGTACTGGTGACCGTGGAGCTGCTCCCGTAGCCATCACCATCGGCATCCTCGTAGCAGATGTCGCCTCCATCACAGTCCTGGTCCACGCCATCGGCCACTAGCTCGGTGGCTCCAGGCCAGGCATCGGGATCGTCGTCGTCACAGTCGTCGGCGGATCCCGACTCGCCCACATCGCTACAGTCCAGATCGCTGCTGGCGACCGTTATTGACGTTCCGTAGCCATCACCGTCCAGATCCTCGTAGCACGAGTCCCCGCCATCACCGTCCTGGTCCACGCCGTCGCCCACGATCTCGGGAGCGCCTGGGTAGCTACCACCGTCGGAGTCATCCGCATCCGTACCATCCGTTGACTCGCCACTGTCCGAGCAATCCAGGTCCGAGCTGGAAACGCGAGTGCCGCTCCCGTATCCATCGCCGTCCAGGTCCTCGTAGCAGGTGTCGCCCCCGTCACAGTTCTGGTCCACGCCGTCTGCTACCACTTCGCTGGCACCAGGGTAGGCACCCGGATCGCTCTCGTCGCAATCCCCGCTGGCCACTGCGTAGCCAGAGGGCAAGGCGCAGGCGGAGGTGGTGGAGCTGCTGTCACCGTAGCCGTCACCGTCGGCGTCAGCGTACCAGGTGGAGCCGTCGAGTGCATCGTCTTCGTCAGTCGTACCGTCACAGTCATCGTCCGCACCATTGCAATACTCGTCAGCCCCTGGGTACACGGATGCAGCGCTATCGTCGCAGTCGCTGCTGTCGGCCAGGTACCCGCTAGGCTGGGTGCAGGCGATGTCGGTGGTCAGGGGATCGCCATAGGCGTCGCCGTCGCTGTCCGCGTACCAGGTCGCCGCGTCGGAGGCGTCGCTCTCGTCGGTATCGCCATCGCAGTCGTTGTCGACGCTGTCGCAGTTCTCGACCGCGTCCGGGTTGACGGTGGAATCCGAGTCGTCGCAGTCGCTGTCGTCGGCCACATGGTCCAGAGGGGACTCGCAGGCCACCGCGCTCACCGTGCTGTCTCCGAAGCCGTCCCCGTCCGCGTCGGCGTACCAGGTGGCCGCATCGATGGCCTCGTCTTCGTCGGTGGTCCCGTCGCAGTCATTGTCCACGCCGTCGCAGGACTCGTCAGCCGCGGGGTTGATGGCTGCATCTCCATCGTCGCAGTCCGTATCATCCGACAGATACCCCGAAGGGGCCGTGCAGCCAGGGGCGGTGCTACCCATATCCCCGTAGCCATCACCATCACCGTCCGCATGCCAGACGCTGGCATCCAAGGCGTCGTCTTCATCCATGTCCCCGTCGCAGTTGTTGTCCACGCCGTCGCAGTACTCATCGGCCGCGGGGTTGACGGCCGCGTTGCTGTCGTCGCAGTCGTCGCCGTCCGAGAGGTACCCGCTGGGCTGAGCACAGGCTGTGTCGACCGTGAGTATGTCACCGTAGCCATCGCCATCGCTGTCCGCGAACCACAACGATGCGTCCAGGGCCTCGGGTTCGTCCAGCACCCCATCGCAGTCCGTGTCCACCCCGTCGCAGTACTCGTCGGCGCCTGGGTAGCTCGAAGCGGCACCGTTGTCGCAATCCGTCGCGTCCACGACATACCCGCTGGGCTGGACACAGAGAACTGTAGGGCTCGCCAGTTCGCCGTAGCCGTCACCGTCCAGGTCTGCGTACCAGGTGCTGGCGGTGCTGGTGTCCAGGCCAGAGTCATCGTCGTCCACCAGGCCGTCACAGTCGTCATCCACGCTGTTGCAGACCTCTGTGGCCGCAGTGTTCACCGAAGCGTCGCTGTCGTCGCAGTCGGTGGCATCCGCCACCGTCCCAGAAGGCCGGTCACATGTGATAGTGATCGCGCCGCTGTCACCAAACCCATCGCCATCACCGTCCGAGTACCAGCTGGAGGCCGTACTCGAATCGAGGCTGGAGTCATCGTCGTCCACCAGGCCGTCGCAGTCGTCGTCCACGCCGCTGCAGGTCTCGGTGGCGTCAGGGTGTACCGCAGCATCGCCGTCGTCACAGTCTTGGTCGTCGGCCACATAGCCGGTGGGCTGTTCGCACCCAGAAGTGCTGTTGGCAGGATCGCCGAAGCCATCGCCATCGGAGTCCAGATACCAGGGATCGGGGCAGTCACGGACCGTGTAGAGCACGAAGTCAGAGCAGGTGGACCCGACCTCGTCAGCGACCGACAACGTGAGCGTATGACCTCCGACCGAGAGAGAGTCGATCAAGAGAGCCACTTCGCCGGATGAACTCGGAGTCTGCTGGCCGAGCTCTCCATCGAGGTTGCTCGACCAGGTCGCCGTTAGCCAATCCTCGGGCACGTCGGCGTCGCTCACGAGCGCCGAGAGCGTGACCTGTTCGTCCAGCTCGCCCTCGCTCCCGGACACTGGCGAGAGGATCTCGCAGTCAGGGGCGTTGTTGCTCGCCCCGACTTCGATGATCACACTGGCCGCGGCGGTATTGCCCCCCGTGTTCTCGACGTGAAGGGTCACGGCGTGTTCGCCTTGCTCCAGGTAGCCAAATCCGAGCACGTTCCCGCTTCCATCCGGCTCGGCCTCCAGGTCCAGCTCGCCCTGTAGACTGCTCTCCCATGACGCTACCAGCTCGGAGAGGTCATCAGCCTCATCACCCACAGCGCCCTCAAAGGTGATGAGCTGGTCGCTGTAGTAGACCCCGCCTTGGATCGGAGACGCGATCTCCGCCCAGGGGTCGCCATAGGGCTGGACGTCCAGACTCACCATGTCGGAGCCGAGCCCACCCAGCGGATCCTCCACCTGCAGTGTGACCGTACAGTCGCCACTGTCCAGGAAGATCTCGCAGGCAGTGTTGCCGTTGTCGTCCGGTGCGACAGGCGGGCAGGCCTCGACGCCGTCGTAGAGCCAGCTGAGTTCGAGATCCATCACGTCGTGATCGGGATCTTCGACCGTGCCCGTGAACGTGCGGAACCCAGCGTCGGGTTGGTCACCACCAGCGTGGCTGGTGATCTCCGCCCGGGGATCGGCGTTGTGCACGCTGACGCCCTGGTCGGGGCAGCCCACGAGAAATGGCAGGAGCGACAGAACCAAGCACTGGGAAACCCGCATGAGCACACTCCGAATAGACCGTCGAATGTCCCCTGAACCAAGGGAGAAGTTCTGACTGGACCCTACCACGAGGCCACGACTGCGAAACAGACCCGGGTCAATCCGATGCCCCGGGGTATGCCCGTTGGCCCTGGAACCCGAAGATTGAGCTTCGAGGGGCAGTGTGCGATCATCGAGAATGCCGATATGTCGCCGACGCTGACTGCGACGATGGGGATTCCACTATCAACGGGGATAGGAAGGATAAACAGCCCACGGTCTGTACACGTGGGAACCCATGTGTACAGACAGCCTGCCAGCCCGGCCTGCTGAACGTCAAGGAGCGTGTCGATGAGGGGGAGAACGCCTCCTGGGACGGCCCATGCCAGCGCCGATCGGCGCGAGGCGCAGCTCGGCCGCCCGCCACGTCGGCAGCTGCTTCCGAACTCGATGATGGGCCGTGGTGCTGCTGTTCTCTTCAGGCGCCCACGGCGATGGGTTTGCGCATGCTCTCGGACTCCTGACCCGGAGGTGCGCGGGCAGCAGCCTGCTCGAGCCCCTTGGCCACGCGCATCGTGGCAGGGGGCATCACGACGATTCTGACCCGCATGGGCTTTCCACAGGGCGGTCGAGTAGACCGGGAGAGTCGCCCCTCCCGGCCCCTCACAGATCCGGACGTGCGCGATTGACGCATCCGGCTCCTCGGATCACAGTTTCACAAGCCTGAGCTGCCTCGGCCGCATTCGCGGTCGTGGCAGGGGGTAGCGACGACGTGCTGTGCCAAAATTCGGCCTACCGGCAGAATCCGTTCACGTGGACATCAGCGACCCCGAGATGCGTCCAGAATACGGCCGATGGTGGCCATCTGCGACCAGACACGGCTTTGGTGCATGGCTCCAGTTGACCTCGATGTCGAGCTCAGGGATGGTGCAGCCCCAGCACCAGCCAGGAGGGCCGAAGATGGCCGCCAAGACGAAGAGCAAGGTCAACCTGAAGTCCTACAGACCGTGTACAGACGAAGTACCGCGTGCAGAACTGGGCGGCCTACGAGCAGTCTCTGCGATGTCGAGGTGACCTCACCGTCTGGTTCGACGAGGGCGCGATCAGTGCGTGGAATGCGTCCTCATCCGGGCTCCCCGGCGGACAAAGGCGCTACTCAATCCGGTGTGGAGCACCTGGCGATCATGACGGCATTGACCCTGCGCACGGTGGACCACCTCGCGCTCCGCCAGACCGAAGGCTTCGTCGCCTCGCGGATCGGGTTGATGGGCCTCGAGCTGGAGACACCGGACCACACGACGCTATCCCGGCGCAGCGGCACCCTGGAGGTGCCGAAGTTCGTCGGCCGGCACGATGGTCCGGTCCATCTGCTCATCGACTCCACCGGCCTGAAGATCGTGGGGGACGGCGAGTGGCACGCCTACAAGCACCGTAGTTCCAACAAGCGGCGGAGCTGGCGAAAGCTCCACCTCGCCGTGCGCGATGGCGGCTTCATCGAGGCGTCCGTGCTCACCGACAGCGGGGCGGACGACTCGACAGTGGGCGAGGTTCTTCTGGAGAAGATCGTCGTGCCCGTAGCCTCCTTCAGGGGCGATGGAGCCTACGACTCGCGCGCGTTCTACGCTGCCTTGGGCAGAGCCGGGACGCCAGACATCGATATCGTCATTCCTCCGCGACGAAAGGCGTCGCCCTCTCGGCCAGCCGAAGGAACCTGGCAGCAGCGCAACGAGGCGATCGGCAGGATCGAGCAGGTGGGCAGGCGTCAGTGGAGAAAGGAGTCCGGCGCTCACCAGCAAGCTCGGGGTCCGTCCAGACCGGCCGGCACGGGATGTTCCGCTACAAACGGATCGTTGGCGACCGCCTGCGAGCACGAACCTTCGAGAGGCAGAAGAGGGAGGCGATGCTCGGCGTGAACATCGTCAACAGGATGACCGCCCTCGGCATGCCGGAGTCGCGGGCGATCAGAACCTGAAGAAGCACAGTTGGCAGCCGTCTTCGGCTCCGATCCGAGCCGTGCAACAACGCCCTCTGGCGCGGGCTCGATACCATGCTCGACCAGAATGCGCTTCACGGTGCTCCTGCCGATCTCGTGGCCGAGGTGGTGCAGACCATCTCGGATTCGGGTGTAGCCCCAGCCAGGGTTCTCGTTCGCCAGGCGGACGACCAGGCCAGCAAGGTCCACGGCGACACGAGGCCTGCCTACACTACGCTTCGCAGAGCCATCATACTTGCTGGCCACGAGCCGTCGGTGCCAACGCAGAATGGTGTCGGGGGTGACGATGCCAGCGATCTCCGACAGGGCCTTCCGCCCCAACGCCCTCCCCTTCACGGCCAGTCGCCGGCGCTGGGAGTCAGACAGCCGAAGCCGGCGGCCTCCGAGCTGCTCCCGAAGCACCCTGTTCTCCTCCAGCAGGTAGGCGATGCCCGCTTGCTGCCGACGGCTGGCCCAGCCGGCTAACAGGAAAAGGAGACATTGCAGGGCGATGGGTACAGCAGGTGACGACATGGCCAAGAGCTTCGGTCGAGACCCGCAGGGAGCGCAACATGAATCCGGGGAGACCTCGCTGACCCGGGATCACGGCCGATCCTCCAGGTGACCACCGTCCTCGAGCGAATGCCAGTATCGCTGGAAGAATGCAGGGATCGAATTTTCGTACAGCACGGGGTGGCGTGACTCTGCCAAAGCGACTGGAAGCGGTACAGGATTGATACAGGGAGCAAGCAAGACCGGTCCCGTACCGTGTCTCCACTACAATCTCACCCCAGAGTCGGGTTCTCGGCGGGCCAGTACAGGTGCTGTGCCTCCCTATTGTTGGCCAGACTTGGCGAGCCGGAAGCCGAGGAGACAGGAAACTGTACCCTGGCCCTCATTATCTCGCGCCGCGGAACGCAATTCGCTGGGGTATGAAAGATAGCCGCCCCCACGGTGGACCCTGTCGGATCCGGGCGAGCCTCCAATGGGATCGGTGACGCTACCCGAGCTGTAGAATCCCCACCAGTCGTGGCACCACTCGGCGATGCCACCGTGCACATCGTAAAGACCCCAGGCATTGGGGGTCCGCTGGCCCACATCGTGGGAGAATTGCGCTCCGCAATCGATGGTCTCGGATGTACCACAGAACCAGGCGATGTCCCGCAGGTAGGAGCCATCGTCCAGCATCTGATCGTATTCACATCCGCCTCCGCCGGACGACAAGCTCCCTCCATTGGAGTACGCCGCGCCTTCTCCCGCGCGGGCTGCGTATTCCCACTCGGCTTCCATGGGAAGGCGATAGCCGGGGCAGTCGTAGGGGGAAGCCCAGGCGGCGTCCAGGTCACATTGATGAGAATCACTTCCTGAACAGTCGTAGCATGAATCCAGCCCAGCGAGTGTTGAGGTGGCGTTGGCGAACAGCGCGGCATCGTTCCAGGTCACAGTGTCGGCCGGGCAGTCGTAACAGTCCCCGCTCCAGCCTCCTGAGGAGCCCATCACATCTCGGTACTGGTCCTGCGTCACTTCGTGGGTGCCGATGTAGAAGCTGTGGGTCAGGGTGACCTCGTGTTGTTCTTCGTTGTCGTCTTGCCCCACTTCGCCCTCGGGGCTGCCCATTGTGAAGGTGTCACCTTGGAGGCAGACCATCGAGACACCGTGGTGGTCGCTGACCGATAGGGGTACCGTCGTGGCATCGGTGTCGTCGCAGTCCTCGCTGCCCATGTCGAGGCCGTCGCCATCTTGGTCATTATCGTTGCTGGGATCGCAGTCCTGATCGATGTCGTCGTACCAGACTTCGTCGGCACCCGGGTAGGTGGAGGGTTCTTCGTCGTCGCAGTCGCCACCGCCGCTGGTCTCGGACGCGAAGCTGTCACCATCGCCGTCGAACCCGTCCACTCCGTCGCAGTTCTGGTCGATGTCGTCCCCCACGATGTCGCTCGCGGTGGGGCTGATGTTCGGGTCGCCGTCGTTGCAGTCACCTTCGGCTTCGCTGTAGCCATCGCCATCATCGTCGACTTCGTCCAACCCAGTATCGGTGTCCGTGTCTGTGTCCGTGTCTGTGTCCGCGTCGGCATCGGCGTCGGTGTCCGTATCAGTGTCGGAGTCTGTGTCGGTGTCGGTGTCGGTGTCGGTGTCGCCGGTGCATTCAGAGGCGCAGTCCGGGTCATCGCAATCGACGAAGCCGTCTCCGTCATCGTCTATCTGGTTGGTGCAGTCGCTCTCGCCCTTTGGGGTGCAGCTGGCAAGGAGCAGGAAGAGAATGGGGAGCCGCATGCTGGCCTCGAGTAGCGAACCGTCGGGGGCGCTGGAGAATGGTGTTCAGGCAGAACTATCGAGATTGCCGGCGGTTTCCAACAACGCTGCAGCTAGGCGTTGTTGCACGGCTCGGATCGGAGCCGAAGACGGCTGCCTACCGCGCTTCCTCAGGTTCTGATGGCCCGTGACTCCGGCATGCCAAGGGCGGTCATCCTGTTGACGATGTTCACGCCGAGCATCGCCTCCCTCTTCTGCCCCTCCAATGTTCGTGCTCGCAGGCGGTCGCCGACAATCCGTTTATAGCGGAACATCCCGTGCCGGCCGGTCTGGACGGACCCCGAGCTTGCTGGTGAGCGCCAGACTCCTTTCTCCACTGACGCCTGCCCACCTGTTCGATCCTGTCGTTCGCCTCGTTGCGCTGGTGCCAGGTTCCTTCGGCTGGCCGAGAGGGCGACGCCTTTCGTCGCGGAGGAATGACGATATCGATGTCTGGCGTCCCCGCTCTGCCCAAGGCGGCGTAGAACGCGCGCGAGTCGTAGGCTCCATCGCCCCTGAAGGAGGCCACAGGCACGACGATCTTCTCCAGGAGAGCCTCGCCCACCGTCGAGTCGTCCGCCCCGCTGTCGGTGAGCACGGACGCCTCGATGAAGCCGCCATCGCGCACGGCGAGGTGGAGCTTTCGCCAACTCCGCCGCTTGTTGGAGCTACGGTGCTTGTAGGCGTGCCACTCGCCGTCCCCCACGATCTTCAGGCCGGTGGAGTCGATGACCAGATGGATCGGACCATCGTGCCGGCCGACGAACTTCGGCACGTCCAGGGTGCCGCTGCGCCGGGATAGGGTGGTGTGGTCCATCCGGACCGGGTCGGTGTCTCCAGCTCGAGGCCCATCAACCCGATCAGCGAGGCGACGAAGCCTTCGGTCTGGCGGAGCGCGAGGTGGTACACCGTGCGCAGGGTCAATGCCGTCAGGATCGCCAGGTGCTCCACACCGGATTGAGTAGCGCCTTTGTCCTCCAGGGATCCCGGATGAGGACGCATTCCACGCTCCGATTGCGCCATCGTCGAACCAGACGGTGAGGTTACCCCGGCATCGCAGAGACTGCTCGTAGGCCGCCCAGTTCTGCACGCGGTACTTCGTCTGTACACGGTCTGTAGGACTTCAGGTTGACCTTGCTCTTCGTCTTGGCGGCCATCTTCGGCCATCCGGGCTGGGGTTGAGGCTGGGCCTAGGCTGCACCATCCCAAAGCTCGACCACGAGGTCAACTGGAGCCATGCACCAACACCATGCAGCACAGAACCTCGCGACCCACGCTCTCGAGGGCTACCGGGCGTCCAAAGGCGCACCACCCCACGTACGCGTCCTGGCACCGAGCATCGTCCCGGTCATGGATCTGATCCCGCACCTCGAGCCCAGCTCGCCCCCGCGAGGCGGAGACCTCTACGACGCACTACTCGTGGACTGGCTGCGCTCCGAGCACGCCGCGTCGCTCCTTCACCTCGCTCTCGACGCTGCGCCCGAGAAGCTCCGGATGCGCTGCTGCGCGGGTTCTTGGGGAGACTTCCTGAAAATCCGCCATCGCCCATTCCACCGCCAGCGTATCTTCTTCGAGCCCGACGACCCCGACTACCTGGGAGCGGTCGCGACGGTACCGGGAGCCCAGCCCGGTCAGCCGCTGAACATGGAGATCACGGGCTTCGCCGATGACCCCAGCGAGCTCCGCACCCTCTGGTTCGGCAAGGCCATCGGTGAGGTCCTGCACACGCACACCGTTCCCGCTACCAGCGGCTAGCCGGTGTTCTCCCGGTCGGGCAGCTCGATCACCTCCCCTCCCCCATCCTCCTTGGGCACATAGTCCCCAAACCGGCCCAGGTCCTGATCGAAGGCCCCCGGCGCCAGGTGTGCGTACCGCTGGGTCAGCTCGATGCTCGAGTGCCCGAGAATCTGCTGCAGCCGATAGATGTCTCCACCCTTCAGCACCCAGTGGCTGGCGAAGGTGTGCCGCAGATCGTGGAAGGTCAGCCCCTCCAGCTTCGCCCGCGCCCGCACCCGGTGGAACACGGCCTTGGTCACGCTGGCGCTGCGCGGGTGCATCCCGTCCTGACGGTTCGGGAACACCAGCTCTGGCGACGGACAGGCCAGCTTCCAGGCCCGCAGCAGCGGCAGCAACGGATCGAGGATTGGCACCCGCCGGATGCGGCTGCTCTTCGTGGGGTTGGTATAGCTGCGCTGCACGGTGATCAGCCGGTGCTCGAGGTCCACGTCGTCCCAGCGCAGGCCCAGCAGCTCACCCGCCCGCATCCCGGTGTAGACCGCCGTGGCGTACAGCTGTATGAGCGCGGGGTAGTCGTCCTTGGCCGCAGCCTCGAGAAAGCTGCGGATCTCTATCTCGGAGCGCAGCCAGGTGTAGTCCAGGTCAGGCTTGCGCGGCAACCGCACCTTCGGCGCCACCGCCAACCAGCCATGCTCCACCGCCAGGTTCAACATAGAGCGCAGCAGCGCCAGGACAGCCCGCACCGAGTTGACGGCCAAGTGCTTCTTCGAGCGCCGCTCCATCGCGGAGATGCGACGCGGGGTGATCTCGTGGAGCATCAGCTCGCCGAAGGCCGGGCGCAGGTGGTTGCGGATGTGGCTCTCGTCGCTCTTCAACGACCGCTTGGCGTGCTTGACCTCTTTCCACAGGGTCACCAGCTCATCGAAGCTGCGCGGCGTGGGCGGCGCGACCTTGAGCCCAGAGCGGATGGCGTCGGCTTCGGCCTGCCGCTGACGCAGCGCAGCCGTGGCTTCCTTGTGGCTGGCGTGGGTCTCCCACCTGCGACGCCCGTCAGCGTCGAGGTAGTTGATCTCCCAGCGGTTGCCCTTCTTGCGGGGCTTGGCGACCTTGGCCATCTTCGTTCACCGTCGAAAGTGGAAGGAATGTGGAAAGCCCACATCCGACGGTCATCATATCCCCGAAAAAGCCAATCAGAAAGGGGGCGCCCCCTGCAGGACTCGAACCTGCTACCTCTTGATTAGGAATCAAGCGCTCTATCCAGATGAGCTAAGGGGGCAGCGCCGGACAGCTAACCTGGAAGGCTGGGGCTGTCTGCCGGTCAGGGGTTCATACTGTACGCCCCGTCCATGGCCAGCACCCGCTTCCACACGTCTTCGAAGCGGCCACGGTTCACCACAGGACGACGGCTCATGCCGCGAGCGAAGGCGCGCTGGGCCTTGGTGGCCTGGGGCTTCATGGACAGCTGCAGGGCGAAGCGGGAGAAGTCGCGGACCATGGTGTCGAAGATCTGGTCGATCACGGCGTCGTCCACCGCCAACAAGCGGGCGTTCTCGAGGATCAGCTGGCCGTAGACCACCAGGGTGAACAGCTCGCCCAGGATGAGCAGGAAGTCGAAGTCCTTCGCTTGTTCCTTGCTGGGCTTGGCCGCGGCCAGCATGGCCTTGAGCACCCGCACCTGGCCCCGGAAGCGCTTGACGTTGGGCAGGGATGAGCCGCGGTAGACATCGCGGTAGTCGTGGAACTTGATCTTACCCAGGCCCTTGGTGGGGCCCTGCGTAAAGAGGAAGCTGTCGTCGTTGGGCTCCATCATGCGAGGGATCTCCGGGAACTCACCCGGAGAGAAGAAGTAGTTCTTCATGAACTTGATGATGAGCGCCATGTTGACGTGCACGGTGCCCTCGAGCTTGGGTAGGGCGCGGATGTCCCGCACCGCCATCTCGAAGTAGAGGTCCTTCTCGAAACCCCGGGCTGCGATGACGTCCCACAGCAGGTCCATCACCTGCTCGCCCTGGGTGGTGACCTTCATCTTCACCATGGGGCTGTAGAGCAGGTAGCGACGGTCATCGGGGCCCGCCGCGCGCATGTAGTCCGACGCGCGCTTGGCGAAGAGCCGCATACCCACCAGGCGCACCCAGGCGTCCACCATCAGCTGTTGAATGTGGGGGAAGTCCGTGACCGCCGAGCCGAACAGGTGGCGGTGGTGGGCGTGGGCGATGGCCTCGTAGAAGGCGTGCGTGCACATGCCGATGCTGGCCCAGCCCAGGTTGAACTTGCCCACATTGACTGTGTTTAGCGCCATGTCCCAGGCGTCACGGCCGGTGGCCAGGACCTCGTCCGCCGCCACCGGGTAGTCGTTCAGACGGTACTCACCCACGTAGTTCTGGGAGTTGCAGACGTTCTTGACGCACTCGTAGTTCCGGCGCTGGGAGTTGACCGCGAAGAAACAGTATTCGTCCCCGTCGCCGAGCTTTCCGAAGGTGGACACCCACGCAGCCTTGTTGGCGTTGCCGATGTAGTACTTGCTGCCCTGGGCCAGGTAGTCGCCGTCGTCCTGGGGGTAGAGCCGGGTGGAGGTGGAGTAGATGTCAGCGCCGTGCTCCCGCTCGGACAGGCCGAAGCCGAACACCCCGCCGTCCCTGAGGGCCTGGGCCGTGCGCTGGTGCATGGTGGAATTGTCGGTCATCCACAGCGGCCCGAGGCCCAGGATGCTGACCTGCCAGGTGTACCAATACGCCAGGCCGTAGAAGGCCAGGATCTCGTTGAAGGCGCAGTTGCGGAAGGTGTCCCAGCGGGTGCCGCCCTCGCCGTGGGCCGACGGGGTCAGCATGTCCCGGAAGATGCCTTCCTGGGCCTGGAAGGCGATGAAGTCGTCGTAGAAGCTGCGGTCGTGGTCCGCCTGCTTGAGGGCATCCTTGCCACGTTCCTCGAAGAAGCCGATGGTCTTCTTCATGATCTCGCGGGAGCGCTCGTCGAGATCCAGGAACTGTTCGGTGGTGGGATTGAGCAGCACGGTTCACTCCAGGGCGGATGGGAAAGATCCCGTAGTCCCGCCGGAGTGACTGAGCCACCATTCAGTCGCGTTGCTTCCTGCCCGATCCCTTGCCGGGCCTCGGCCCCGGCCCATCGCTGCCCACGCGCTGCAGCTCTTCGTAGCCAGGCAGCGCGCTGAGGTCGGGGATCACAACGATCTCGATGCGTCGGTTGGCCGACTTGCCCTCATCGCTGTCGTTGGGGGTCACCGGCTGGAACAGGGCATAGCTCGAAGCGCTGATGCGCTCGGGAGGCATGCCCGCGTCCACCATGGCCTTGACCACCGTGAGGGCTCGGCCCGAGGCCAGCTCCCAGTTGGAGGGGTACTGGGCGGTGTGGATGGGGTCATCGTCGGTGTGCCCCTCGACCTGGAAGGTGCGTTCCGGGATCGAAGCGAGCACCCCGGCGACCTCTTCGATGGCGGTCTTGCCGTCGGCGGAGAGGCTGGCGGAGCCCGAGGCGAAGAGCACGTCGCTGGCCAGCTCCACCACCATCCGGCCGTTCTGGATCTTGACCTTCAGCTTGCCAGCGTCGATGAGGGACTGGAAGCGCGCCAACAGGTCGCGATAGGCGGCCAGGCGACGCTCGGCGGCCTCGCGGCGGGCCTCGAGATCGGCCAAGGCCTGCTTCATGGACTCCACATCGGACTCGAGCTGGCCCTTGCTGGCCATCAGCTGGGCCTCATGGTCCTGGCAGGCGCTAAGGGCGTCGCGCTTGCCCTGCAGCATGCCCTCGAGCTCGGTGACGCGGCTCTCGAGTCCGGCCACGAGCGCTTCTTCGGCGGTGACCGCGTCCTCGAGCGCTGTGATGCGCGCATCGCGCTGATCGATGGTGAGGCCGGCCTCGGCCAGACTGGACTCGAGCTCGCGGTACTTCTTCATGGGCACACAGCCGATGGTGAAGACGAGCAGCAGGGGAAGGGCGCGGGGAATCGACATGGGATCCTCTCTTTGCAGGCCGGGTTCCGACCCGGTGCTATCGCGCGGCCGGTGGAGGCGTCCACCGGGGAGCACGACCCTCTCACGGATTGCCTTTCAAACCACAGTTTTCGCCGTCGCAGTCGAGCTTGACGCCGCGAAGGAGCCGATGCTACCCTCCACATCGCCCTTGGTCCGATTAGGACAGGTCTACCTGCCCCGGAGACTGCGTATGAACGCCACCCGCCTGGTCCTGCTGGCCGGCACCCTGCTCATCGCGGGTTGCCAGTGCAACAACGATCCCCAGAACGACGACACCTCCCCCCCCGACGCCCCCCCAGAGCGCGATCGAGGTCAGTGGCTCTCCATGGACACCATGGCCGATGGCACCATCGTCGCGTCCTACTTCGACCGCGGCGAAGACGGCCTCGGCGTGGCCTTCGGCACCATCACCGAAGCCGGCACCACCTGGACCTACGAAGAGATCGAGGGCTTCCAGGACGCGTCGGGTCTCGACTCGGGCAACCTGGGCACCCACACCAGCCTGGTGGTCGCCCCTGGCGACGTCATCTGGGTGGTGTACTACGACATCAGCAACGCCACCCTGCGCTACGCCCGCCGCCACAACACCGCGAGCGGACGCACCATGGACCCCACGGCTGCATGGACCACCGGCGTGGCCGATGTCGGCGGCGGTGCCCGGCCCGATGCAGGGCAGTGGTCCAGCATGGCCCTCTCCCCCGAAGGCAAGCCCGTAGTGGCCCACTACGACGTCGGTGAGCAAGAGCTCCGCGTCACCCGCTGGGACGGCGAAGCCTGGGGCAACCAGGTCGAGATCGTTGGCCAAGAGTACACGCTGGGCGACACCGGCGGCTCCACCAAGCCTGCCGACGTCGGCAAGTTCGCCAACCTGTTCATCGGCGCCGACGGCACCGAGTACATCGCCTACTACGACGACGCCTGGTCTCGCCTGATGCTGGCGGTGGGCGGCTCCGGTGGCTTCGAGCAGTACGTGGTGGACGAGTCCGCCGATGTGGGCCAGTGGCCGTCTGTGGTGGTCGAGGAATCCGGTACCATCCACATCGCCTACCACGACGTCGAGAACCAAGACCTCCGCTACGCCGTGGGCACCCCCGGCAGCTTCTCGGTCACCACCATCGACGACGGCGCCCTCATCGGCGCAGACACCGAGATCTTCCTCAATGGCGACCTGCTGTCCATCCTGTACTTTGACGGTCAGAACAACGACCTGAAGCAAGCCACCCTGGCGGGCAGCGCCTGGGCCACCACCACCCTCGCGGGCGATGAAGGCACCGGCCTGGGCTACCACAACGAGGTCGTCATCTCGAATGGCAGCTACTACGCCGGTTGCTACGACTACACCAACCGCTCCATCTGGTTGGGCGCCATCCAGTAGGTCTGACATGAATGTTCGCTTCCCCACGCTCGGCTTGCCCGGGTTCCTGGCCGTACTCTGCGCGTTGCTACTGGCCCTGCCAGCCCAAGCGGGCCAGCTGCTGGTGGACATCATCGACGTAGGCCAGGGTGACGCCATCCTGCTCCGCAGCCCTGAAGGCAAGTCGGTGCTCATCGACGCGGGCACAGGCCGCACCGACATGGTGGGCGAACTCCAGGGCCGCGGGATCACCCAGATCGATCTCGCGGTGAGCACCCACCCCCACGCCGACCACATCGGTGACATGGAGGCCGTGCTCCGGTCCCTGCCCGTTGGCGTCTACATGGACAACGGCGTGCCCCACACCTCCAAGAACTACACCGACCTGATGGTGGCGGTCGAAGAGCTGGGCGTTCCCTACATGGAAGCCGAAGCCGGCCAGCACATCCAGTTTGGCGACGAAGCCGCCATCGACGTGCTCTGGCCCACCAAGACCAAGCTGCGGGGCACCCGCTCCGACCTCAACGCCAACTCGGTGGTGCTCCGGCTCACCCACGGCGACAACTGCTTCCTCTTCGTGGGCGACGCCGAAGAAGAGACCGAGGTCCGCCTCCAGGTGCGCGGCATCGAGACCTGCTCGGTGCTCAAGGTCGCCCACCACGGCTCGGACCACAGCAGCGGCGACCGCTTCCTCTCCAAGGTCCAGCCCAGCATCGCTGTCATCAGCGTGGGTGCGCACAACCGCTACAACCACCCCGGCGAAGAGACCCTGCGCCGCATGGAGCGCCACGGCGTGGCCGTGCACCGCACCGACACCCAGGGCGCCCTGCGGATCATCTCCGACGGCAAGACCCTGCAGGTGCTCGACGGCATCGCCACCGTGACCTCCAGCCGCATCACCCCGCCCTCTTCGGCAGAAACCCAGGCCCGCCTGGCCCAAGAGCTCGCGGAACAGGCCAACGACGAAGGTCCCCCGGACCACGAGGACGACAGCTACGGCACCCCGAGCGAAGGCGGCTTCGTGGCCAGCCAGAAGAGTGAGGTCTTCCACAACCCGGACTGTGAGTGGGCTCAGAAAATCAGCCCCAAGAATCTGGTGGAGTATGACACCTACGAAGACGCAGTCGTCAACGGCAAGCGTCCCGCTCACTGCTGCAGCCCGTCAGCCAAGGACGACAAGTAGAGGCCGCCATGATCGTCGTGGACCGCATCGAAGGTGAAGTCGCCGTACTGGAAATCGAAGGTGCCACGGTGGAGATCCCCGCCGCCGCCCTGCCCGCCGGCGCCGGTGAGGGTTCGGTCCTCGCCCTGACCCTGGACGCGGAAACACAGGGTGACGTGACAGCCCTGGCTCGCGAGCGCCTCGAGCGCCTGAAGGCCCGCGGCCCCAAGAAGAGCGGCACCCTGGTGCTGTAGACCCTGATCGCTGTCGTAGACGACACTTCTTCATCGCCGATGGCAGGCTGGACCGGCTACGCTGAATATCCCCCCGAGGGAGCGTTCATGAAACGACTGCTCGCCGTCCTGCTAACCTGCCTCTTCGTCGCGCTGCCCGCCTGGGCCATGACGGTGGACCTGAACACCGCCTCCGAGGCCGAGCTCGACTCGCTCCCGGGCATAGGCCCGACCAAGGCCGGGGACATCATCGCCTGGCGCGAGGCCAATGGCCCGTTCACCTCCCCCGCACAGCTGGATGAGGTCCCAGGCATAGGCCCCGCCACTCTCAGCCGGCTGCTGCCTCTGGTGTCCATCAACGGCGCGGTATCGGCTGCCCCGGCGGAGACCACCAGCCAGACCTCCCCCTCACCCACCCCGCCGGCCCCCAGCGGAGACATTGGCCTGATGATCCAGGCCGCCCCGGTCCAAGCCGAGCAGCACCATTCGACCTCCGCCAGCACGTCCATCGTCACGCCGTCCTCGGACGCCGGGCGCATGGACATCAACACGGCGTCAGTGAGTCAGCTCATGTCGCTGCCTGGTATCGGTGGGTCCAAGGCCACCCTCATCGTGGCCAGCCGCAGCCAGCAGGGCCCGTTCTCCAGCTGCGCGGATCTGCAGAGGGTCAACGGCATCGGGGCCAAGACCGTCCAGAACCTCGAGCACATGTGCACCACCGGCGGCGGCGCGGCGCCCACCAGCAGCCACAGCACATCCAGCGCGACCACGCCCGCGCCAGCCCCCTCGGGCAACCGCGTCGACATCAACAGCGCCAGCGCCGCACAGCTCGACGCCCTCCCGGGCATCGGCGTGTCCAAGGCCGCCCTCATCGTCGCCAGCCGCGAACAGCAGGGCCCCTACACCAGCTGCGCGGATCTGCAGAGGGTCAACGGCATCGGGGCCAAGACCGTCCAAAACCTCGAGCACATGTGCACCGCCAACTAGGCAGACGGCGCCGCTAGCCCTGGAAGCGCTTCAGGGCCTGTTCGACCAGCTGTGCCGCACTGCCGGGAGCCACGGATGGGGCAGCGGGCGCCGACCCCGTAGGTCCGACCACGCCTTCGGCCTGCGGGCCGAGACCGGCCTTGCGGCGCTTGTCCACCAGGACCTGCACGTCGTTGCCAGGGATGCGGCGCGGACCACCCAGCTGTCCCGCCACCAAGGCGATCTTGCACAGGTGCTCCACCAATTCCATGCGCAGGTAGCAGGTCTCGAGGTCTGGACCGACAGTGAGCACACCGTGGTTGGCCATCAGCACCGCGTCGGCGTGCCGTAGGGCCGCCTGCAGGCCCTCGAGCTCGTCGTCGGAGCCAGGGAAGGCGTAGGGTACCGTGGGCACCCTGGCGCCGAGGCTGACCACGGGCTCGGGCATGAAGGGCTCGCCCAATTCCACTCCGGCCACGGCGAAGCCGGTGGCGGTGGGAGGATGGGCGTGCAGCACCGCGCGAACCTTGGGACGAGCCCGATAGGCCGCCAGGTGCAGCTTCATCTCCGAGAAGGGCTTGCGGGTGCCTTGCAGCCGCTTGCCCGTGCCATCGACCATGATGAGCCACTCGGGAACCACATCGGCCTTGGACACCGCGGTGGGCGTGCAGAGGTAGCGGCCATCGTCGAGGCGCACGCTGAGGTTGCCATCATGGTTGGCCACCCAGCCCGCAGCGTGAGTGCGGTGGGCATAACGGACCAGTTCGCGTCGGAGCTGTTCTTCCATGGTCGCGCCTACTCGCCGGGGCCTGTGAGAGCGGACTCACCCCGCAGCTCGACCTCGTCGACGATGGCCAGGATCACGGAATGATGGGGAACCTCAGCCATGGGCGGCTTGGCCAGGATCTGTCGAGCGGTGTTGCCTTCGCGCGCGCAGAGCACCAGATCGCCCGGGCCCGCCTGGACCGAATCGACGGACAAGAAGCTGCGACCACGGGGCTTACCGTCGGTGCCCACGGGCTGGACCACCATCACCGCGTGCCCTTCGAAGACCGGGTGCTTGACGGTGCTGATGGCGTTGCCGATGACGCGACAGAGGATCATCCCAGGTACCTCTCGTCGCCCCAGTAGTCATCGACGATGGCCACGATGCCCACGTCCACCGGAGCGAAGGGATTGGGCAGGCCCATGGCGGCTTCGCGGCCCGTGACCCACTCCACCGTGTCGCCCGTGCCGGCCTGCAGCGGGTCGGCAGCGATGACGGGGGGACCGTCGGGCTGACCGCTGTGGTCGTGGGGCTGGATGACCAGCAGGCGCACACCCACGAGGGTGGGGTACTTCTGCTCGCAGACGCAGGTTCCGATGACCTTGGCCAGCTGCATCACATGCCTCCGGGCTGGAAGGGGGGCGGCCGCAGCAGCCACACCAGAAACTCCGGGTGGGGCCGCGCGATGCGCTCGATAGCGAACAGCGTGCCGCGCTTGTCGAGCACCCGCTTGCCGGCGGCCAGGGCAGCCTCGACGTCATGCTGAGCGCCGTGGACCACGTAGTAGGCCTTACCGCCCAGGGACCCAGCGACGCGCACGCCGCAGAGCTTGACGTCGGCATCCTTGAGGGAGCGATCGCAGGCTTCGAGCACACCCGGCACATGCTTGCCCTCGACCACTCCGACGCAGTCGGGGTCGTCGACGTCCATCACGCCCATCAGGCCCTGGGTGAGCCCGGGGTGGACCACCGGCAGAAGCATGCGCTCCACCACGCGGTCGGCGCCCACTGTGCACGCGGCGCCAAAGGACTCTTCCACTTCCGCCACCAGACCCGAGAACAGGATCAGGTACTTTCCAGGCTCGATGAGGTTGGCTTCATGGATCGTGACCGTGGCCTGCTTGACCATGGCATCGACCGCGCGCAGCCCACGGGCCACGCTGTCGAGCTCGATCAATGCCAGTGCCTCGACCAATGGGCCTCTCTTCGTCTGCTAGACGATGCGGAAGTGACCGGCCAGGGTGCAGCGCCGGGTGCGGGTGAAGTGGCCCGCGTGGGTGACGCCTTCGCCGGTGGGACTGGCGATGGTGAAGGAGGTGAAGCCTTCACCGCCGAAGCCCAGGCCCGCGTAGTGGGGCGCGTTCTTGACGAAGATGGAGCAGTCGCACAGCCGCGCCATGCGGTGCAGCATGTCGATGTTCTTGGAGTACATGCCCGCGGTGTGGCGATTGCCTTGCTCGGCTTCGACGGCGAGGTCGATGGCTTCGTGCACATCGCGGCAGCGCACCACGCCGACGACCGGCATGAGCAGCTCGCCCTGGACGAAGCTGTGACCGAAGGGCACCTCGGCAAAGATCAACCGGGGGTCGCCGCTGAAGGGCACGTCGATCTCCCGCAGGATCTTCGAGGCGTCTTGGCCGACCCAGTCGCCCACCGGGTGGCGCTTATCGGGCTGGACCACGAGCTTCTCGCAGCGGGTGATCTGGTGGTTGCGCAGCTGCACAGCGCCGCTGTGCTGCATGGCTTCCATGAGCTGGTCGGCCACCGCATCGACGACGAACACTTCTTTTTCGTCGATGCAGATCAGGTTGTTGTCCATGGACGCGCCGGCGATGATGCCCCGGGCGGCTTGGCCGATGTCAGCGGTCTCGTCCACGACCACCGGGGGGTTGCCCGGGCCCGCGGCCACGACCTTCTTGCCGGAGTTCATGGCCACGCGCACCACGGCCGGCCCGCCGGTGACCACCAGCAGGTTGACGCCCGGGTATTTCATCAGCTCTTGAGCCGAAGCGATGGTGGGCGACTCGATGCAGCAAAGCAGGTTGTCGGGGCCGCCGACTTCCATGCTGGCGCGGTTCATGATGTCCACGACCGTGGCCGAGATGTTCTTGGCCCGCGGGTGGCAGTTGAACACGCCGGTGTTTCCACCCGCCACGAATCCGATACCATTGCAGATGATGGTCTCGGTGGCGTTGGTGGTGGGCGTGATGGCGCCGATGACCCCAAAGGGTGCCCGCTCCACCAGGGTGAGCCCCGAGTCACCGGTGTAGGCGACGGTCTCGAGGATCTCCGGTCCCGGCGTGCGGTTGATGGCCAGGAGATTCTTCTTGATCTTGTCTTCCACCCGGCCCATGCGGGTCTCTTCCACCGCCTGACGCGACAGCTGCACCGCTTGTTCGGTGAGGCGCTTGCGCATGTTGGCGATGATCTCGCGGCGCTTCTCCAGAG